>PPYF01526291.1_pt1 | contig 10848 bp, 7 predicted proteins | sample 1559871 | NCBI WGS metagenome assembly PPYF01 (sample SAMN08240021, study PRJNA423297) | Human gut metagenome, whole genome shotgun sequencing project.
TATTGCCATTAAATAAGTTTTGAGAAGAGAAGGGAACTATTGATTATTAGACGATTAGCACTCGTGCGTTTTCCCTGCTACGGCAAAGATACGATAAATAGTAGTGAAAAAGGTGATAAAAAGCCGACTTCTTCCGTTAAGGAAAAAATATCTTTTTTCTAGAGAAATACTTGCAAACCGGTATCGTCCTATAGTAGATTTGCAGTATCAGCGCTGATAAACAAACCTATTTTAGTCACTTAAAAACAAAAAATAATGAATGCAATGACATTAGTGTGGAAACAGATAGTGAAAGGACTGAAACTGTTCCAAATGAAGGAGAATAAAGAAGACGCGACAGAGAAAGCGGAGAAATCCCGGACAAAGCCGACAGAATGTTGTGGAGACATGCATATAGGCAGTCTTACGGACACTGAACTGTTTGCCGAAAAGGAGAAAAAGGAGAAAGAGAAAAAGGAAGAGACGGAGCGAAAACAACCCGTCCGGCTGACACAAGAGGTACGCGCATTCCTGCAAAAGCAGTATGATTTCCGCTACAACTTACTGACAGAAGAAACGGAATATCGTCCCGCCGGCAAACGTGGTACACCCTTCGAGCCCGTAGGCAAGCGGGAACTGAACACATTCTGCATGGAAGCGCATGACCAAGGCATACCCTGCTGGGACAAAGACTTAAGCCGCTACATCTACTCTACCTGTATTTCCGGATACCATCCTTTCCGGCTTTACATGGAAGAACTGCCCGGTTGGGACGGAACAGACAGACTGGAGTCTTTGGCACGGCGTGTCTCCGACCACCCGCTCTGGGTGAAGAGCTTCCACACATGGCTGCTGGGACTCACCGCCCAATGGCTGGGCATGACGGGCATACATGCCAACAGTGTAGCGCCTATACTCGTCAGCAGCGAGCAGGGACGACAAAAATCCACCTTTTGCAAGGCACTGATGCCACCAGTACTATCACGCTATTACATGGACAACCTAAAACTGTCGGCACAGGGAAAAACGGAAAGGCTGCTTGCCGAGATGGGGCTTCTGAACATGGATGAGTTTGACAAGTACGGTACGCAGCAAATGCCGTTATTGAAGAACTTGATGCAAATGGCGAACCTGAATATCTGCAAGGCTTATCAGAAGAATTTCCGCAACTTGCCGCGCATCGCTTCTTTCATCGGCACAAGCAACCGTTTTGACTTGCTCACCGACCCTACCGGCAGCCGGCGGTTCATTTGCATTGAAGCGGAACACCTCATTAATTGCGAAGACATGGAGCACGACCAAATATATGCACAACTGAAAGAGGAACTACTCTCCGGCATCCGCTATTGGTTTACTAAAGAGGAAGAACGGGAATTGCAACGCCACAACACCGCCTTTTATCATCCTTGCCCGGCGGAAGAAGTCTTTCATGCCTGTTACCGGATGGCCGGAGACGACGAAGTAGGAAGCGAACGGCTTTCGGCTTCGGACATATTCAGGAGACTGAAAATGTATAACCCGGCTGCCATGCGTGGAAGTAATCCGGCTACATTTGCACAAGTGTTGCTTGCGGCGGGAGTCACCCGCAAACATACCAAATATGGGAATGTGTATCTGGTGAAAGCGTTGAAAGCGGCATAGTCCCTGATTTCGAGCAAGGGTTCACCCGTAATAAGCTGTATTAAAAGAGAATATGCATCTGATGAAAGAGGTGAAAAAGAATGTGTACTCAAAAGAAAAAGGTATCGTTTCCACCGATAGAAACGATGAAAACGATACCTTTTGGATGAGATATTCATTTTATCCTATTATCCACTTACTGCCCGGCACAAACGAGATAATCTTCGTCGTTACGAAACAACTGATGAATGTAGCCACAGCGATGCAAGGTATGGCGGCGACGGTAGGCAATCCCAGTGTTTGCTTGAACAAGGTTACCCACAGTCCGAGCCAGAATATGTGCATAAGATACATGCCATAGCTGAGTTTCGACATTTCTGTTACAGCTTTCGGGGCTTCCTGCCGTTTGATGCAGGTGAACAAAAGGAACGTGCCCGTTGTGAGAAGTACACAGTTGATTGTACAGAAAGCCCAACCTATTTCTATGACAGGAGTGACATGAAGCTCGCCGGGTACGGCCTGGACATAGAATGAATAGATAGTCCATACAGCACCGACAACCATAAGGATGGTTCCAATAACGAAACGCTTGGAACGGCTCCAAGTCAGGTGTGTACGTATGTAATGCGCCAGTACGAGGTATCCCAGATAGCCGGAAAAGTACCATAACATATGATATTCGTTCCAGAAACATTGTCCCCACACTTCACCGCACCAACGGTTGAGGTAGGGCATACAGGTGGACAGCAGGAACAATCCGATGAAGAAACGTTCTTCTTTCGCCGTAGCTTTCCTCAACCATGGAGATATGACAGGTATGAACAGGTAAAGGCTAATCAGAGGATACATGAACCATAGGTGTCCGGCAAGTGTCGGGAAGTTCAAGAGTATCCGCGACATATCCTTCAATGAGGTTTCTCCGTCCAATTGTCCCCACAGCAATGGCAAGGTGCTGTATAGTATCATAAATATGACAAACGCCGGCAGGATGCGGAGACAACGCTGGCGGTAGAATTGCCACATCGTCTGTCCCTCTTTCATCGGTGCGAGAAGAAAAGCGGAGACAATCATGAACAGGGGTACTGCCATGCGTGAAAAGCCGTCGTACACAGACACCCACAATCGGTCTACTTCAGTAGCCAGAAAGGATTGCGGTCCTGCCATATCTGTGGCTCCGGGAGCAATGTAGAAGTTTTCACTGGCGTGGACAACCATAACGAGGAAGCAGGCGAACACACGGATATAATCTAAAAAAACAATACGTTTCATTTTTGAGGTTTTCTGATTTGATTAGCAATTTGTATTACTTGTCTACTGAGAACTTGAAGATACATCGGCTCATGTATTTTTCGCCCGGACGAAGCACGGCCGAAGGCCATTCAGGTTTGTTCGGAGTATCCGGATATTTCTGTGTTTCGAGACATACGGAAGCACGCTGATTGTAGGCAATGCCTTTCTTTCCGGTCAGAGAACCGTCGAGGAAGTTTCCGGCATATACTTGAACTCCCGGTTCGTTGGTATATACATCCAATACAATGCCCGTTTTCGGTGATTTCAAAGAGGCGGCCTTCCGGTTGATATCTCCTTTGGCATTCAAGACCCAATTATGGTCATAGCCATTGCCATTTTTCAATTGGACAAAGTCATAATCATTGATGCGTGTGCCCACCGGAACCGGTGTACGAAAATCCATTGGAGTACCTTCTACAGGAGCTATTTCGCCCGTAGTCATGAATGTGCTGTCCACCGGTGTGTAATAATCAGCATCAACTGTCAACAGGTGGTCGGCATTGCTGCCGGCATCTCCGTCAAGATTGAAATAAGAATGGTTCGTCATGTTCACGATAGTGGGCTTGTCGGTTTCCGCTTCATAACGGATATCAATGGCATTGTCATCTGTCAGTTTCATCAGGACTTTGCAGGTGATATTTCCCGGAAAGCCTTCTTCACCGTCTTTTGCGACATAAGTAAGTTCCACTTCCTGAGGATTCGGTTGCACAGCGTCAAACACACGATACTGGAAACCTTGCGGACCACCGTGCAGGCAATGCCCGTAGTTATTGCGCGGCAATTGATATTCAACGCCATCCAGTGTAAATTTACCTTGATTGATACGGTTCGCATAGCGACCGATACTGGCTCCAAAATCGGAAGGCTTACTGATGTAATCTTGAATAGAATCAAATCCAAGCACTACGTCACGCATCTGCCCGTCCTTATCGGGAACCATTACGGAAACGATACGTCCACCAAAGTTTGTGATACAAACTTCCATATTGTTTTTGTTACGCAAAGTGAACAGCCCAGTCTTCTTTCCGTCCACTTCTGTCCGGAACTTACTCTGCAATAACCCGGAATCCGTAGCCTGTTCAGCCTTTGGCGTACAAGCCGCCATCAGAAGGGCGGCAACTCCCCATACACATAATTTTCGCATGTTCTTTCGTTTTATTTAGTTAGTTTATTCTCGAGCATCTTGATAAAATATCCGCCTACTACGGAGCGCGCTTGGAAGCCTTTCTGTGTCGGGGTATCCGTAAATACCCAGTCGGACATCGGCACACGGTCTGTCGTTTCGTTCATAAACAGATATACGGGGTCAATGAATTTCCCAAAAGTGGATTTATCATTGGCCAATGTAGCTGTCCACATAATCCAGTCTGTTTTGGTATATGTTTCACGGTTATCCAGTGGAAGACCGTATTTGTCTTGCTTGGTCAGATAGTAGGCAATTTCCGTTTCAGCCACACTTTCCGGGAAGATTTGCAGTTTTATTAATTTATCCCATACCAAATTATATTTCTGGCTCCAGGTTCCCGGCTTGTCAAATGTCAGACGATAATGGTCACCGTCATGAGCCATTTTCATCCATTCGGTAGCCATTTCCTTCGCTTTCCGGGTATATTTGTCCGCAATATCCTTCTTGCCCAGTTGTTCCGCCAAGTAACCGTAAGAAGCAATCCCTAAAATAGCTTTGATAGAAAGATTGGCATTGTGGGCAAAGTGTCCGGCAAAGTCATCGGTACAAAGCTGATTTTCGGGATCCAGGCCGTACCCTACTAGGTAGTCCGCCCATGTCGTCAGAGTTTCCCAATGCTTCTGTGCATAGCCGGCATTTCCTTCAACTGCCGCAATAGCTGCCGTCAGAAGCAACATATTACCGGACTCTTCCACAGGCATGTCACCGCCATAAGTCTGCCCGTTGGCCAATGGATATGTACCCACGTCATGGGCTGCAAAAGGTTTCGTCCATTTGCCACTTTCACTGTAATAGAAGATATGATTCATCATAGCTTTTACCAGCTCCGGGTTATAAAGCAGGAAGAGAGGTGCGGAAGGATATGTGATATCCACTGTTCCGATGGAGCCATTACTGAAATTTTCTTTGGAAAGGAAAAGCAGGTCACCATTCGGCGCTTCCACCAGTTTGTGGGCTGCAATAGCCTGGCGGTAAGCCAATGCACAAAGTTCGGCGTATTTACGTCCGCCGGCAGCGGTAGCCTCATCCATCATTTTCCGGTCGAAAACAGCACAATTTTTCATTTGTGCCTCATATTCTTTCTCCGCTTTCCGGAATTGGGAAATAATTGTCTCGTTATCCTGACGGTTCCAGTAAGGGCGCAGGTTCTCACCAAAATATTGGATAGAATAAATGTCATCATATCCTATCAGCAGATGCCCCTCGCTCTTTTTCGTCTCACCCAGTGAACGTACCAGAGCCAGCTTATCATACCCTTCCGTAGACGGGGCTTCCAACTTATTTTCAATAAAGCTTTTACGCAACTTCTTGCCATCACCAATGGCATACATACTGTTTTCTTTTTCAGCAGCCAGGTAGAAGCGTCCCCAGTCGATACGTATATCATCACCTTTCTTCCCCAAAATGTCCTGAATACGGTTTCCAGTACATAAGAACAATAAGCCATCCTCAGTAAGGCTATCGGCAACCGACTTCTGATGAGGAGTATCAAGCGCCCACTGTGGAGAAGCTTCGAAATACAGTTCAACTTGATGTTTTCGCCCATCATTTGAGACGACCCCGTAAGAGATATAATTGACCGGACGCGACAACAGTTCCAGATTGTCCATAAACAAAGGCGCGGTAAAGGTCACTTTCAAGTCTACCGGGCCACAAATAAATGAATAATACGTCTGCATGGGTTGTACATCAACAGAAGTTTGTTCCGCCGTCTGATGGAAATAGCGGTAATCATCCAGTTCTACCAGCAAGCCGAAATCCAGCAAACCGTTCCCTACGCGGTTGTGGCAGTAAGCGGCAATCATATTCTCTCCCGGTTTTAAGGATGCGACCGCTTCTTCCGACAGTTTTACCTGTACATGCTTCTTACAGGCATTTCCCGTATCAACTACTTTAATACCGTTGATATAGATAATCACATCATCATCGTGAGAATACTCCAGATATACATTTTTACCTGATAAGTCTTCAGGAATATCAATGATCCTGCGCACCCAGATAAATTCTTCTCCCCATTGGGTTTTGGCGGTATGTTCATTCTCCATAGTACCGAAAGCGGCTTCGCCTTCTTTCCATGCTTTGTCGTTGAATTCGGGATTCTGCCATCCGTCAGCAGGTTTCCGGGTAGTATATTTGCCTGTCCAGTTACCTTGCTCCGAGGTTTTCGCCAAAGGCCGAAGTTCCAGTTCTTCCGTTCCCATGAAACGGTAAGTCTGACCGTCGACTTTAGCTACGCCAACCAAAGGAAAGTCTTTGCCGGTCCAGTGTTTTACGGAACCATCATACAGATTATCTGTAAAAGCCCAGGCACTGGTATAAGGGTCAATTGTCACTAGCGGATAAGCCGGAGCCCGTAAATCATTCTTTTCGCGCTGTGTCACCTGGGAGTCACAACTGCAAAGTACAGTTGTCGCACCCAGCAACAGCGTCATTAGTTGTTGCTTCATATATCTATTCCATTTAAAGTCTACGCCGCAAAATTGGGAAATCTTCAATAATTTGAAGATTAATTATTAACCAATAAATAACAAAAACTAACCAGAATCATTACGATTCTGAACATTTCACTGTTTTTGCGGGTAGCTTATCATATAGAATTGCTATGAGAATGTCACTTATAAGGGCTTAATACAGTCATCTATTATCGGTTGAGCCAAGGCTCCGGATTCAGTTTTTCTTTTTCCCGCCGTAACTGGAAATGCAATACCGTCCGTCCATTATCTGTTCCGTCGGAAAAGACTTGTCCGATACTCTGTTTGGTCTTGACCGTATCACCGGACTTTACAGAAGCGGAAGAAAGATTGCAATAAACGGAAATATAGTTACCGTGACGGATCAGCACATTAAATAATCCGTTTAGCTGGAATACAGCCGCCACTTTACCATCGAAGATGGCACGTGCCTGCGCACCCGGTTTTCCCTGAATGTCTATTCCTTTATTATCCAGCTTCACATTGCGCAGCCCTTCTACTGCATATTGTCCGTAATGGCTGGTGATGATATAAGCGCCGGATATAGGCATGGGAAGTTTCCCGCGGTTGGCGGCAAAGTTACCGGACAGTTCCCGGTCTGCTTTACTCATCGTAAAAGTTTCCAGAGGTTTCGAGTTCGTTTTTGCTGCTGCCCCCGTTCCCGTTCCAGTAGATTGTGCTTCTTTCCCTTCCGCCTTCTTACGTGCAGCCGCTTCACGACGGGCTTCCTCCTGAGCGCGCTTGCGGGCGCGTTCTATTTCTTCGGCAATGAGCTTGTCGATACGGGCGTTCAGTTGGTTCGCCTCTCTTCGCTTCTTATTAATCTCACTTTGCAAGCCTTTCTGTTTCTTTTGCAGGTTAGCGACCAAGATACGTTTTTCTTTTTCCTGCTCTTCCAGTTTCATCTTTTCGCCTTCACGCTCTTTCAGCAGACTCTCCTTGGCAGCTTTCACTTGCTGGCGTTCAGCTTTTTTCTTGCGTATCTGCTCCTGCTTCTTCAGGATTTCCTCTCCCTGCAAACGTTGGTAAGTGGCATACTCACGTACGTAACGCATACGGCGGTAAGTCTGCCCCAAATTCTTGGCAGAGAAGATGAACATCAGCTTTTCTTCTATCGACTTATTCTTATAAAGATACTGCACAGAGGCTTCGTATTTCTTTTTTTTGTCTTTCAAGTCCTTCTCCAATGCTCGCAACTGGCGTTCCAAAGAGTTCAATTCACGTTCAATGGCATCCACATCATTGTTTATAGCCAAAATATAACGTTTCCGCTCCTCAATCTGTCCCGTCAATGCAGCCAGGCTATTTAGTTGGCTGCCTACGTCTTTCTTTGTATCCTTCAATATAGATTCCGACTCGGCAATCTGCTTTTGCAGCGCGCCGCGCTTACTTTCCAAGTCACGAATTAATTTATTCGACTGAGCGGAAAGCGGAACTGCCAACCATAGGCTACTGATTAGAATAACAAAGAGACGTTTCATCATAACAAAGCCATCAGCATTTTTACTAATACTTCCAAAGGAACTTGATTGTATTTGGCGGTAAGTTCGGTCGGAGTCATGGAAAATTCTTTCGTAGAGAACTCATAAAGTTGCACTTTTGCTTTTTCCAGTGAAGGGATGCCTACATCTTTTCCCGTCAGTTCGGTCTTTCCGCCGGGCAGGGATGCATCCATCAATATCTTTTCCAGACGGGAGAACTCCGCATTCTTCGGCAACATACCTTTCAGTTCTTCTTTCGTCGCGCGGACAAATCTCCTGTTCATCCGGTCTACCAGCAACACCTCGTCAGGGGTAATCTCAATACGCGCCACTTCCGTGCGCAAGATAGGCATCAATAAAGAGACTTGTACCCGTTCATGGGTTTTCATCTTCATTGTTCCTCCTACGGACATGCTTCCCCCTTTTTTATTGGGAATGGTCAGTTGAAGTTTGGAAGTCAGATAACTGGATACGGGAGCCTTTGTTTCTGAAGTCGCCAAATGCTTTGAGCTCTTACAACCAACCAATACGACTACAACCAACAATAGATATACAAACCTTTTCATTCTGCAATATATTTCTTCTTTTCTATTTTCTGTTTCAATGTTTTCGACTCACTACCCATTTCCAACGCCTGTTTCCAGTATTTCAGCGCACCTTCGACATCACCGGTCATGAAATAAATATCCCCGCAATGCTCCACAATCACATCACTTTTCTCTCCGTCACTCTTCATCGCATTATCAATATAAATACGCGCCTCGGCATAATTTCCTTTTTCAAAGAGAATCCAGGCATAAGTATCGAGATAAGTCGAATTATTAGGTTCAGCCTTTACGGTCTTATAACTCATTTCTTCCGCCTTATCCAAATCACGTCGTTCTACTGACAGGTAATAAGCATAATTATTCAATGCGCCGATATTGGAAGGATTGTACACCAAAGCCGAATCATAGGCGGCATAAGCTTCCGACATCTGTTTCTTAGTATGATAAATGTCACCCATTATCGAATAGAAATCCGAAATAACTTCTTTCCGCGTATCGGGTGTAATATGTTCCAGCGCCCTGCCGCAAACACTTAATACACTATCCGTTTGTTCCGCCTGATGATAGGCAATAGCCAGGTAATAATAAAGGGGCAAAGCATCTGGAGTGGCTTCGATTCCCGGCTCACAGACTTTTATAATTTGTTTGTAATCCTCTTTTTTCACGGCAGCATCGACCAGCATCAAGCGGGCAACCTTGTTAGTCGGGTCTAAATCGACCACTTGTTCTAAGACCGGGACAGCTTCCTGCTCCATATTCTTCGACAGCAGATACTGCGCATAAAGCATCGGAACTTGCGGGTCATCCTGGTCCTGCTTCATCATCCGGTCAAACAAAGCAATCACTTGGGTACTGTCTTTAGCCGCCGACTGTTCGTTTTCCACAATTATCTGACGCATGACATTGATTTTCGTATCAGGAGTCACCTTCTTATTCAGCAACAGTGTATCCAGTTGCTGTTGATACAACTCTTTTTGCCCGGTCTGTTCATAATAAGACGCCATCGAGAAAAGAGCCATCGGATTGTCCGGCTCTACCGCCAACACTTTCTGATATGCTTCGTAGGCTTCCTCTTTCTTGCCATTCTGAAGATAAACATCCCCCAAAATCACCTGATACCGCATATCCATCGGATATTCCTGTACCAAGCTCTCGATTTCCTGAAATGCTTTCTTATCATCCTTCATCTGGAAATAAATACGGAATTTCTCCATAGACAACTGTTCGTTCTTGCCCAAACGCTTCTCCAAACGGTTCAGTGTCGAAATTACCTCATTATACTTCTCCTGACGGCCGTAAATATCAAGCAGGCTGAACAATGGGTCTTGTTTTGCCGGGAAGCGAGTGACCATCTTCTCAAGCAAAACGACCGCTTTATCCAGTTCATTCTGCTGCTGATATAAATTAACCAATCCCTGACTATACCAGAAATTGTCGGGAGCATAAGCTACCGCTTTCTCCAAAGCTGCCTGACCTTGCGGTACCTGGCGGAGAAACATATAATACTGGGAAACCTCGTAAAGCGCAGATGAAGCACTCGGGTTAATATCCAGACAATGCTGCAACAAGCCAAAAGCTGCATCATATTCTTTCTTTTCCTTCATCCGCATGGCTTCCAGAAAGAAGTAGTCATACTTACGCTGTTGTTCGGCAGTCACCTGTATCTGTGGAAGGAAAGAAACTCCCTCACCTGTCGCGGATTTCGCCGTACGTCCTGTACGTGTCGTTCCACATGAGGCCAGTATCCAAACTGCGACCAGCAGCCATCCTATTTTTATCTTCATTTTATTTTCTTGATTTAAGCATTCATCATACTCCGGTATGACCGAAGCCACCGGCTCCCCGTTCTGTTTCATCCAGAACTTCCACTTCCTGCCATGTTGGTTGCTCATGCTTTGCTATCACCATTTGGGCAATACGTTCACCATCTTCAATCACAAAAGTTTCAGATGAAAGATTGACTAAGATAATACAGATTTCTCCCCGATAATCCGCGTCGATTGTTCCCGGTGAATTGAGTACGGAAATTCCTTTCTTGATGGCCAATCCGCTACGGGGACGAATTTGTGCTTCAAATCCCTTCGGAAGAGCAATATATAATCCTGTCGGTACCAGGCAGCGTTGTAGTGGTTCCAGTGTGATAGGTTCGGAAAGATTAGCACGGATATCCATTCCTGCAGATAATTCGGTGGCGTAAGCCGGAAGCGGATGCTTCGATTTATTGATAACTTGAATATTCATAAATGCATGTTTACTATTTAACGGGCGAAAAT
>PPYF01675154.1_pt1 | contig 10846 bp, 10 predicted proteins | sample 1559871 | NCBI WGS metagenome assembly PPYF01 (sample SAMN08240021, study PRJNA423297) | Human gut metagenome, whole genome shotgun sequencing project.
ATAAAGGAAAGCTAAAATCTGCTCTCCTATGACGACTGAATCTCTCCGCCTCCACAACTCCACAAAAACATCCTGCACTACATCTTCGGCTTCTTCGGTACCGACCAGCCGTGTCGCATAGAACAACAGCTTAGGATAGCATTGACGAAAGACGGCCTTATAGGTGTCATCAAGTTCCTCGTTCATATTATATAATTCACCTTTGTATGAAGGAGAGAGCCAATGTTCCAAATAACGATCCAATCATCCACTGTAGGGGCAGAAAGCTTCCGCTCATCATACAATTTTCAGGCAGATTCAAACCGCCTCTACAGCAAAACGATAACAAATATTACTTTTAACTCACCTCCTGTACAATTACAATTCTTAATAAGTTGAACCAATTATTATCTATCTATACCAAATATTTCCCGGTTCCGGACCCATTTCAAATTCTACAGTAGCACCATCCATTATTTGCCGGTGTGTGATATAGCTCTTATCGTATGGTTGCCCATTTACTTTCACCGACTGGATATAGATATTTTCACGACTTACTCCAGGGGCCAGTACTGTGAACGTTTTTCCATTATCCAGATGCATCTGTATCTCGGGGAACAACGGCGTACCAATCTCATATTCACCACTTACCGGATTGACAGGATAAAATCCCATAGCACTGAATACATACCAGGCAGACATCTGTCCACAATCCTCATTTCCACACAGTCCGGCAGGTGCATTGAAATAAAGGTCATGCATGACCTGCGCCGCATACTTCTGAGTTTTCCAAGGCTGACGTACCTTATTATACAAATAAATCACATGATGGCTAGGCTCATTACCATGAGCATACTGGCCAATCATACCTGTACTGAAAAGAGGCAAATCTGCATTACCAGCCGGGATATAAGTAAACATACTATCCAACTTTTCCGTAAAACGATCCTTACCACCAGTCAAGGCAATTAGCCCCTTAATATCCTGCTGTACAGACCAAAAGTACTGCCAACCGTTACTTTCACAAATGTGGGCAGTGTAGTCATCCGGGCTGAAATTAGGTTGGAATACTCCTTTATCATCTATCGGCTGCATGAAGCTTGACGCCGGATTGAACACATTGCGATAATTCTGAGAACGCTTGTAGAATTCGTCCGCTAATTGAGTCCTCCCCATCTTCCGGGCCATTTCGGCTATGCAATAATCATCAAAAGCATATTCTAATGTTTTGGAAAGCGACCAATTTTCCGCATTATATTCATCCTTTATATTATAAGGTATATATCCTAATTTTTTATACAGACCAATGCCGCGATAATCATCCAAGTTAGCAGTAGCCACACAAGCCTCCAATGCCTTCTCTGCATCAAAATCACCAATACCTTTCAAATAAGCATCGACAATAACAGGTACAGCGTGGTAGCCAATCATCATATCCGTTTCACTTCCCCAAAAATTCCATACCGGCAAACGTCCGTTCTGTTCATAAAAAGCGATGAATGATTTCACCATATCATTGACACGCTGAGGTTCCGTATAAGTAAATAACGGATGTGCGGCACGATAAGTATCCCACAATGAAAAAGTTCCATAATTCACCCAACCATCCGTCTGATGAATTTTCTTATCGGGACCATAATAAGCCCCGTCCACATCACTGTAAATAGTCGGGGCAATCATTGTATGATACAATGCTGTATAAAAATTAACCTTATCGTCCTTGTTATCACCTGTTACCTCTATTTTTCCCAACTGACGGTTCCAATTATCTTTAGTTTCAGCCAAATATTTATCGAAATCATTGTGAGGTGCTTCAGCCGCCATGTTTTTAGCAGCACCTTCCATGCTTACTCCCGAAAGAGCAGTACTCAGAACAATCTGCTCTCCTTTTTCAATTCATCGCTTTCTTCAGATTCAGAAAGACAGCCGACTCTCCTTCAGGAAACGTATAACGCTGTATACCGCAACGCTCTGTAGCAGTTAACTCCACATTGATATCATAATCTTTCAGCAACACGCGATAATAACCAGCTGAAGCCTCTTCATCCGCATGAGAGAATTTGGAATAGATACCTAAAGGAGCTTCCGCTTCCTGATAAGGCAAAGTTACAGGCATGAAAGAGATATCATACAAGTCTCCGGCTCCCGTTCCCGACAAATGGGTATGACTGAATCCGGCAATCGTACTGTCCGGATAAAAATAACCGGAAATACGGTCCCATCCGGGCAAACCGTTATCCGGACTAAGTTGTACCATTCCGAAAGGCGCTTGCGCTCCCGGATAAGTATTGCCGGTAAAATCGGTTCCGATAAACGGATTCACCAATTGGGTATAATCGGTTGACGGCTGGGTTTGTTTATTGGACACACAGGCTCCAAATGCCACTAAAGAAATGAATAGCGCGAGAACAGGTGTTTTCATACTTAAGAGGTTTTTCATTATTACTTTGTTACAAAAATACACATTATAATAATATGAACAACCTTATTATAAAAAACACTTAGCTTTAATTCATTATTTTTTCGTATTTAAATAGTAAAGAAGGGATTCTTTCACCTTTTCATCCGAAGTTACAATCAAAAATTCACCGCCTCTTTTATCATACAGAAAGCAATAGGTCTTATAAAGAGCTATGCCTGCTATCTCCTCCCAAGGGAATGTCTGTTTCAGTTCCGCCTTATCATATGTCAGCCCTTCCGGAGTTATTTCCACCCAAGTCTGCCCCGCAATACTCCGCTTATAAATCTTATTTAGTCTGACAGGCAGCATAATCAAGATATAAATAAGACACAAGAACCAAATCAGCAGCGGACTGAACAGGCTTTGCTCTTCGGGAACAATATAGTGCCCTGTACACAGTGCAATACAAATATAAATGATGAACAACAAAGAAAAACTGAAATGACGGATGTCCCACAATTTATACAAAGCATACTTTTTCAGGCTGATATTATAATCACAAACCACGACACCTGGTTCCCGTGTCAGTTTGCTTTTCGGTATGCTGAAGATACGCAATATCTGGATTCCCCGTTTCACGCCATACCCGAATAATAAAACCATCACACCAAGATTTATCAAGATCCACCACCACAATGATTCGTTTGCCAAAGCCGGTTGCCCGACAAGCACCATTGATGCAAAAGTGATACCCGCCACCAATAACAACATACTACAAATTACAGTTAAAATCCATCCTTTTGTTTTCATAATAACCTTTTTATTTTATTCCATGACGGGAAACAAAGATAAAAGATTATAGCTAGATAACAAATAAAGAGCCGTCGAATTTAAATTATTGTTTGGTTAGGAACTTAGATTTTTTTCGTATGTTTGTCGCAAATATTAATGAAAAACACATTTCTATCTATGAAAAAGAGTGATATTCTGTTCTTTTTGTTTGTAATAGCATTGTTTCTACCCTTTTTTATTAGCGATACCATTTATGAATGGTACAAATCTTTCAATGCAATCCATGGTATGGTCATGAGTTTTGTGAAGTTCGCCATTCTAGCTACTTTGGGAGAAATGCTTGGGCTTCGCATCAGCACAGGAGTGTATCACAACAAGACCTTCGGTATTATCCCACGCATGGTAATCTGGGGGGTACTGGGTATGGGTATCAATATGGCTATGATTATTTTTTCAAAAGGCACTCCCATTTTCTTGGAATATATGGGTCTGGAATATGCCTCCACATTGATGAACGGGGATTTCTGTCTTGCCAAATTTCTGGTTGCACTGGCTATTTCCGTTACAATGAACTCTATATTCGCTCCTGTATTCATGACATTACATAAAATAACAGACACTCATATCGGGAATTGTGGCGGCTCTATCAAAGCGCTTTCCACCCCTATTCCCATGACACGTATTTTCACCGGATTGAATTGGGCGGTACTTTGGAGCTTTGTATTCAAAAAGACCATCCCTTTGTTCTGGTATCCGGCCCACACCATCACTTTCCTGCTTCCTCCGGACATGCGGGTATTATTTGCCGCCATTCTAGGGGTGGTACTGGGAGTATTACTAGCTATCGCTGCTAAAAAGGAATAACAATCTTCATGTATAATGAATACCAGCCTTCCCTGCTTTTAGCCCCCTATATTGACAAATACTGGGAATTTAAAGGCAATCCGGACTATGGGATGAAAATCAACATATTGCCGGACGGTTGCACCGATTTTATCTTCACCCTTGGCGAAGTAGCTGACATAGCGGAACAAGAAAGTCTTATAATGCAACCCTACCGTTCTTATTTTGTAGGTCCCATGAGCCGATACTCCACCCTAATAACCTATGCGAAAAGCATCCATATGTTTGGTATCCGTTTTCTGCCTTGCGGTTTATTCCGCTTCATGCAATTACCATTGGAAGAACTTGGGAATCAAAGAATCAGCACTTTTGAGTCAGGAGGTATCTTCAACGACTCGCTAGCAGAAAGATTATGTGAACAACCGTACATACAGGACAAAATCAGACTGATAGAATCTTTTCTCACCCAAGCCTTATGTACTAACAACAAGATAGAAAAACAGATATCATATGCAGTAGATTGCATTAACCTTTCCAAAGGCCAACTGCCTATCCGTTCTTTAGTAGAAAATGTATGCTTGTGCCAAAGACACTTCGAGCGCAAGTTCAAACATCAGACCGGATATTCCCCTAAGGAATACAGCCGGATTATCAAATTCAAGAATGCAGTGGATTTACTGCGTTCCACCTCTTCCAATCAACTCTTCTCTGTTGCCATTGAGGCCGGATACTATGACACAGCCCATTTGAGTAAGGAAATAAAAGCCTTATCAGGCAATACACCCGGTTCCTTTTTATCCTTACCGGTTACGGAAGAAACCACATTAACATATCTGAAACTATAAAAGTCGTTTTTTTACAACGAAGCCATCCTGGCGTTTCTTACTTTTGTACCGTATCAAAAACTAAAAAGAAACAATGGAATCACTTAAAGAAAAAGCAAAAGCTTTGCTTCAACAATGTGAAGTAGTCACACTAACTTCCATCAATAAAGAAGGGTATCCCCGGCCGGTTCCCTTGAGTAAAATCAAAACGGAAGGATTAACAACCATCTGGTTTGCAACAGGAAACAGTTCGGCAAAGACAAAGGATTTCCGCTCTAATCCGAAAGCCGGCATATGTTTCTACAAAGAGGGAAACAGCGTGGCCATGACCGGAGAAGTGGAAGTTGTATCAGACACTGGCACCAAGAAAGAGTTATGGCAAGACTGGTTTATCCATCATTTTCCTAAAGGACCGGAAGACCCCGAATATATCCTGCTGAAGTTCCGGGGAAACCATGCCACCATTTGGATTGACGGCCAGTTTCAATATGGAACAACAACAATCATCTTATAAAGAAAAAGAACGTATAGACCTTCGCGAGCCGCGACGCTTCAAAGTTACTATTTTCAATGACGACTTTACTACAATGGAATTTGTTGTAAAGATATTAACTACCGTTTTTTTCAAATCAACGATGGAAGCAGAAGCTTTGATGATGCAAGTACACAAAAGTGAATCGGCCGTAATAGGCATCTATACGTATGATATCGCCCGGTCAAAAGTACAAAAAGCCACCCGTATGGCTCGTGAAGAGGGTTTCCCTCTCCGACTCACGGTTACACCGGAAGAAGAATAAAAAATCAAGAATAAGATATGGATATACCAAATACCGATTCGGTGAACTACGCTTTCGCTTCTGCGCAGAGCCAAGCGATGCAATATCGGCATGAATTTATCACGCCCGAACACTTATTGAGCGCATTGCTGGAACAAGTTCCTTTTCAAAAAGCATTGGCAGAGTGTTTTTGTACCCCGGAAGAACTGTCCCAGTCCATTTCCGAATATCTGTCGAAAAAAGTGGAACGAGTTCCTCAAGAAATAGAATATGAGTTGGAAATTTCAGGTCAACTCTCCGAGCTGCTGCAATATGCCTATATGACAATCAGCCATTCAAGCGCAGAAGAAATGGATGTTCCTCATCTGGTACAAGGAATGCTTCAACTGGAAGATTCATGGGCCGGCTATCTGCTAAAAGAAACAGTGGGAGAAGATATGCCGGAGTTTCTCAGCTCCCTCATTTCAAATTACGAGCACATGAATCAGTTTCAAGAGGAAACTTCCTCTGAGCAAGAGAAAAGCGAACCTTGGCGCAACTACGTCACCTGCCTCAATGAAGGTCTGCAAGACCGGAATCCGCTTATAGGCCGGAATGTGGAATTGGAACGCACCATTCAAGTTCTCTGCCGCAAAGAAAAGAACAACCCTCTGCACGTGGGTGAACCGGGAGTGGGAAAAACCGCACTGGTCTACGGACTGAGATCCGGTTTATCGGTTCCACTACTTACGAAGAATTCAACCGCTATTTTTCACGTAGCAGAGGATTGGTACGGCGTTTCCAACAGATTGACATACAGGAACCCGGAATCGAAGAAACTATCCACATAGTGGAAGGATTAAAAGAAAGGTACGAAACGTTCCATGGAGTAGTTTATGAAGAAGGAGTGATAGCATATGCCGTCACAGCTGCCGCACGGTATATCAGCGACCGTTTTTTGCCCGACAAGGCCATCGACCTGGTGGACGAAGCCGGGGCTTATCGTGAAATCCACCCCACAGATACAGAAACACAAACGGTGGACAAAGCATTGATAACCGATATACTGGCACGTATCTGTAAAGTGGATGTACTCGCCATGAAGGAAGAGGACAATGCCACATTAGAAACCTTGCATGAACGCATCAGTGCAAAGATATACGGTCAGGAAGAAGCTGTCTGCCAAGTGGTGGAAGCCGTACAAATGGCCAAAGCCGGGCTACTGGACGAAAACAAACCACTGGCCAGCCTTCTCTTCGTTGGCCCCACCGGAGTAGGAAAGACGGAAGTGGCCAAAGTATTGGCCTCCGAACTAGGTATAGCCCTGCAACGCTTTGACATGAGCGAATATACGGAAAAGCATACAGTGGCCAAACTCATCGGCTCACCTGCCGGATATATAGGTTATGAAGACGGCGGACTGCTGACAGATGCTATCCGCAAAACTCCCAACTGTGTGTTACTGCTTGACGAAATAGAAAAAGCGCATCCTGATATATTCAATATCCTGCTGCAAGTCATGGACTATGCCGTACTGACGGATAACAAAGGACGGAAAGCGGACTGCCGCCATGTTATACTTATCATGACCTCCAATGCCGGAGCACAATTCGCGCACCAAGCTTCTATAGGTTTCAGCGGACAAATTACTGCCGGAGAGGCAATGTTGAAACAGGTTAAGAAAACTTTCAAACCTGAATTCATCAACCGGTTGTCTGCAACAGTCGTCTTCCATGATATGGATTACGGAATGGCTTCTCTCATCCTGAACAAAAAACTCAACGAACTGAAAAACAAACTGTCTGCACGTCATGTAGGAATGGAACTCAGCCCGGAAGCCTATAAGCATCTGCTGAAACTAGGTTTCACCAAAGAATATGGTGCCAGGGAAATGGACAGGGTAATTACTTCGCAGCTGAAGCCACTGCTTATGCGTGAAATCCTATTCGGAACATTAAAAACAGGAGGTAAAGTAAGAGTGACAGCAGGAAACGGAGAATTGAGCTTGCAAGTACTCAAAGAGTAATACCTTTAAATGAATCGGCAACTTCTCCGCAGAGGCAGAGATACGGAGAAGTTACTACAGAAGATATTATATGAATCCAATAAATAAAAAACAATATGGTCTTTCAACTAACTCAAAAACTTGTTTTTCCCGACCCTCACTATGGCGAACCGGACGGACTATTGGCAGTGGGCGGCGACCTCTCCGTAGACCGTCTCCTCCTTGCCTATTCCAATGGCATATTCCCTTGGTATGCTTTCCGTGAAAAACAGATACAATGGTGGTGTCCCCTGAAACGGTTTGTGATTTTCCCTAACGAGATTCACATTTCTCACTCCATGCGTACTTTTATGAACAAAGAACAATATGGAGTCAGTTTTAACCAGGCATTCCATGAAGTGATTCAAACCTGCGGCAATCTGCGGATGGAAGAAACGGGAGCATGGTTGGGCAAAGATATCATGAAAGCCTACATCCGCCTGCATGAGCAAGGTTTCGCAACCAGCGTGGAAGTATGGGAAGAATCTTGTCTGGTCGGCGGACTCTATGGAGTCACTTTGGGAAAGTGTTTTTTCGGCGAAAGCATGTTTTCTCTAGTCCCCAATGCATCGAAACTGGCGCTTATCTATCTGGCACAAACATTTCAGGAGTTGGGAGGAACCTTAATTGATTGTCAGTTTGAAACCCCACACTTAAAGTCAATGGGTGGAAGGTATATAGACTATGAGGAGTATATGAGGTATGTGCAGGAACCTCTTGAATCTCTGTAAAGTCTTTGTTTACCGATTTTGATTATCAAATCATCAGTCAAAAATAAAATATAGGATACAAAGCTGAGATTATCAAATATATTTGCTAGCTTTGTTTTCGACATTACAAACAGAGCTATTTACCCAACTCAAAAACAAACATGAAAAAGATATTCTACTGTTTTTTACTACTTACCTTCTTTGTCTTGTCTTGCTCCAAAGAAGAGGCCGATATGGATGGTAGCCAAAATAAAGAAACAGAAAATAAAGAGATCAAAATTATATTAGAAGCAGAAACAAGTTCTCAAAACATATTTGCTCCTATTGTATTCTACCAATCTTTTGATTTTGGTAAAGATGCACCTTGTCTAAGCGAAGTGTATGATTCCATAGTGTGGAAATCATCTCATTCCCCAAATAGCTTTAAAGTATTCAGTCATTCAAATTATGCCAGATATGTGGAAACAACATTTTTCAAATGGGCACATGTTTATTATTCACCCGGCACATACAAGACTTATCTGCTAGGTTACAAAAACAATGAAATAATCTATAGTAGTGATACAATATCCATTGATATCACAAATAAAAAAGATTTCCTTGCTTTCAATTGGAAAGACGTAACCGACTCCGATTTTACCACAGGCTATGCAAATAATCTGGACGGATATTATCTGAGTACGCAAACCCATATCCATCAAGGTGTCCCATCTGTTATGCTGTATGCCAAAAATGAGAAATATGAAAAAGGGGGATCTATGAAAAGCAAACAAATACTGTATAACTACATAAATTCATTTTTCTCACTCCCTAATTATACCGCAACCTCAGACGAGTCTTTGAGAAAAGAATTCAGCACTATATTTTCATTTCAAGAGAAGAATGCCATTCCACTAAACATTTGGCTTACCCCCAAAGCTAAAATTGTACTCCTCAGAAAAGATTTCAAGGGACTAGAGAGCGAATACAAAATTTATGCCGAACCAGGAGATTTGATTTAACCTGCAAAACACAATTGTTTAACTAATGAAACATCAACTCTGTATATAGCTACATTCAACGAATAGCACTACCAATCCAAACTATTTGGCTATTTTGACGGATCTTAAATAAGATTTGTTACAGAGTTTTATACCCTTATTATTAATCCACACAGATTGTGCACCATCCCTAAACCGATAAGTGCATAAGCATGGTTATACATTAAGTTAAACAATGAATTATACATATAAACAAATATGGCTCATCAACCTTCCTGTAATGATGAGCGTTTTAATGGAGCAATTAATCAACATTACCGATGCCGTCTTTCTGGGCCATGTCGGTGAAGTGGAACTTGGCGCATCTGCCTTGGCAGGAATATATTATCTGGCAACTTATATGCTAGGCTTCGGTTTCAGCATAGGACTACAAGTCATGATTGCCCGCAGGAATGGAGAACAGAACTATGCAGAAACAGGACGTACCTTCTTTCAAGGACTATTTTTCCTTTCCGGACTAGCACTCTCTTTATGTTTGTTGATACAGGGCCTTTCCCCCTTCCTCTTGAAACAATTAATTACCTCACCGGAAATCTATCAGGCTGTAACGGACTATCTGGACTGGCGCAGTTTCGGACTTTTATTTTCATTTCCCTTTCTGGCACTCCGGGCTTTCTTTGTGGGAATAATAAAGACCAGGTCCTTATCTTGGGCCGCAATAGCAGCCGTACTTATCAACATCCCTTTCAATTACCTGTTAATATTTACCTTAAAATTTGGGATAGCAGGATCGGCAATAGCCTCAACGCTAGCAGAAATGGGATCGTTAATCATTCTCCTTATCCATATGTGGAGAAAGATTGATAAAAACAAGTATGGACTGCAACCGATATTTGATGGAAAGCTATTGAAAAGACTGTTTTACCTGTCCGTATGGAGCATGCTGCATTCTTTTATCAGTATGGCGCCGTGGTTCCTGTTCTTCATCGCCATCGAACATTTAGGAAAGATGGAACTGGCCGTTTCCAACATAACCCGCAGCGTTTCCACCCTCTTTTTTGTGATTGTCAGTTCTTTAGGAGCCACCAACGGTTCCTTGGTAAGCAATCTTTTAGGAGCCGGACAACAAAAAGGTGTTTTTCCTATCTGCCACAAAATCATCAAAATGGGATATGCCATCGGTTTTCCACTGGTAGGAGTCGCATTGTTTTGTGATTATTGGATTATCGGATTTTACACCAACAACGAAACACTGGTGCAACACACTGTCCCCCCTTTCATCGTCATGCTGTTCAATTATATATTCGCAGTACCCGGATATGTCTACATCAGTGCCGTCACCGGAACCGGAAAGACAAAAATTGCCTTTATCTTCCAAGTGGTTACCATTATGGTATATCTTCTTTATCTTTACTGGCTGAGCCACTGTGTACATGCACCTTTAGCGGTATATATGACAACCGAATATCTGTTTGTCATCATGTTGGGAATACAATCTGTCATTTACTTGAAAAGGAA
>PPYF01269082.1_pt1 | contig 10845 bp, 9 predicted proteins | sample 1559871 | NCBI WGS metagenome assembly PPYF01 (sample SAMN08240021, study PRJNA423297) | Human gut metagenome, whole genome shotgun sequencing project.
TTGTATAATATTTTTCAACATCCGTCAATGCTTTTTGCAGCCCTTTTACAAATAATTTACAAAACTCCATCGCTAGGCACCCAAGTGCCCCGTACAATATATGCACGCACCCCTACCGCAGAACCCTACCGACACCCCTAAAATAGCAGAAATGGGCATAGAAATAGCCGGGCGGATAACTGCCCGGCCGTTTCGTTAGATTGGGTTGGTGGAAATGGGAATAATACGAACAATGTCGCCCACTTCGTTGCGAATGCCCACGGCAATTTGCACAAACAACAAATCGCCCTCTGACAAAGTCGCTTCAATGATTACATAATCGTCCGTTTCTACCAGATCTTTCGTATCCTCTACAATCATTTTCAATCCTCCTTTGTGTCGATTATGACACAAAGTGGATATAATTGTCAATGTTTTTTGTAAATTTAGTACACACCGTCCTATAAAGTTCACATTCTCATCCGTTTTATATAGCATCATTCCACATTTTGTCGATTAGGCATTTTTGCGATTATGCCCACCAGCAGCGTTGTTGGAGGGATAAATACACGGACTATACGCTGAAGTCGTCTTATCCTTGCTGATCGTTACCGTTTTGGCGCTCTTAAACTTGCTGCTGGCACTATAGTTGTTACTGTGGCTTTTGTTTTATCTATTTGCCCTTAATGCGGCGCAGGGCGGTTTTTTCCAGTCGGCTGACCTGGGCCTGGCTGATGCCGATCTCAGACGCCACCTCCATTTGGGTTTTGCCCTCCATAAAGCGCTTATAGAGAATATTGCGCTCCCGATCGTCCAGCTGCTTGATCTGATCCTTGATCATCATCTCGTCCACCCAGTCCGCGTCCGTATTGGCGTCGCCCACCTGGTCCATCACATAAATGGTGTCGCCCCCATCGGAATACACCGGCTCGTATAGGGACACTGGGTCCACAATGGCCTCCAGTGCCAGCACCACATCGGCGGTTTTCATGCCCAGTTTAGCGGCGATCTCGTCCACCGTTGGCTCTCGGCCATTGGCGGCCATCAGCTGCTCCTTCACCTGCATGGCTTTATAGGCGGTATCCCGCATAGAGCGACTGACCCGCACCGGGTTATCGTCTCGCAAAAAGCGGCGCACCTCCCCTACGCACATGGGCACGGCGTAGGTGGAGAACTTTACATTCAACTCCGTATTAAAATGGTCAATGGCTTTGATCAGTCCAATGACCCCCACCTGGAACAGATCGTCCATACTCTCGCCCCGTCCGGAGAACCGCTGGATCACCGACAGCACCAGCCGCAGATTGCCGCAGATTAGGGCGTCCCGGGCCTGCTTGTCCCCGGCCTGGGCCTTGCGCAGCAGGTCCATTTTTTCTTTCTCTCCCAGCACTTTCAGCTCCGAGGTGTTGATCCCGCAGATTTCTACTTTACCGTATTGCACATGCGTCCGCCTTTCTATGATATGTACAATACGCTTATGAATAGTATGGACCGCTGGGTGCAAAAATATCAGGCAAAGCAAGATTTTTGTGTGGCAGGTGATCGGGTTGCCGTATCATGTGGGCGTTGCGCCAATCGTTTTATCCCCTCAGTCGCACAAACGCGACAGCACCTAACCGGTGCCCGTCCCCTCTGTCGCACAAATGCGACAGCTCCCCTTGAAAAAACAAGGGGAGCCGTTTTTACATTCTAATATTGTGTTTCTATCACGCCGGGTCCTTACCGTCAAAAACGGCAAACACGGCATAATCACTCAAACAATAAAAATCATTGTCATAGGTGGCAGACAGATAATTCATAAAGGCGCACACCTCCTGCGCGGTTTTTTCCGTAGCAAAAAGCAAATTGTCGTTCAGATCCTCGGCGTACTCCCGCAGCACCTGGCCGTTCAATTCTTCAAAGAATTCCGGGAACAACGCCTCCTCATACTCGGTAACGCCCACCCGGATTAGGCCGTCTGCCAGGGGTGATACACTCAGATCCTGGGCGCACACATCGTAGCCCAAAAGCGCGCCGCCCAAAAGTCCCGCACTCTCGTGCTCGTCGTTAAAGGTGATCAACTCGCAATCCGCGCCTCGGCTACCAAGCAGATCCACCATCTGCCGGGCAGCGCAGGCCGCCGCCACAGTACACCGGATCTCCTGGCTTTCATCGTCCACAAAATTCTCCAAAAAATCCGTGACCCGGCCGCCAATCTTGGCGTCCGTCATATAATCTGCCAACTGGTTGGAGCGGCAAACGCCCCGATACCCATCCGGCTGCAAATCGCAAATGGCAAGTCCCTTCAACAAAAATCCCTTCTTTGTGTTAAATGTGCAAAACGGTCTTGACCACCGCCAGCATCTCCCGCATCCAGTAGGTGCCCAGCAGGTACACATCGGTGGCCGCCGGTGTGGAGCTGGCGGTCAGACCCGCCCGCTGACACAGCAGCATGCCCCGACGGCAATGAAAATCAGAGGTCACCACCGTCACATGGCGGTTCAGTCCGTTTTGTTCTATAATTTTGGCCGAAAAAGCCACATTTTCCTCCGTAGAAGTGGAGCGATCCTCCAGATACAACCGATCGGCGGCGATCCCCCGGCGCACAAGTTCTCGGCGCATACACTCCGCCTCGCTGATCTTCTCATCCGGGCCTTGGCCGCCGCTGAGCACAGCCTTGCTGTCCGGGTTTTTCTCCAAATACTCGGTGGCTGCCTCGATCCGCTGGCGCAGCATACGGGAGGGGCGCTCCCCCTTCACCGAGCAGCCCAGCACCAGTACAGTCTCGTCCCGGTGGCCGGTTTGGATCAGCCCGGTGAGCATATAGCCGCTGGTGAGCACCGCCACGGCGCACACCAGTGCCACCGCTGCCTTGAGCACCACCGCGCCCGGGGCGTGATTGCCCGGCGCCAGCAAATGGGTCACCGGCTGCGCAAACATGCCGCACAGCAACAGCACCACGGCAAAAACAATGCCCAGCACATTACCGGCATTGAGAATTCGATTGAGCACCCAAGGCGCCAAATACCACAGCAGCAGTACCGCGCCGACGGCGAAAAACGCAACCTGAATAAAAATCACCTGTTCGTCTTGTTTTTTGTCTTTCTTTCGTAAATGTAGCATAACACAGCGCTCCTTTCAGCCATTTCAGCCTAACAGAGCCGCCGCAGAAAGGCAAGGCACGGGCGGTGGAAACACTCCACGCACCGTGGAACCGGCGAAAAACATTGACAATTCGCCTCATTGCCGTATAATAACTATACTATAGTATAGCATTCAGGAGCCAAATATGGAAGAAAAAAATACAAATTGGCAAAAAAGTGTTTGCGCTGTGGTGCTGCGCCAGGGCAAGGTACTGCTGGCTCGCCACACGTACGGTGCCGGTAAGGGGCTGTTTATCACTCCCGGCGGGTATCTGAAAAACGGCGAAAGCCCGGAGCAGGCCATGTGCCGGGAACTGATGGAAGAGACCGGCATTACCGCCAAGCCGGTGAAGCTGCTGGCGGTGCGCTTTAGCAAGCAGGACTGGTACGCCGCCTTTTTGGCAGAGTACGCCGACGGCATGCCCCGTAGCGATGGGGACGAAAACGACCGGGTGGTGTGGATGGATTGCGAAGAAGCACTCTCCCGCTCCGATGTGCCGGACCTGTCCAAAAAACTCATTACCGCCGCCCTGTCCGGTGGCGGGCTAACGCCTATTGACTATGCCCCCCAGCGGGAAAAATTCGGTGCCATGACTTTCTACGCCGCCGAAAAATAGAACAGAAAAAGCCGACTTGACTGTACGCAACAATCAAGCCGGTTTTTTATTTTAATCGTTATCTAACACAGACTTCAGGTACTGGCCGGTGTAAGACGCCGGGCAAGCAGCGATCTCCTCCGGGGTGCCGCAGGCCACCAGCGTACCGCCGCCAACGCCGCCCTCCGGGCCAAGATCAATAATATAATCCGCCGTTTTGATCACATCCAGGTTGTGCTCGATCACCACCACGGTGTTGCCGTTGGCCACCAGCCGCTCCAGCACATTCACCAGCCGGTGCACATCTGCCGTGTGCAGCCCGGTGGTGGGCTCGTCTAAAATATAAATCGTCTTGCCGGTGGGGCGCTTCATCAGCTCGGTGGCCAGCTTCACGCGCTGCGCCTCGCCGCCGGACAGGGTAGTCGCCGGCTGGCCGATCTTTACATACCCCAAACCCACATCAGACAGGGTTTGCAGCTTGCGCAAGATCTTGGGCTGCTGGGCAAAAAACGCCACGCCCTCGTCCACGGTCATCTCCAGCACTTCATAAATATTCTTGCCCTTGAACTTCACTTCCAGGGTCTCTCGGTTGTACCGATGACCGCCGCACACATCGCAGGGTACATACACATCGGCCAAAAAGTGCATTTCAATCTTCACAATACCGTCGCCCTGGCAGGCCTCGCACCGACCGCCCTTAACATTAAAGGAAAATCGATTGGCCTTGTAGCCCCGCATTTTGGCATCCGGGGTGGAAGCGAACAGGTCGCGAATGTCGTTAAACACACCGGTATAAGTAGCCGGGTTGGACCGGGGGGTGCGGCCAATGGGCGACTGATCAATGTTGATGACCTTGTCCAGATTGTCCACGCCGGTCATACGGTCAAACTTGCCCGGGCGCTTTTTGGCGCCGTTGAGCATATTGGCCAGGTGCTTATAAAGGATCTCGTTTACCAGACTGGATTTGCCGGAGCCGGACACGCCGGTCACGGCCGTAAAGGTAGCCAGCGGGATCTCCACATCAATGCCCTTCAAGTTGTTTTGTACCGCACCGTAGATCGTCAGCTTTTTGCCGTTGCCCGGCCGCCGCTTGGTTGGTACCGGGATCTTGCGCTTGCCGCTCAGGTACTGGCCGGTGATGGAGCGCTCGCAGGCAATAATATCGTCTACCGTGCCCGCTGCCACCAGCTCGCCGCCGTGGATACCGGCACCGGGACCAATGTCTACCACATAGTCTGCCGCCCGCATGGTGTCCTCGTCATGTTCCACCACGATCAGGGTGTTGCCCAAGTCCCGCAGGTGGCGCAGGGTGCCCAACAGCTTTTCATTGTCCCGCTGGTGCAGACCGATGGACGGCTCGTCCAAAATATACAGCACGCCCATCAGGCTGGAGCCGATCTGGGTAGCCAGACGAATGCGCTGGCTTTCGCCGCCGGACAGGGTGGCCGCTTCTCGCGCCAGAGACAGATAATCCAGCCCCACACTGTTCAGGAAATTCAGTCGATCGCGGATTTCCCGCACGATCAGGGCGCCGATCATCTGTTCCTTTTCCGTCAGCTGCAAGTTCTGGATAAAATCCAGTTCCTCATGAATGGGCATTTGGCAGAACTCATAAATATTCTTGCCCCCAACGGTCACAGACAAGCTCTCCGTAGACAGGCGGGCGCCGCCGCAGTCCGGGCACACGCACTGGGTCATCACAGCCTCAATATCCGCCCGGGCCCAGTCGGAGGTGGTCTCCGCATACCGGCGCTGCAAGTTGGGAATCACGCCCTCAAAGGTACCGTTGTAATTGGAAGAGCCGTAAGAGGTGCTCCGCTGCATTTTCAGCTTTTTGGTGCCGGTGCCGTATAAGATGGCGTCCAGCCCCTTCTTGGGAATCATCTCTACCGGAATATCCAGCGAGAATTTGTACGCCTGGGCAATGGCCTCAAAATACATCCGGGCAATGCTGCCGCCGTCTGCCACATTCCAGCCGCTGGCCTTAATGGCTCCCTGGTTGATGGACAGCTTTTTGTTGGGAATCACCAGCGCCGGATCGATCTCTTTATAAGACCCGATACCGCCGCAGGTTTTGCAAGCGCCAAAGGGATTGTTAAAGGAGAACATGCGGGGGCTCATCTCTGCGATCACCGCACCGTGCTCCGGGCAGGCGTAATTGAGGGAATACAGTTCCTCCCGCTCCCCTACAATATCCACCAGCACCACGCCGTCTGCAATATGGGTGGCGGTCTCCACGCTGTCGGCCAAGCGGCCGGCAATATCCGGCTTCATCACCAGGCGGTCCACCACGATCTCAATATTATGCTTTTTGTTCTTGTCCAGCTTGATCTCTTCCGCCAGGTCATAAACGGAGCCGTCAATGCGCGCACGCACAAAGCCGGACTTGCGGGCGTTGTCCAGTTCCTTAACATACTCGCCCTTGTGCCCTCGCACAATGGGCGCCATAATTTGAATTTTCGTTTTCTCCGGCAGGGTGAGAATTTGATCCACGATCTGATCCACCGTCTGCTGGGTGATCTCGCGCCCGCATACCGGGCAATGGGGAATACCGATCCGTGCCCACAACAGCCGCAGGTAGTCATAGATCTCCGTTACCGTGCCCACGGTGGAGCGCGGGTTGCGGGAGGTGGTCTTTTGGTCAATGGATATGGCCGGGGACAGGCCCTCGATATAGTCCACATCCGGCTTCTCCATCTGACCCAGGAACTGGCGGGCGTAAGAGGACAGGCTCTCCACATACCGGCGCTGACCCTCGGCATAAATGGTGTCAAAAGCCAGGCTGGACTTGCCGGAGCCGGACAGGCCGGTAAACACCACCAGCTTGTCCCGGGGAATCTCTACATCAATATTCTTCAAGTTGTGCTCGCGGGCACCTTTTACCACAATGTTCTTTATCATTTCAGCTTGCGCTCTCCCTCCTGCTCCAGTTTTTGAATTTCATCACGCAGGAACGCCGCGTGCTCGAATTCCAGCAGCCGGGCAGCCTCCTGCATTTCCCGCCGCAAACGGTCGATAAGCAGCTGCCGCTCTTTCTTGGTCAGTTTCTTTTGCTTGCCGTCGGCGGGGGCTTTGGAGGTGATCTCCAAAATATCCCGCACATCCTTTTTAATAGTCTTGGGCACAATGCCGTGCTCGGCGTTATACGCCTCCTGAATGGTGCGACGGCGCAGCGTCTCTCGAATGGCCCGCTCCATGGAGGGGGTCACGCTGTCCGCATACATAATCACCTCACCGTTGGCGTTGCGGGCGGCACGGCCGATGGTCTGCACCAGGCTGGTCTCGGACCGAAGGAAGCCCTCTTTATCCGCATCCAGGATCGCCACCAGGCTCACCTCCGGAATATCCAGTCCCTCACGCAGCAGGTTAATCCCCACCAGCACATCGAATTCGCCCAGGCGCAGATCGCGAATAATCTCCATACGCTCCATGGTATCCACATCGTGGTGCATATACCGCACCTTGATGGAGAATCCCTCCAAATACTCGGTAAGATCCTCGGCCATGGCCTTGGTGAGGGTAGTCACCAGCACCCGCTCGCCCCGCTGGGTGCGCAGGTTGATCTCGGACACCAGGTCGTCCATTTGGTCCTCGGTAGGCTTGACGGTAATATTCGGATCCAGCAGCCCGGTAGGACGGATCACCTGTTCCACGATCTGGGCGCTGCGTTCCCGCTCAAAGTCGCCGGGGGTGGCAGAGGTAAAGATCACCTGATTGATCTTGCCGTAGAATTCGTCAAACTGTAACGGCCGGTTGTCAAAAGCGGAGGGCAGCCGAAAGCCATAGTCGATCAGGCTGGCCTTGCGGGAGCGGTCGCCGCCGTACATGCCCCGCACCTGGGGCAGCATCACGTGGCTCTCGTCGCAAAACAGCAAAAAATCCTCCGGAAAATAATCCAGCAGGGTAAAAGGCGGCTGGCCGGGCTTGCGCCCGCTCATCACCGCAGAGTAGTTCTCAATGCCCTTGCAAAAGCCGGTCTCCCGCAGCATTTCAATATCATTCATGGTGCGCTCTTTGATCCGCTGGGCCTCTAAAAGCTTGCCCTTTTCTTCAAAGTAGGCCACCCGCTCCACCATTTCCTGATAGATTTGGTTCAAAGCGCGCTCCATCTTTTCCCGCCCCACTACATAGTGGGAGGCCGGGTACACACAGGCGTGGGACAGCACACCCTTGATCTTGCCGGTAAGCGGGTCAATCTCGCAGATTCGGTCAATCTCGTCCCCAAAAAATTCCACCCGCAAAGCGGTGCCGCTGCTGCCGGCAGGAAAGATCTCCAGCGTGTCGCCCCGCACCCGGAACTTGTTGCGCACAAAGTTAATGTCGTTACGCTCGTACTGAATAGCCACCAACTTTTCAATCAGCGCGTCCCGGCTCCACTCCATACCGGTGCGCAGAGAGATCACCATATTCCGGTAATCAATGGGGTCGCCGATGGAATAAATGCAGGACACGGAGGCCACAATGATCACATCCCGCCGCTCGGACAGTGCCGCCGTGGCGCTGTGGCGCAGCTTGTCAATCTCGTCGTTAATGGCCGAGTCCTTTTCAATATAAGTGTCCGTTGTGGGCACGTAAGCCTCCGGCTGATAGTAGTCGTAGTAGGAAACAAAATACTCCACCGCATTTTCCGGAAAGAATTCCCGAAACTCGCTGCAAAGCTGGGCGGCCAAGGTCTTGTTATGCGCCAACACCAAAGTGGGCCGGTTCACCCGCTCAATAATATTGGCCATGGTAAAGGTTTTGCCGGAGCCGGTGACCCCCATCAGGGTCTGCTCCTTCATACCGTCCAGCACGCCCCTGGCCAACTTCTCAATTGCCTGCGGCTGATCGCCGGTGGGCTTAAACTTGCTGTGTAGCTTAAACTGTTCCATTCTCGCTCCCGTCTGCCCGCATAGAAGGCGTGCAAACACTTTTGTCAAAAACTGTATATACAGTGTTTATTATACACGGTCATACCACCAAATACAACTGGTTATCCTGCCAATTTTGAACAAATGTTCCCCTGGCTTTTTGTCCATTTCGGCAAATTTTGCGCCCCCGGTGCGCGGGCTTTACTTTTGGCGTTCAATCCGTTATAATGAGCGTATGAAAGAAAAGCAAATCACCCCCGGCGATGCCGGTCGGCGGCTGGACCGCTACCTGGGGCGCACCTTCCCCTCTCTGCCCCGGTCGCTGATGTATAAAGAAATACGCAAAAAGAATATTAAGGTCAATAAAAAGCGCTGCACCCCGGAGCAAGTACTGGCTGCCGGTGACCGAGTGACCCTGTATCTACCGGACGATGTGCTGGCGGAAAAGACGGTGTATTATGACTTTCTCTCCGCCTCCAAGGCGCTGGATGTGGTGTACGAGGACGAGAACCTATTGATCCTCAACAAGCCCCAGGGGCTGCTTTGCCACCCAAACGGCAAGGAGTATATTGACACGCTGATTGCCCGGGTCAAACGCTATTTATATGAGCGCAATCAGTGGTCGCCGGAGGACTCCGGCTTTGCCCCGGCGCTGGCCAACCGTATTGACCGCAACACCGGCGGGCTGGTGATCGCAGCCAAGACCGCCCCGGCACTGCGGGAAATAACGGCGCTGATACGGGAGCGTAAGATTGAAAAATTCTACCTGACCATCACGGAAGGGATTCCGCCCAAAGCAGCAGACACCCTCACCGCTTACCTGCACAAGGACGAGAAAAAGAACAAGGTCACCTTGTATGACGTGCCCGCCCCCGACCGCATGGCATGCAAAACCGGTTACCGCGTGCTGGACACCAAGGCGAACCGGGCGCTGCTGGAGGTAGAACTGTACACCGGGCGCACCCACCAAATTCGTGCACAACTGGCAGGCATAGGCTGTCCCCTGGCTGGGGACGGTAAGTACGGCAACACGCACGGCCGCTACCGCCAGGCGCTGCTCAGCTACAAGCTGATCTTCCATGTGCCGGCGGACTACACCATTGCCCATTTGGACGGCAAGGTGTTCACCGCAGACACCCGACCCATCACGCAAATCTTTACTGGAGATGATTCAAATGAAAGATAAGTTTATTCGCATTCTGTCCCCAATGACCTTAGCGGTTGTGATCCTGCTGGACCTGGCGGTGATTGGCTATGGTGTCTTTGCCGTCTATCGGCTGACCCAGGTGCGCACCGGCATGACCGTAATCTTTGCTATCATTGAGATCGCAGCCATTGTGATCGCCGTACTCACCACCAAGGAGACGGTAAAGAACGGCCTGCTGCTACGCGCCACGGACTTTGAATTTACCGGCATGGATAAAGACAATGTGTACGCCTACAATCAGATCAAGGACATTGCCGGCTACAAGGACGAAGCACCCAGCCTGGTCAAGAACTTTATTGACCGGCACGCAGTGCTGACCCTGACCCTGACGGACGACACCACGGTGCTGCTGGACCTGGGGCTGTGCCAAAAGCGCACCTTGGAAGCTGTGCAAAAAGCCCTATGCGAACGCTGCGGTGTGGATTACCAGCCCCCTACCATTAAGACCAAGCTGGAATTCAAATCCCTGCGCAAGCGGGGCGAGACGGAAAAAGCAGAGAAACAGCCCGACACCGCAGAAGCCCCGGCAACCGCAGGCCAGCAGGACGACACGGTGAAATAAGCCTAAAATGTTCAAAGCGCACGGCCAAAACCGTGCGCTTTTTCTATACCTATTATATATAAAGCGCCTATGCGTTATCCCGCATTAGGGTAATACTTTGCAGCACCAAAAAGGCCACCGCCAGCACCCGCAGCACAAGAATGAGGATCTGCATAGCCCGAATGGTCTGCTGAAAGGCAGACAGCACGCGAATATCCTTTACATAATGGGTCTTCACACTTACACCTCCAATACCACGCCGTGGGCCACGCCGGGAATGGAGTTGCCCTGCTTGGTGCTGGTGGGCGACATCAGCGCGCCGGTGGCCACAAACAGCACCTTGCGCAGCGCACCCTGCTCCATTTTCTTTAAAATATGACTGCACAGCACTGAGCCGCCGCAGCCACAGCCGGAGCCGCCTGCATTCACATCCTGACTCTTGAGATCATAGATCATCATGCCACAGTCCTTGTGGTGACCCGCCAGTTGAATACCCCAATCCTGCTCCATCAGCTGGTACAGCAGCTTGGTGCCCACAGCGCCCAAGTCT
>PPYF01031071.1_pt1 | contig 10843 bp, 11 predicted proteins | sample 1559871 | NCBI WGS metagenome assembly PPYF01 (sample SAMN08240021, study PRJNA423297) | Human gut metagenome, whole genome shotgun sequencing project.
CGGTGGCGCCAGTGGCCCCCGTGGCCCCCGGTGCGCCCGTGGCGCCAGGTGCGCCGGCAGGGCCGGTGGCGCCTGCGGGGCCCGCGGCACCGGTGGAAGCCGTTTTCTTTGGACAACGCAAAAACAACGGCCCTCCTAGGAGAGCCGTTGTCTTCTCATTCCGATGAATCATTCCATCAAAGCGTATTTCCGCGCGTAGGCATTGTAGGCCCGCTGGAAGGCGATGCTGCCCCCCTTGATGTAGTCCAGATATTCATGGACATCCAGGCTGCCGTGGGACATCTCAATGACGCACCCGGCAATGTTGGAGCAGTGGTCCGCCACCCGCTCCAGGTCGGTCAACAGGTCCGACCAGACAAACCCCAGTTCGATGGTGCACTCGCCCCGCTGCAGGCGCAGGATGTGGCGGTTGCGCAGCTGCTCCTTCAGGGTATCCACCACCTGCTCCAGGGGTTCCACCTTCACCGCCAGGTCTGGGTCATCCTTAAGGAAGGCATCCAAAGACAGGTCCATGATCTCCCCCACGGCGGAGGTGAGAACATTCAGCTCCTGCTTGGCCTGGGGCGAAAAATGCAGCCCTTTGCTGCGCATCTCTTCCGCCGACTCCACCACGTTCACCGCGTGGTCGGAGATGCGCTCAAAGTCCCCGATGATGTGCAGCAGTTTGGACACTTGCCGGTTGTCTCGTTCACTGAGGTTTTCCCGGCCCAGTTTGACCAGATAGGTGCCCAGCATGTCCTCATACTGGTCGGCTTCCTTCTCCGTCTCCCGCACTGCCTGGGCCTCCTTGGCATCGTAGTGCTCGATCAGGCGGCAGCCGGTCCGCAGGGCATCCATAGAGATCCGGGCCATGGTTTCCGCCACTTCCTGGCAGCGGCCAATGGCCACGGGAGGGGTGCTCAGCAGACGCTCGTCCAGGATCTGGATCTGCTCGGGAACCTTGTCGTCCCGCACCAGGCGGCAGGCCAATTTCTCCAGCAGGCCGGAGAAGGGGAAAAGCAGCGCCGTACACAGCACGTTAAAGGTGGTATGCACCACCGCAATCCCCAACTGGTCGATGGAGTTGCCGACAAAGTCGAAGTGCACCACTGCGTTGATGAGGTAGAAAACCGACAGCCACACGCAGGTACCAATGATGTTGAACAGCAGGTGCACCACAGCAGCCCGCTTGGCGTTCTTGTTGGCCCCTACCGAGGAGATCATGGCCGTGACGCAGGTGCCGATGTTCTGCCCCATGATGATGGGGATGGCCGCGCCATAGGTCACCTGGCCTGTGGCCGACAGAGCCTGCAGAATACCCACCGAGGCGGAGGAACTCTGGATGATGGCGGTCAGAATGGCTCCAGCCAGAACCCCAAGCACAGGGTTGGTAAACATGAGGAAGATGCTCTGGAACTCCGGCACGTCCTGCAGCCCAGCCACTGCGCCGCTCATGGTGTCCATGCCGAACATGAGCACCGCAAATCCCAGGAGGATCATGCCCACATCCTTCTTGCGCTCGCTTTTGGCCATCATGGTCAAGCCCACGCCGATCAGGGCCAGCACAGGAGAGAAGGAGGTGGGCTCCAGCAAACGGATAAAGAAGCTTTCCCCGTCCAGGCCGGTCAAGCTCAAAATCCAGGCGGTCACTGTAGTGCCCACGTTGGCACCCATAATCACGCCAATGGCTTGACGCAAGGAAAGTAATCCAGAGTTCACAAACCCCACCACCATTACTGTGGTGGCGGAGGAACTCTGGATTACCGCCGTAACGCCCAACCCCGTCAGGAATCCCAAAATCTTACGGGAAGTCAGTTTGCTCAGCAGCACTTTCAGACTGCTGCCTGCACACTTTTCCAGGGAGTTGCCCATGAGGTTCATTCCGAACAGGAACAGACTGAGCCCTCCCAGCAGGGTCAATACATCAAAAAAATCCATAGAAACGCTCTCTCCAACTTTTCTCTTTACCAAATTTTTACATTTAGTACTCTCACGAACAGTTTATCCGTCGAATGTAAAAAGAAAAACCAGAAAGAGGTTAAATTTTGGTTAAGTCAAATCCTGCCCATGCTGCGGCGTGTCAGGATCAATCCACCGGCCATCTTTCGACCGGACGCCGGTCAAGGCATACTCCACCCACTCAGCCAGGTTGGTGGCATGGTCGCCGATGCGCTCTAAGTACTTGGCCACCATAAACACGTCCAGCAGCTCTTCGCTGCCCTCTTTGTTGGTGGCGATCTGCGTGACCAGCTCGGACTTGATCTTATCAAACCACTGGTCCACCACATCGTCATAGGCGATGACCTGCCGGGCCCGGTCGATGTCCAAGTGAATGAAGGCATCCACGCTCTCGCTGATCATCTTGACCACATCGGTGGCCATCTGATTCAGATGGCTGTGCTGGGAGGAACCCTTGCGAATAAACCGGGCCAGCTCCGCAATGTCCGAGGCCTGGTCGCCAATGCGCTCCAAGTCGGTGACCATTTTCAGGGCAGCGGTGATCCGCCGCAAATCCTTGGCCACCGGCTGCTGCCGGAGGAGGAGCTTGGTGCACATGCCCTCGATCTCCCGCTCCATGTCGTCGATCTCCCCGTCCAAGGCGAACACCTGGGCCTCTAAGTTTTCGGCGGTGTCCTCCTCTTCCTCCAGGGTTTTTACGGCCACGGCAATGGCCTGCTGGCAAAGGCCGCCCATCACCACCATTTGATGGTACATTTCCTCCAGCTGCTGTCTGAATTTCTCCCGCATTATCCAAACCTCCCTGTGATGTATTCTTCAGTCCGCTTGTCCGTCGGGGTGGAGAAGATCTTCTCCGTGTCCCCAAACTCCACCAGCTCACCCAGCAGGAAGAAGGCGGTCTTGTCGGACACACGCGCGGCCTGCTGCATGTTGTGGGTGACCATGATGACGGTGTACTTCTCCTTGAGTTCCACTGCCAGGTCCTCAATCTTCGAGGTGGAAATGGGGTCCAGGGCGGAGGTGGACTCGTCCATCAGAAGGACTTCCGGTTCGTTGGCCAGGGCCCGGGCAATGCACAGCCGCTGCTGCTGGCCGCCGGAGAGGCCCAGGGCGCTCTTCTTCAGACGGTCCTTGACCTCGTCCCAAATGGCGGCGTCCCGGAGGGATTTCTCCACGATGGCGTCCAGATCCGTGCGGTTGCGGATGCCGTGGGTCCGGGGGCCGTAGGCCACGTTGTCGTAAATGGACATGGGGAAGGGATTGGCCTTCTGGAACACCATGCCGATCTGCTTGCGCAGCCAAGTGATGTCCAGGTTCTTGTCAAAGATGTTCTGCCCTTCGAAGCAGACGTCCCCCTCGATATGCACCCCGGGGACCAGGTCGTTCATCCGGTTTAGGGTCTTCAGAAAGGTAGACTTGCCGCAGCCGGAGGGGCCGATGAGGGCAGTGATCTGGTGGACGGGGATGTCCACGTTGATGTCCTTCAGCGCGTGGTGGCCCCGGTTGGCGGCGCTGGTTTTGCCGTCGGTGCCGTACCACAGGTTCAAGGACTTTACGGTGATGATATCGTCAGCCATGATTAGCGGTCCTTTCTTTTCAGTTTCTTGCCGGCCAGGGAGGCGCCGAAGTTGATGATGAGCACCAGGATCATCAGCACCGCGGCGATGGCAAAGGCAACGTCCATCTCGCCCCGTTCGCTGGCGTAGACATAGAGGGCTACCGTCAGTGTGGCAGAGGAGGACTGGAGGGAGGTAATGAAGTCGTTCAGGGCCAGGCCAAACCCAGCGGTGAACAGCAGGGCCGCGGACTCGCCCACGATGCGGCCGATGGCCAGGATGCAGCCGGTGACAATGCCGTCCACCGCGTTGGGGAGCACCACGGTGCGCACCATGTGCCACTTACCGGCGCCCAGAGCCAGAGACCCCTCCCGGTAGGACTGGGGCACGGTTTTCAAACTCTCCTGGGTGGTACGGACGATGGTGGGCAGGATCATGATCACCAAGGTCAGGCCGCCGGCCAGGATACCTGCCTTCAACCCAAAGAGCTGGAGGAAGAACAGCATGCCCACCAGGCCGAAGATGATGGAGGGAATGCCAGTGAGGGTCTCGGTGGCAAACTCGATGATGGCCACCACCTTCTTGTTGGAGGCGTACTCCGTCAAGTAGATGGCCGCCCCCACCCCCAGGGGCAGGACGATGATCATGGCCAGGAAGATGATATACAGCGTGTTGAGGATGTTCGGCAGAATGCCGATGGTGTCATTGATGTAACTGGTCTCGGAGGAGAGGAGCTCCCAACTGACGTTGCCCAGCCCCCGGTAGAAGATATAGCCGATGATGAACACCAGCAGTGCGCAGGTGATGCCGGCGCAAATATAAAGCAGGGTGCGCAGGGTCCTGTCATAGGCCTTGCGGCGGGGAGACAGTGTGTGCATATTAACCCTCCTTCTTTCTCTTGATGAACACGTTGAGGAACACGTTGATCAGCATGATGAACAGGAAGAGCACCAGGCCGATGGAGAACAGTGCGTTCCGGTGGAGGCTTCCCACAGAGGCGTAGGACATCTCCGAAGCGATGGCGGTGGTGAGGAAGCGAACCGAGGTGAACAGGCCAGGCATGTTGGCCACGTTGCCCGCCACCATGATGATGGCCATGGCCTCGCCGATGGCACGGCCCACGCCCAGGACGATGGCCGTGGCCACGCCGCTGCGGGCCGCCGGGATGGACACCCGGAACACCGTCTCCAAATGGGTGGCCCCCAGGGCCAGGGAGGCCTGCTCATACTCCTCGGGCACCGCCCGGAGGGAGGTCTCCGACACACTGATGATGGAGGGCAGGATCATGATGGCCAGCACCAGGATGGCCGCCAGCAGGCAGGCGCCGGAGGACAGGTCAAAGGCCCGCTGAATGCCGGGGACCAGCAGGATCATACCCACCAGGCCGTACACCACGGAGGGGATGCCGGCCAGCAGCTCCACTGCGGTGTGGATGACAGCGGCCACCTTGGGGTTGGCCACCTTGGCCAGGAACACTGCGGTCATCAGGCCAATGGGCACCCCGATGAGAATGGCACCGGCTGTGCCATACACAGAGGTAAGGATAAAGGGCAGAATGCCAAAAGAGGGGTCAGAGGCCGTGGGGGACCACTCCTGCCCAAAGAGGAAGTCTACCAAACCGATCTCTCGAATGGCAGGCACCCCGGAGATGATCAGGTAGATGCTGATAAACAGCACGAAGGCCACCGCAATGATGCCACACAGCATAAAAATCAGGTGCATGACCCATTCCAGGGCATCCTTCACCCCACGCCGCTTGGGCTCCCCAGTCTGTAAGGCCGATGTAGGCGCTTCAGCGCTGGATTTCTTCAATGCTTTTTCCATGGGAAACTCCTTCTCTCGCTGACAAGCATAAGGGAAGCGGCGGGGGCCTCCACCTTAGAAAGGCGCTTTGGAGACCCCACGCCGCTTAAGTTTTGCAGGGTTTATCGGTTCGTTGGGAATCAGGCCACAGGCACAGCGCCGGCGCCGGAGATGAGCTCGCTGGCATCTGCGGAGGTGGCGAAGTCGAAGAAGGCCTGGGCAGCCTCAGACAGCTCGGTGCCTTCCTTGGTCACGAAGACGAAGGGACGCTGGATCTCATAGGTGCCGTCCTTCACGGTCTCCTCGGTGCAGGCCACGCCGCCCACGGTGATGGCCTTGATGCCCTCCTGGCCTTCCACAGCGGACAGGGAAGCATAACCGATGGCGTTGGGGCTGCTGGCCACGGCCTGGATCACAGCGCCGGTGGAGTTGAGCTCCTGGCTCAGCACGCAAGCATCCTCGGTGCCGGTGATGGATCGCCGGTGAAGATCTGGGCGATCTGCTCCACGGTGAGGTCAGCCACGGGGCTGTCGGCGTTGACGATCACGGCGATGCCGTCCAGGGCCACCTCGGTGCCCACCAGGCCGGAGGCGGTCTCCTCCTCGGTCAGGGCACGGGAGGACAGGCCGATGTCGGCGGTGCCGTTGGCAGCAGCCTCGATGCCGGTGCCGGAACCGGTGGGATCATAGGTGACGGAGACGTCAGGGTTGTCGTTCGTGAACTGCTCGGTGAGCACGCCCATAACCTCCTCCATGGAGGTGGAGCCGTTGGTGGCCACAGAGCCGGAGAGGGTGGAAGCACTGGTGTCTTCCGTGGTGTCAGAAGCGGTATCGGTGGTGGTGTCATTGCCGCAGCCAGCAAGAGTCAGTGCCAGCAGAGCAGAAGCGGCCAGAATGCTCACGGCCTTTTTCGTGGTTCTTTTCATGGTGTTTTTTCCTCATTTCTTTTTGGTTTTTATTTTGTTGCTCGTTTCAGACAAGTACAGTCTACCGGCTTTCGGTTAAAGGAACAACCAAAGAAAGATAAAGTTTCGGTTAAATCACGCATTTTTTGTCGCCTTGTACTTGCCCGGGCGCGGAACCCGGAACCCCTTGCGCCCCAAGGAAAAACCGGCCTTGGCAGGTTACGCCAGGCCGGTTTCTGTCTGTAAATTTTACATTGGGCTCAAATCAGCTGCTGCTCGTTGATGATCAGTTTAAATTGCAGGCCCAAGGTCTCCGCCGCCTTCCGGCAGAGAACCATACGATTGAGGAAAATCTCAAAATAATCCATCACGGAGCCATACCGGGTGTCGATGTGGAGCTTGAGTTTGATGAGGGTCTTGCTCTCGTTGATCTTCAGCTCCGCCTTGGTCACCGAATAGTTCACCCGGTCGTGGATGTCGAACTTGCTGGTGTCCTGGTTGCGCACCCGGCTGCGGCGGACGTCGGACTTGTCTGCCAGGATCAGGGCTGCGGCCATGGGGCTCACCGGGGTGCCGGTTCCCTCGTCATGGTTGCCGATGGCGGTGACCACCTCGGCGATGTCCAAGGGGTCCATGTTCATGTGGTCCAGCAGGCGGAAGGCCATCACCGCCCCGCTCTGGGAGTGGTCGATGCGGTTGACCAGGTTCCCAATGTCGTGGAGGTAGGCGGCAATCTGCACCAGCTCCACCTCCCGGGGCGAGTACCCCAGGGTCTCTAAAATATACTTGCTGTTGGCCGCCACAAGGCCCACATGGGCAAAACTGTGTTCCGTAAAACCCAGGTTAATCAGGGACTCGTCGGCCTTTTTGATGTAGGTCCGGATGGCCGGATCCTGTTTGATTTCTTCAAATGTAATCATTTCGTTCTCCTTTTATCGTGACGTCTCCCCCCACGGCGCCCTCAGGGGCGCATGTTCCGGGGAAAGACGATGGCAATGGTGGTTCCTACGTCGGGCTCGCTCTCCAGGGAGATCAGGGCGTTGTGGTACTGGGCGCCGTGCTTGACGATGGACAGGCCCAGGCCAGTGCCCCCCACCCGGCGGGAGTGGCTCTTATCCACCCGGTAAAACCGCTCGAACACCCGGTCCTGCTGCCCCTTGGGGATGCCGATTCCCGTGTCCTTCACCGCCAGGGTGACCCGCTCTGCCTCGCCGGTTACCTGCACGGTCACCGAGCCGCCGTCCTTGTTGTACTTGATGGCGTTGTCACAGAGATTGTACACCATCTCATGGAGGATGCGCCACACCCCCAGGATGGTCTGCTTCTCCCCCTCCAGATGCAGGGAGACCGACCGCTTGGCAGCGGCGGGCTGCAAACTCTCCAGAATATCCTGGGAGAGGTCGTATAGATCCACGGACTCCGGCGCCACCTCATTTTCGGCAGCCTCGTCCAGGCGGGAGAGCTTCATAATGTCGTCGATGAGGGCGATGAGCTGGCCGCACTCCTTGTAGATGTCCCCGGCAAACTCCCGCATTTTATCCGCTTCCACCAGCCCCTCCTTCATGAGCTCGGCAAAGCCGGAGATGGAGGTGAGGGGGGTCTTCAGCTCGTGGGAGACGTTGGCGGAAAACTCCCGCCGCAGGCTCTCCCGCTCCTCCCGTTCGGTGACGTCCACCATGAGCACCACCACCCCGGTGACCTGGCCATTGGCGGTGACGGGGTTGGCCAAAATCTCGAAGATGTGGGACTCCGCCCGCATCAGGGACTCTGCATGGCAGCCGGCCAGGGCCCGGCCTGCCGCCTCCCAGATCTCTTTCCGGCAGGTCTCTTGGCGGAGGCTCTCCGGCTTCTCCTCCTCCCCGCCCAGCAGGGCGTAAGCGCTCTGGTTGCTGTAGAGGATGTTGTACCGGCTGTCCAGCAGCAGGACACCCTCGCTCATGTTCTCCGCCAGGGCGGCAAACTCCCGCTGCCGGCGGCTGAGGGCCTCCATCTGCCGGCTGATGGTGCGGTTCTGCTCCCGCAGGCGCCCCACCAGGGGGAAGAGCTCCTCGTAGGCGTCGTCCAGCCGGGGGTTTTCCAGGTCGATGTTGTTGATGGGCTTGGTGATCTGCCGGGACAGCCGAGAGGCCAGCACCCCAGAGAGGACCAGGGCCAGTACCACAATCCAAAGAATGGGCTGCAGCACACTGATTATCAGGGCGCCCATGGTGGTCTCCTGGCAGGACAGCCGCAAAACGGTGCCGTCATCCAGGCGCACGGCATAGTAGAGGGTCTTTTGCAGGAGGGTGTTGGAGAGGTGCTTGCTCTGCCCGGTCCCCTCCTCCAGGGCCTGGATGACCTCCCCCCGGTCGGCGTGGTTTTCCATGGCGGCGGGGTCTGCCTCGCTGTCATAGAGGACAGTGCCGTCCGCCGTGATCCAGGTCAGGCGCTGGCCGCCCTCCAAGTCTTCCAGGCCGGAGAGATAGTCGCCTCCGCTCTCCTCCATGCCGCGCTTGACATAGACGGCGGTCTCCTCCATCTCCTGGTAGACCTGGTCCTCGTAGCGGGAGGCCATCACTGCCACAAACAGCGCGGTACACAGTACCATGATCGCCAGCCCCACCAGGAAACAGCTGCGAAAGATTTTCCCCGTCATGCCTGGCCACCAATTTTGTACCCGACCCCTCGGACGGTTTCAATATAGTGGCCTGCCGGCCCCAGTTTGGTGCGCAGGGTACGCACATGGACGTCCAGCGTGCGGTTTTCCCGGCTGAACTCCTGGCCCCAGACGCCGTCCATGATGGCATCCCGGGTCATGGCGATGCCCTGGTGCTCCAGCAGCAGGCACAGCAGCTCAAATTCCTTGTTGGTGAGGGCCACTTCCTCTCCGGCCACCCGCACCACATGGCGCTGGGGGCTGACGAAGAGGTCCCCCACCCGGTAATCCTCGGTCTCCTGCTTCTGCTCGGTCCGGCGGAGCACCGCCCGCACCCGGGCCACCAGCTCCATCATGCCGAAGGGTTTGGAGATGAAGTCATCCGCCCCGCTGTCCAGGCCCACCACCCGGTCATACTCCGTGTTCTTGGCGGTCAGCATGATCACCGGCAGCCGCTTGGTGGCCGCAGAGGCCCGCAGCTTCTGGAGGATGGACAGGCCGTCCTCCTCCGGCAGCATGATGTCCAGCAGCACCAGGGTTGGCTGCGGGCCCTCCATGGCCTTCCACCGAATTGTTAAATTTATGTTAACTATTCTCCCCCTGTCTGCAGTGGGTGGACGGCAATCTCCCCGCCCTCCTGGACACAAATCTCCTCCACCCGGGCAAAGAGCAGCCCCCGGGTCAGGTCCTCCGCCGCCACTCCTAAGGCCTGGGCGGTCAGGGTGCGGAGGCGGTCCTCCCGGATGGTGTGCTTCGTGCAGGCCGTCTTGGACTTCCGGCGATAGGTGGAGCAGGTGTAGTACACCAGCCCCCGGGCGGTTTTTCGGGTCATGGCCCGGCCACAGTCGGCGCAGCGAAGGAAACCGGCAAACAGGTGGAGTTCCCCCTGCCCCGGGGCCCGGCGGGTCTCCCGCCCGGCCAGGGACTGAGCCCGGCGGAAGAGGGCCTGGGGGATCAGCGGTGCATGGGTGCCCTCCACCACATACCAGTCCTCTGGGGGCACCGAAAGGGTTTGGTGGACCTTATAGCTCACCACCCGCTGCCGGCCCTGGACCATGGTCCCCCCGTAAACGGGGTTTTGGAGGATCCGCCCCACGGTGGCTGCCGTCCACAGCCCGTCCCCGGGGGGGCCAGGCCGGCGGTAGCGGGACCCCTGCCGGGCCTTGTAGGCCGTGGGGTTGGGGATCCCCCGGTGGTTGAGCTGGCGGGCGATGGTCCCCTTCCCCTCCCCTTGGACATACCGCTGGAAGATCTCCTCCACCACCTGGGCCGCTTCTCGGTCCGGGACCAGGCGGTTGTGGTCGGTGGGGTCCTTGGCGTAGCCATAGGGGGCAAAGGAGCCGATGAACTCCCCCCGCCGGCGCTTCATATCCAGGGTGCGGCGGACATCCGCCGAGGTTTTGGCGGCGTACCGGTCGTTGAGGATGCCGTTGATGGGGATTTCCAGCCCCATCTGCACCGCCTCGGGGTCCAGGAAACTGTCCACCCTGGGGTTGCCCACGGAGATGAACCGGGTGCGGTACCGGGGGAAGAACTCCTCCAGAAAGTACCCCTGGTCGGCATAGTTCCGGAACGCCCGGGAGAGGGTTTTGCACACCACGCAGTTGATAGCCCCCTCCTTGACGGCAGCAATCATGCGCTGGAAACTCTCCCGGCTGTCGTCGGTGCCGGTGAGGCCGTCGTCTACGAAAACCTCTTCCAGCTCCCAGGGGCCCTGGAACTCCTCCTTCAGGTAGTCCATGAGAATTTTCCGTTGATTCTGTACACTGAGGCTCTCCGTCCGGCCGTCCTCCCGGGACAGGCGAATGTATAAGCCCACCCGCCACAGGCGGGGGGCACTGCCCCGGCGCCTTCCCATAGGCATCCCCCTCCCTGGCTGCCTGACGGCAGCCTGTTTGGGACCAGCCTATGCGGGGCAGGGGCCTGTCTATGCGTCCTCAGGGGTCCTCACCGGTCAGGGCGCCCAGGGTGGTCTCTCCCCAGGAGTAGTTGCTCATGTACTCCCCC
>PPYF01660889.1_pt1 | contig 10842 bp, 13 predicted proteins | sample 1559871 | NCBI WGS metagenome assembly PPYF01 (sample SAMN08240021, study PRJNA423297) | Human gut metagenome, whole genome shotgun sequencing project.
TTACAATTCGGTTGTAAATCGTGTGATTGATTATTCCAATGTGGATCGGTTTGACCGGCCAGAGTATTATTTCATTACGCCGATGTATGGAGGCAGCCAGATCCGTGTACATGAGAGCAGACTTTTGATCTTCCGAAATGGAAGGTTACCAAGAACCGGTTCAATGAGTACCGAGTATATGTTTTTCGGTGCACCAGAATACGACCGGATTAAAAGGGAATTAAGGAACACCATAACAGCACATGGAAATGGATACAGACTCTTGGAGCGATGTGTGCAGGCAGTATACAAGATGAAAAATCTTGCAGCCATTATGGCAACAGAAGATGGAGAAGATGACGTCATCCGTAGAATGCAGCTGATCGATATGGCCCGGAGCTTGCTGAATACCATGGTGATTGATGCGGATGGAGAAGACTGGGCTTTTCAGACGTTCCAGCTTGGCGGTGTAAAAGATATCATTGACGAGAGCTGCAATATGTTGTCCGCAGTGACCAATATTCCACAGACGGTTCTGTTTGGACGATCACCGGCCGGTGAAAATGCAACAGGAGAAGGAGATCTGACAAACTATTATGATTATGTCGGACAGATTCAAGAACTTTGCATACGGGATAATTTACAATACCTATTGCGATTAATATTGACCAGCTATCTTAACTCAGGAAAAATTTCAGAAATGCCACAAATGCAGTTAGAAGCAAATCCACTCTGGAATCAATCAGATAAAGAAAAAGCGGAATTAGAAAGCCAAAAAGCATCGGCGCAGTTGACCAAGGCCCAGGCAACGCAGATCTATGTTGATATGCAGGTCCTGGATCCGAAAGAAGTTCGCAGGAGCCTTGCCAAAACGGATGAGTATCAGATCGATGAAGTGCTATCTGAGGAAGATTTGGATCCGGATTTGAGTCTGGAAGCGATTTTGAGTCAGATGGGAAGCTCGGAGAGTGAAGCAGTTACCACAGAGCAGAATGAGCAGCAAAACGATTCGGCGATGGAGCCAGGTGGGGCCGCTGTTATTGTGATCCACGATGGGCGGATTCTGTGTGGCAGGAGAAGTGATGATGGAACCATCTGTGGTCCAGGAGGTCATGTGGAGCAAGGTGAGACACCGGAGCAGGCGGCCACTAGAGAGACCCAGGAGGAGTTTTCTATCATGCCCCATAATTTATACCATATAGGTGCATATGAAGGCTCCCCGCCTCTATATTTGCCATCAAACGTGTATTTAAGCAATACCTATACGGGAGACGTGAAAACGGATGACCAGGAAATGTCAAATGCTCAGTGGTTGTCGTTAGAAGAGTTGGCCGAAGAAAAATTGTTTCCACCATTTGCGGCTGGAATCAAGATGATGCTGGAGGCATTGACGGGGGATAAGAGACATGATAATATGATGGAAGCCGATGGAGGAGAAGGATCTGGAAATTTTGGACATGAAGGAAGGCCTGGGCAGATTGGAGGCTCTGGGGATTCCGGCGGAAGCTCGGCAGCAGGCAGTAACCATCTCAGCGTGCGTGGTTTCAAAAATAAGCAGCACTTAAATAACCATTGGCAAAATGGAAGAAGCCACCATGCGGAATATGCGGCAGATGGAATTACGACGGCCAAGCAGTATGAAAAGAGGGCTGTTGAATTGGCGGAAAACCCGGTTGGTGGAAGTATTAAAGGATACAAGACCAAAGAGGGGTATATTTGCCGTTATGACGTTGAAAAAAATGATTATGTAAAAGCCGATCCGCAGAAAGGAATAAGAACTATGTTTAAGCCAGAGTCTGGAATTGAATATTTTCAGGAAATGCTAAGGAGGGAAGGAATCGAGAGCGATGAGTGAGTCAGAAAAGAAGAATGAAAAGCATGTTTGCCCGGTATGTGGGAAATATGTTTTCACAGAGAAAAATTCCTATGAGTTTTGCCCAGTTTGTAAGTGGTTTGATGATGAAATCTTAACTGAGGTTCCAACACTTAGGGGATTTTACCATATGAATTTAATTGAGGCGCGGGAAGCTTATAAAAATGGAAAAGAAATACAGTGATGTACCATTGACTGGAGACGGTTGATGGTATTTTTTTATTTATTTTTAGAGGCAGGTGAGAAATGGATAGCAGAGAGACAATCAATGATCAGATTCGGAAACAATTTCACGGGAAAAAGGCTGTTACAAGCAAATACCTTCCGAAATTTCCAGAATCAGCGGAAAGGGACTATCAGAGGTTTGCAAATGCTTTTCTTGCCGATATCTATGGTGCGGTATTAAAAGAATCAATTCCGGATCTGCTGCAGGCATTAAAAGAATCCGACACGGAATTACGGACAGATGCCAAAGGAACCCAGGCCAAGGAAAATGAAAAGAAGCGGTCTTTGCAGAGGTGGAGAAACATTGATAACACGGTCATCCGGTTACGGAGAGTGATCAATACCATACGGCAGAAGCTGGATCGCTCAATCGGAATGTATCAGACCAAGAAGAAATTAAATGCTATTGCCAATGCAACCAGAAAGCTGACAATCAAGGAATGGAAAAAGGCTATCGGAAAGACTCTTGGAGTAAATATCCTGGAGGATTATTTCGATGGCCCTTTTTATGCCGAAATGTTGGATAAGTGGATAAAGGAAAATGTGGATTTGATTGCTACGATTCCCTATGATGCCCTGGATGAAATGGAAAAAATCGTGATTCGATCCTATCTGGACGGTAAACCAATAACAACGATCGCAAAAGAAATCCAGCGCAACTACAGCGTGACCAAATCCCATGCCCGTTTAATTGCCAGGGACCAGATGGGAAAGCTGAATCGACAGATTACGCAGCACCAGCAACAATCATGTGGAGTGAGCCGATATAAATGGTCTGATGCAGGAGATTCCAGAGTGCGTGCAGATCACAGACGATTGAATGGAAAAATTTTTTCCTGGAATGCCCCGCCAATCGTTGATATGAGAACCGGACGCCGTGGACATCCAGGGGATGATTACCAGTGCCGCTGTGTTGCCATTCCCGTGTTTGAGTTTGAAAAGTTAGATATTCCCGTTGATGGAATGCAGAAATGAAAGGAGTGAGAGAACCGTTGAAATTGAAAAGAGTAAGCCGCCTGGATAGTACCCCGTTGAATGCGGCTTATTTCACGAAAGAGGGGTACTTGCGGGACCGGCCCATCGTTACCACCTGCGGTATTTTTGAGTACCAGGGGGACGATGGCAACATTGAGCGGGAGTTGAGACTTCCGGAAGATGTATTCGCCCAGGAAAGCCTGAAAAGCTATCGGGGAAAGCCGATCATCTTCACCCATGAGGCCGGGGAGATCACCAAGGATAATGTTCATGAGGAGATCATTGGTACGATCCTGAGTGACGGTATCCGGGATGGTGATAATGTCCTGGCAGATATTGTGATCCATGACGCAGACGTATTGAAACGAGGTCTGCGAGAACTGTCACTGGGATATGACTGCGACCTGGAAGAGAATCCGGGAACATGGAACGGGATGCCGTATGACTGCATCCAGAGGAACATCCGCATCAATCACCTTGCAATCGTTGACGAGGCCAGAGCCGGTCACCAGGCAAGGTTGAATTTAGATGGAAAAACAAGAAAAGGAGAGAAAAAGAACATGAGAAAGAAAAGAAGAGATGGTCTCGCTGAGAATCTGACACCAGAGCAGCTGCAGGCGGCGGTTGATATGTATCTGGCCGCACATCCGGACGCAGTAACCCAGCAGGACGATGATGAGCAGAAGGATCCGGTTGAGGAAGTGCGACAGAATGTTGACCGCCGTGACGAGGACATCAGCGCAGTAGGTGTTGAAGAGATTCCGGCCATGCAGGAGGAGATCAAAACTCTGTTAGACGTGATCGATGAAATGAAAGGCAATGCCGATATGAACACCGATGATGGTGACGATGATCCAAACAAGACTCAGCAGGATGAGGGCGATGATCTGGATAACACCGATGATGATGACCAGGAGAAGACGGATCCAAGTAATGAGGATGACGATGAGACACAGGCTTCTGCAGAGGACAAGAACATGACTATGGATTCCGTAGAGCGTAATTTTGGTGAGATGTATTCCATCGTCCAGATGGCTTCCAAACTTGGCCTGACCGGATATGTGCCACGTAGCGTCCTGGATGGTAAGAAACGAATCATCAAGGCCATCAATCCAGCGGTGAAACTGGATGGTAAAAGCCGTGCATACATTGACGGTGCGTATAATGCGGCCGTGGCCATGGCTGGTAGCAGAAAGAATGCAGCAGCCAATACAAAGGCTCTTCTTGGCAACGGTACAAAACGCCAGGATAGTGCTGGGATCAGCAGTGCGGAGGCTGCTCGTAGAAATATGGTAAACCGTCAGTTAAGAAAGGAGAGCAAATAAGTATGAGTCAGACAAATTATGGATTTAACATGGCCCTGGGTGTGCCTGGAGGGATTTATGATCTTTCCCCACACCACATCGTTTCCGAAACCCTGGATAATGGAGTAAGCGCCAAACCTGGTATGGGCCTGGTGAGAGGTGCCACTGCTGGTGAGACCGTAAAACTTCCGGTGACAGCATCTACCGCTGCTGAGTTTGAGGGCGTATTTGTCAACGGATCAAAACAGTTAGAGCATGATGCTAATGGCAGTGTGGCAGCAGTTGGAGCCGATACCGTAGGTGTTATGAAATCGGGCCGTATCTGGGCGCTGATTGCTTCCACAGCGACTGTGGCATATGGCGGAGATGTGGCACTGATCACAGAGGGTGAAAACGCTGGTAAATTCACCGATGCTTCCGATGCCAGCGAGACAAAGAAGGTAACGCTTACTGGTGTGACCTTTACCGGAAAGACCGATAAAGACAATGGTATCGCAGTAATTGAGATCAAAGCATAAGGAGGAACGAACGAATGGAAAGAAATGCAAGAAGATATGATGCGGCGGATTACCGCAACCTGCATGGAAGCGTGATTGTGCAGGAGATCGCAGGAACAGAAATCGGTGTGAGAAGATTTGATGGAGTAGATGATGCATCTGCTTTTTTTGCCCGTGAGCTGGATTATATTAAGGCCCAGGCATATGACAAGTTATTCCCGGAGTTATCTTCTCTGCGCTATATGCCGATCACTTCTGACGTGCCAGAGGGTGCGGAGACTGCAACCTGGTATGGTTATGAGCCGACTGGTATGGCGGAGATCATTGCCAATTACGCAGATGACCTTCCAAGAGCCGATGTAAAGGGAGAACCAAATACTTCCCAGATTAAGTCTTTGGGCGTATCCTATGGCTATAATGCCCAGGAAATGAGGGCCAGTGTGTACACCGGAAAGAACCTGGATGCTAGAAAGGCAACCGCTTCAAGAAGAGCCAATGACCAGGCCGTTAATAAGATCGCTTTTATGGGATCCGGCAAGGACAATCTGGTCGGTCTGTTTAGCGATGCAGCCGGAATTCCGGAGTTTACACTGTCCGAGGTAGATGTAAACAGCGTAAAACATACAGAGTTTAAGTACAAGACTGCGGATCAGATCCTGGAAGATCTGAACAATATGCAGGCGTACATTGACAAGCTGACAAACTCCATTGAGCGGCCAGATACACTTGCATTGCCATCCCACATTTTCATGGATCTTTCTACCAGACGAATTCCAGATACACAGATCACAATTCTGGCATTCCTGAAAGAGAACAGCCCATACATTAATAACTTTGAGTCCTGGAACGAACTGAGCGCCGAGGCGACTCTGTTTAACCCAACCAATAAGAACGTGGCGTTCCTCTACACCAAAGATCCGGAGAAATTCAGCCTGGAGTTACCGATGCAGTTTAAACAGTATCCGGTACAGGTAAAGAATCTGGAGACCGTGATCCCGTGTGAATCCAGATGCGCAGGTCTGATGATTTACTATCCACTGTCTATGCTGCTTGCAAAGGGTATTTAGTCACTGGACCGATAAAAGAATAGGTATTGATACAGGCGGAGCGAAGATGAAGAATCTCGTTTCCGCCTTTTATAAAAAAATCATAGGAGGATGGTCATGTTGAAGACGATCAAAAACGTAAGTAGAAAAGTAATCGGTAACAAAGAATTTATGCTGCTTCCAGGCGGGACCATGGAAGTGACAGGTACTGAGCTGTGGGTGAAAATGTACCTGGCAGCAGGAGTTGTGGTAGAGGTAACGGCATCACAGGCCGCTCCGGCAGAGACAAAAGACGCTGATCTGGAAGCGGATGAGGAGACGGGACCGGATGAAGCACCAGAAACAGAGAAGACACCAGAATCCAGTGATACTGTAGCAAAAAAGACAGGAGTTCGGAAAGCAACAAAATAAGGAGGACAGGCTATGCCAACACCGTCAAATGGAATGACCGCACTTGAAATTATCCGGCTTACCATGCCGGAATTTGAAAAAGTAAAAGATGAAGAACTTGAAAAGTGGATCAGTTTATTCCGTCCGCTGGTGAGCAGAGTGAAGTTTAAAAGCCAGTATGAGCAGGCGGTGGCATTACTGGTAGGCCATAAGCTGAAACTGGCCGGATATGGCACTGTGGAGTCTGTAGGAGGCTTAACAACGGTGATCGCTGCTTTGTCTAATAGCGGTGTGTCAAGTGTATCTGAGGGCGAAACCAGCGTCTCCATGGACACAACGGCGGGAACCCTGTTATCTTCCGGATCTGCAGACGCCGAATTTGGCAAGACGGTCTATGGCCTCCAGTTTGTTTCCCTACGCCGCCAGATGGTCATGAGTATCGCCATTGATGGAAGCGGGGTGAGATCTTGGCAAACGTAAGGGTTACCAGAGATGAGTACACCGCAGAGGGCAGGCAGTTCCAGAAAACGTTGGAGAAGTTGAATAAGCTGGCTTGTTTCATTGGGTTTCAGCATGGCAATGGAACCGAGGAGGATGGCACAGATTTATGTGATATAGCGGCGTGGAATGAACTCGGCACTAGCCAGGGGATCCCTTCCAGGCCGTTTATTCGTAATACCGTTGATCTGCACCAAGACGAGATCAATCAGATGCTGGATAAGATGGCAGAGCAGGTGATAAACGGGGCAACAGCGGAGCAGGTCTTACGCCAGATGGGGGTATATTTCAAGGGACAAATGCAGGAAGAGATCACCAATGGAGAGTATGTTCCGAATGCACCGGTAACGATCCGGAAAAAGAAATCGGATAAGCCCCTTATTGATACCGGTAGAATGAGAAGCAGTGTGCAGTATCAAATCAAGAAGAAGGGAGATCTGTAATGGTCATATTTGGAAAAATGTATCCTATCCGCAGGTTTCGATCTTCCATCGAACACGGAAGAGAATCCGTAACCTTTGCGGATGAAGAAATCTTTGCGGATATCCAGTTTCCTTCGGATTCTTCTAAGAAGGAGACAGAGGGTGGCCGCCGGGAACCACGTATCAAGGCATGGACCAATGAGAAGATACAGCCGGAGGATCAGCTTGACGGCACCCATGCGGACTGGGTCTGGTATGACAATCACTGGTGGAAATGTATGCTGTGCCGGTACGCTGGAAATACCATGCTTTCCCATTACGTGAGTGAGTTTGTCCGAGTCCCGGAGAATGAGCCGGAAGAGTACCTTGAAGAACCGGAGGGGGCTGAAAATGAGACTGTATGATTTAAAAGAGTACCTGCATGATCTGGTGTCCAGGTATTTTCAGCAGGCCACGGTGATCTGGGCCAATGAGGTCAGCACCAAGCCGTCATTGCCGTTAGTGATGCTGAGACTGGGTAACCTGTCAAGACAGTCTTTCCCATCAGAAGAGCCAGTAGAAGACGGATCGGTGCGGTATTACGGAAGTACCATTGATCTGGAGATCCAGATATTTTCCAAGGGCGGAAAGATCGGCGGCGGGTATTCGGATGATACGGTAGCCGACTTAAATGAGTTCCTTCTGTATTTGGAAAGCCCGGAGATCACGGATGAGCTGTTTAACAAAGACCTGGCGATTGATATTGGAACGCCGGTGCAGTCCATTCCGGCTTTGCTTGGAGAAGCGAAGAATGAATTCCGGGCAATGGTGGAACTGACGGTCAACTTTACGCAGGAAACAGCCGGAGCGTATGATCTGAAGCAGTCAGAAAAGGATCCTGAGGAATGGACCCCAACATCGGCAGGTGGTGGAAGCATCGAACAGGTGTCAGAAGAAAATGAGTTTATTGAACATATAGAATTTGAGGAGGAGTACGATGGCAAACACGATCGATGGAATTGTAAAATGTGACATCAGCATTGAAAGTCCTGCAGTGTCTGAAGAGTCCATGTCCGGGCTTTTAATTCTGGTTGGAGAAAAAGCCGATGATGATGGAACCGTCAAGTACTATACAGATCTTGGATCTGTGGAAAAAGCCGGTTATGGAACCCAGTCAGCCGCCTATTTGGCAGCACAGACGGCGTTTGCACAGCAACCGGCACCGGATGGTATCTATATTGCAGTGGTCAAGAATGAAGAGGAGCCTACGGCCACAGTGCAGCGAGCGTTGAATACGGACGGCTGGTATCATATCCTTCCGGTCGGCATCGACCATAAAAAATATAACGCACTGGCTGTTTTCACGGAAACATTGGAGAAAATATTGGGCTTGGTGCTGGATGCCGGTGAGACAACACCAATCTTACAGAGTGGTCTTATGAGAACCCATGTGTGGAGGCTGGCATCGAATCAGAAGACGGCCTATGATCCATATCTGCATGTGGCAATCTGCGCAAGAACAAGCGGTTATGCTCCAGGATCTGAGACATGGGTATTTAAGCAGTTGTCTTTGATTACACCGGGTGAGTTTGACAGCAATCAGATTAATACCATGGATGGAGCCAATGAAAACTACTATGTGAGCATTGCCAAGAAGAACATCACCCAGAATGGAAAAGTGCTGGGGGATGAATGGATTGATACCATCCGCTTCCGTGATTGGTTAAAGAATAAGATCCAGCTGGGCATTTATAACGTATATCTGACAAACCCGAAGGTGCCGTTTCTTGATTCTGGCATTGCGCTGATCCAGAATTCCCTGGTATCTGCGTTAAAAGCCGGACAGAAGGCTGGTGGAATTGCGGAAGATTTTTATGATGAGGACGGGAATAAAACCCCGGGATTTACCGTTTCTGTTCCACTGGCCAGCAGTTTCACAGCGGCTCAGAGAAAGGCCAGGAAACTTACGGGTGTCAAATGGACGGCTTATCTTGCGGGAGCAATCCATGTGACGGAACTGAATGGTAAGCTTGGTTATTAAGGAGGGATGAGATGGCAAGAACATATTTTAGTAAAAAGGTTACGGTGACTGCTGGATACCATATTGTAACTGGATTTGCGGAAGATTCCTTTGTCAGCATTGAAGAAACCGGAGACGGTGTTCAGTCTGTCGCTGGAGCAGATGGTGAAGTCGCAAGAAGCATCTCCGCCGACCCACGATGTACCGTCAAAATTTCGTTGCTGCAGACAAGTGCATCCAATGATTATTTTATGCGGCGTTACAAGATGGACAAAACCGATGGCAACGGCTCTTTCCCGTTGTTGATCAAAGATCTGACTGGTGGCCAGATCTTCTCTGCGGATGAGGCATGGGTGGTTAAAAAACCGCCATTCAGCCGTGGAAAAGCGGTGGGTAACTGCGAATGGGAGATCTGTGCAGTCGGTGAATTTGAAGACTAGGAGGACGTAAGATGTATAACGCAATGTTAAAGACCAAAGAGGTGCAGATTGATGGCACTTCTTTTTTTATTTCCCCGTTTCCTGTTTTTACAGCGGCCAGAATCACGGCCCAGTTAAGCAAGGTGTTGTCTCCGATTCTTGGTGGGGTGATTGTCCTCCTTGGATCGGAGGATGAGATGGGTGAAGATACAGAGAAAGATCTGTCAGAAGACGTGGTGGCCGCAATCCCGGCTTTTACAGCCGCTATGCAGGGATTATCCCCGGCAGAGTTTGAAAAGCTGGCCAGAGAGCTTCTGGTGAATTCCAGAAATATCGCATTCAAGAATCAGGATTATCCAAACGGTGAGATTTTGACAGAAGACGCTGTCAATGCCATTTTCGCCGGAAATGCCCAGAATATGTATATTCTGGCATTCCATGTGATCAAGGAGAACTATGGCGGTTTTTTCGGGAAGTTCAAGATCCCATCTGGCAATGCAAAAGTGAAGGAGATTCTGAAAATGTACTCGAACGGTACGGAAAACTCAACACCAGCTGCTTCGGAGATCTCGAACTGAGATGCTACACCTTAATTAAGGCTGGGATATGCAGCAAGCGGGAATTGTCTGACGGGACCTATACCCTGGATGACTTTTTAAAGCTGTATGCGCTGTATTCCATGGATCGGGATATTGAGCGGATTCAGGCCCAGGAAATGGAAAGGGGAGGTGAATAGGATGGCGGCAAGTGGAATATTAAGGCGGATCGGTATCGCTCTTGGCGTTGAGGTTGATGATAAAGAAGCCAGGAAAGACGTAGACGCTTTAAAGGACTTTGCCAAAAAGGCGCTTGGAACCATCATGGTGGGGATCTCGCTGGCTAAGGTAACGGCTTTGGCCAATGAGTTTAGCGCCGTGAATAAGGTAGTGAAAGCCGCTACACGGGAGTTGGGAGACCAGCGGGATATTCAGCAAAAGATCCTGGAAGCGGCAAACCTAACCAGAACGTCCTACGGTGATACCGCAAAAGCTGTATCCTCCCTGGTTCAGAGTGATGCAGATCTATTTGGTAACGTGGACGAAGCCGTGAAATTCAACAACGCCGCTACCATGCTGTTTAAGACTGCCGGTAAGACGGACGAGGAGATCGCAGGTCTGATGGAGTCCATGAACAAATCCTTTGCCAAGGGAGCCGTTGAATCAGATGTCATTGGTC
>PPYF01103525.1_pt1 | contig 10841 bp, 12 predicted proteins | sample 1559871 | NCBI WGS metagenome assembly PPYF01 (sample SAMN08240021, study PRJNA423297) | Human gut metagenome, whole genome shotgun sequencing project.
GTATAAATTTATGATGACAGATGGAAAGAGGGAATGTCTGAAAATAAAAACAGGAACATTATGTAAAACAAATGTTAAAAAAGAACTGAGAAAGGACAATAGAACATGAAATCAAGGCAATTAAAAAAAGCTACTTCTTCTGCCTTTTCGCTTTTATTGGCTATAATCATGCTTTTCTCTATTTCTGTTCCACATGTATTTGCGCAAAGCAATATATTTACAGGAACAGAAGATTTGGAAGTGGGAGAAAATGAAACGGTAGATCTGCTGCAGGGAGTGGCGGCAGTCAGCCCTACGGGAGAAAATCTGCAGGTAACAGTAAAAAATGTGATATGCGAAATCAATGGGAATTATCAGTATGATGGCTCAGGTGTTTTGAATGTAGGAAGTGCGGGTTCCGCTTATCGTATTGAATACGAAGCAGTTTCTTCTGTGAATGCAGAAGAAGTTTATTCGACGGTCAGAGAGGTTACAGCCAGATTTAATGAAAATCAGTTTCAGGGAGACGGTGCAGAGCCGTTTCCGGACGGGGGTCAGGAAATGCTTCCGAATGAGCTTCCAAATGGGGGCTCAGAAGGAGAATCGAATGAAGGTGCAGAACCTTCTCCGGATGAAGAGCCGCCTGTTTTCACAGATGGAAATACAGAGGACTTTACAGATGAAAGTATAACTGTGACTGAGGGAGGAACACCGATTTTTTACGATAAAGGTATCCATTACATCACAGATCCTCAATATCCGGGAAAAAAGATTCCCCTGTTTTGCATGAATAATCAGCTGCATTGGCCGCATCATACAGAGGATATGGGCGAGACAAAAGTGCCTAATTATACCGAAGGGTATCTCACACAGGAGGATTTTTCTTCACCGCAGGACTACGATGAATGTATGCGTCGCCTGTCAAAATTGTTGTATGCCGGTTATCCGTATAATGGTGAAAGACTATATAAAATAGTTGATAATTCTTCAAATTATGCTCCAACCGTAGAACAATTTAATGAGATGTTAATTGTGCCTGCTGTCCTTCAAACGGCATATCCTTTTTTGGGACATCATGATTTTACTTATGAAGATTATGTATCACAAAATAAAGAGCATCTGGAATATTTAAGAAAATTTACAGGTGAAGTTATTAAATTAAGTATAAATGGCACTACAACTTCTAATGGTTTAACATTTGAAGATATATCATCTATGCCTTTTTATAAAGCTGCATTTAGTATCACGAATTGTAATAATCAAACTCCTTTAGAGGCATTTCAATATTTTTATGGATCATCCTATTTTGTTACAGAAGAAGAGGCGTATAATGCAACGCAGAATGCCGTATGGCACTTATTACAGGAATATAAAATTCCTGATAATAATATAAATAGTTTAAGCACACCACTTGCTGTTGTATTGGATGTATATTCTCAAAGGGGAGGCTTACTTAATTATAAACCGAGTGTTGACCAAATAGAAATACAAGGTGATTTAAGATTTACATATAATCCTAAAGATGCTATGTGGCATTCTTCTCCTTTAAAAATTATTGAGCCAGATGAATACAGAGGAGTTTATAAACTTGAATTACCATCAGGTGTTACTGCTCTGTGTGATAATTTGAATTATGTGTATGGGAATGAAGAATATGAATTGGTAAGTGATCATCAACCGACACTTGGTGAAACTTTTGGAATCAGAGCAGAATTTGTGTGGCTTAAAGAATTTAAACAATATTCACCAACGCCAGACATTGAATTTGAAGGAAAAAAATTTCAACATATGATAGGTGCAGTAATCGAGAATGAAACGTTGTATATTTCTAAAGCGATGGAGTCAGCTAATGTAGGTGATATAGCGATTAGAAAACAGGTTATTGGTGAAACAGACAGTCAAACGGATTTTAATTTTGAACTAAAACTGGTTTATCATAATAATTTTAATGGCTTATATGGAGATCTGGAATTTCATGATGGAGTTGCCAAATTTACTTTGAAGGATGGGGAGACTAAGACTGCAACGAATCTTCCGGCAGGAGCATATTATGAGGTAAAGGAAGAAAGCACATCGGGATATCAGATTGGAGAGACAAATACGAAAGGCTCAGTTCCAGTTGCCGATAGTATTTTAGTTACATTTACCAATACTAAACTCCCAGACTTAACTTTAAGTAAGACTGTCACCGGCGAGATGGGTGATAAGACGAAAAAGTTTGAGTTTGTCATAAATTTGAAGAACAAAAATGGAACGCCTGTAGGAAATTCTTTAAACAAATCGTTTCAATATGCAGGAGGTGTGGTTGGCGGTACAGGAGTAACAGCGCCGCAAGATGGAACAATAACATTTACAAAGGGCGAGGCAAGAATTTCCCTTTCCCACGGACAGAAAATTACCATCAAAGACCTTCCGTATGAAAGCACTTATACAGTGACAGAAACGACAGAGGAAAATGATCCTTATACAGTGACATATAATGGTCATAATACGGCAACAGGAGCGTTAAACACAGATACTTCCATTGAAGTGGTGAATAACAAGGAGTATGTTCCGCCTACCGGAATTATGAACCATACAAATCGCAGTATCGGAACAGGGACTGCTATTTCCCTCGGTGGACTTTGGGTTCTGTTCGGCATCAGTCTGTTACACAGACGCAGAGGATGGAAGAAATGACAGAACAGAAAAAGAGCGCTTCACTGAAAGAGGATATCTTGTTTCTTGTGCTGAAATTATTGATTTTTTTTACACTGATTGCAGTGATGGTTTTCTTCGTATTCGGGATTTATCGATGTAGCGATAATATGATGTCTCCCGCATTTAAAGATGGCGATCTTGCAATTTATTACCGGGTGCAGAAAGAATTTCATCCGTCTGATACGGTGATCGTTGAAAAAGACGGGGAAACGCAGATTCGCAGGATTGTGGCAAAACCCGGCGACAGTGTGGAGATTACCGCAGACGGATTGAAAATCAACGGGTATTTACAACAGGAAACAGGAATTTATACAGAGACACTGCCTTATACCGAAGGGATTTCTTTTCCGGTCACGTTGGAAGAAAATGAATACTTTGTATTGGGGGATAATCGTTCCGGCGCCAAAGACAGCCGGATTTACGGGGCAGTAAAAAAAGAAGAAATCAAGGGAACGGTCATTGTCCTGCTTCGGCACAGGGGATTTTAAATACCACTGCTTTTAGCAGATGATATAAAAGCAAATAAAAAGAAAAGAGGACGAAAGCATGATAAGTAAAAAAAGATTAGGGGCGTTATTGTTAGCGGGAACTATGATTATGGGAATGTGTACTTCTGCTTTGGGAGCACAGCAACAGGAAAAGGAGGTTAAAATTACAAAAAATTTTGAAATGGCAGCAGGTCTTTCTGTTCCGAATGTAAAATTTGATTTTACGGCAGAATGCGAAGTTGCTGGCGCACCGGAAGCGGTGATTGAATCTGTTGCATATAATCTTTCCGATATGCCCCAAAAACCAGAGAAAGGGAAATATATAATTTCCAAAGATACTGTTATTTCATTTAAAGCTGAATTTCCACATGCAGGAGAGTATGTCTATACAATAAAAGAAACAGATGGACAGGAAGAGGGCATTACTTATTCAAAAGATGAATATAAATTACATATATATGTTATTAATGGCGCAAATGGAGTACCGGAAATAAAAGAAATAGTGGTGAAAAAAAACGGGGAAAAAGTTGAAGGCATTTTATTTACTAATACATATAGAGGGAAAGGCACTCTTACGCTTGAAAAGGAAGTAAAAGGAGCAGGTGCGAATCCAGCAGAAACATTTCCTTTTTATATTGAATTTAAAAAATCCGCTACGGAAGAAACATTATCTCCTATTAATGCAACATTAACAAAAGCAGATGGAACAGTAAATAATTTTATTGTCTATAATGCTACGGAGTTGCAATTGGCAGGAGGAGATAAAGTTGAGTTTAAGGATATTCCAGCAGGTACATGGTACAAAATAATTGAAAAAGGAAAGCCTGACGGATATACAGCCAGCGCAACAATAATCGTGAATGGAGAAGAGAGAAAGGTCGATCCGGTCGGTGACAGTGACGATTTATGTTCTTCTTTAGAGGGCGACTATATACATGTAGATGATAATAAAGTTATATTTACAAATACATTTACAGATACGCCAATAACGGGAATCATTGTAAATAATCTTCCATTCATTCTTTTAATCGTAGCTGCAGTGCTTGCGTTTGGTACACTTGCTTTCGTAAAAAAACGCAGAACTTCTAAATGACAGCGCTGAAACCGGAGAAGATTATCCGGATAGCGGATAAGGCGGTAAACCTGCTGATTGTACTGTGCTTTTTGCCAATCCTCTGCTATGGCATTTATGCTTTATGGGATTCGCAGCATATCAGTCAGCAGGCGGACGTTTCGCTTTACGAAACGTACCGCCCATCCGAAGACAACGACGTATCTTTCGCAGAACTTCAAAAGCAGAATCCGGAAGTGTTTGGATGGCTGACTGTGGAAGGTACTCATATGAACTATCCGCTGGTACAGGCAGAGAATAATTCCAAATATGTAAACACAGATGTTCTGGGAGAATTTTCCCTTGCCGGAAGTCTTTTTCTTGACTGCCGTAATCAGAAAGACTTTTCTGATCTTAACAATATTATTTATGGACATCATATGGAAAAAAACGCCATGTTCGGAGAAGTGGAAGCTTATGAAGAACCGTCTTATTTTAAGGAACATTCAAAAGGGTCTCTGTATTATGAAAACAGGTGGCATGACGTGGAATTTTTTGCTTTTATACACGGGAATGCATACGATGAGGTACTTTATAATGTCTTTCTGAAAGATAAAGATATATCAAGTTATTTGGAATATATCAGAGAACATGCAATTAATTATGCAGAATTACCATTTGGATCAGAGGAACAGTTTGTAACGTTATCTACCTGTACTTCTGACAGTACCAACGGCAGACATCTTCTGATCGGAAGAATTACGGAGAACAGTAAAAATAAACAGGGAGAACTTCAATATGAGAAAGAGTAAACGGATATTTGTTCTGGCAGTTCTGCTGTTCTGCTTTCTGAGTTTTCCTGGAAGTCAGGTTTTCGCAGCGCCGGATATGGCAGAAGTGCCGTTGACGGTAAAACAAAGTTTTGTAGTAAAGAATCCTGCAAAGGAAATGGACTTTACAGGAAATTATGAATTTCGCGCGTCAGATAAGGAAGCGCCAATGCCGAAAGGCGCAAAAGATGGCGTATATTCTTTTTAACTGAACGGTGAGCAGACAGAAACCACTATTTATTTACAGTATTCACATAAGGGCGTTTATCGTTATCGGCTGATACAGACAACAAAGGACAGAGAACTGTATCAGTATGACAGAAGCTGTTATGAAATCTCGGTTCATATAAAAGATGGTGAGAACGGAAAAATGATTTTTCAGGTAGTGGCAGAAAAAGGAGATGGGAAAAAGTCAGGGGAACTGGAATTCCGAAATTCTTATCAGGGGAACGCACCTGGAGACTCAGAACCATCCAATCCGTCTGATTACGATGAACAGAATGAACCGGTAAAAACGGGCGATACAACGCCTATCATGGTGTATGTTTTACTTGCAGCAGGAGCATTATTACTGATTGCAGTGCTTGCTTATTTTAGAAAGCATAGACAGAAAAAATAATAGAGTTTGATGAAAAAAGGGATGTTCTGACCGATTAGAAGATCAGAATATTCCTTTTTGTATGCACCACAGAAGAATGACAACGGAAACGAGCAAAGGACAGCTATATAAGGAGACTTATCAATACCCAAGCAGAAAAGCCATGAAGAAAATGAAAGCAGAGATTAAAAGGAATGTAAACAGTCGTAGCCTACTGGCTGCACAGGAAGAAGATTTAATAAGGAATCTGAATCCCAAAATCACAGGGTGGAAGAATTATTATTTTACTAAGACAAACGCGAAGTGGATACAAGCAATAGACTGGTACATTATCTGCACCTTTACAAGGTGGTATAACAAGAAGCACCAAAGGCGAAATCGTATGTCAAAGGTGGGATTTGTTAGAAACAGCATTTATGAAAAAGGGTTAAGGAAAATGGCTGGAGCATGACGTAATGCTGTAGAAAGAAGAATGTCGGAAAGCCGTATGAGGGAGAACCTCATGCACGGTTTGATGAGGGGAAAGAGGGCAGAAGCCCTCTAACCTACTCTACTAAAGCTGAAAGGAAAACGTTATGAAAAAGAGAAAAAATTTTGTTGTAATGGTATTAGAGAATTGCTACAATACAAAAAATAGAATTAGAAGATGTTACGATAAAAAGGGGAATGAAAATGATGTATGGTATTATCGTTGTTGCACTTTTATTTATAATTGCTAATTTACCTAAATATATTAGAAAGCAGCTAACAGAACAAATCGCTGATGAAAGTAGCAAAGCTAAAGAAAATTCACAAACTTCACAATTAAATTTTTTGACAAATATAGAATGGCTTAGATTTTATCCATTGAAGAAAATATTGCTCGCTTTATTATGGTTATTTTGTTTATATGGTGCAGTTAGAGGAATTTTCGTAACCATCAACGATTCTCGTGGCATATTTTTATTCCTCACAGCTTTATTTTGGTTCATCACTATTTTTACAGCACGCAAGATATGGCGATATATTCAATTATCTTATCACTGCGTACCTGTATTAAACCACATCAAAACAAAAGAAGAATTAAAGAAATCTCTGCAAGGAGAATGTTTTGAAAAAGTAATGTTTCAGAGTAGTTTATTACAAAAATATTTTCATGTTCTTATTAGTGAAAACTGGGTAGTTATGGATGGACGCCTTTTTTCAAGAAACGAAATTAAAAAAATCTATTATTTACATAAAGGTTCTATCCGAAATTATGAACAAGTTAAGTTTATATATTCTAATGGTGAAGAATACCAATTCCCTGGTAGCAACGAATGGCGTGAAGATGAACTTCGCCAAACAGAAGTATCAAATTTACTGCACAAATTATGTCCGGTGGTTATTGAAAAAGCTGAAGAAACAACTGCACCACAGAAAAAAGATAAATCTGTTGTTTACTGGAATATGAATTACAAAGGCAAATTTAGAAGAACATTATGGTTTATTCCGCTAGTCGTTATTCTGTGCTTCTTGACACCTCTGTTTATGGGGGGATTTTGGTTCATATATGATATACTTCTTATCGGAATTTTGATATGGCAGCTTAGATATACATATAGGAAAATGAAAATCGAAGAAACAACAGTAAATGGGACAAAGGAAAACAGTAACAAAAAATATACCATAGCCATGAAAAATGTTCATATGTACAATTATCTTCTGGCAATAAGAGATGAAACGCATATCTACAAAGCAATCATTGAAGCAGTACCGGATGAAAAAGAAAGCATGATGATTTGGCTGGATGATTTTAACTTTCCACAAGAAGAGATTGAGGACATAAAAGAAAAAATAGAACTGTACTTTAAGTCAAGAAATATCAATTGCATATTTAAAACAGGAAAAAGAGTATAGAGTTGAAAAACAGCTATAAACTTTGATGGCAAAGAATGTAAGAACAGGTGGTGTTGATAAAATGAATGAAACAAAAAAACAAGTGTTTGCTTTGTTATACTTAGTTATTCCAGTATGTTTTTTAGGGGCAAATATTATGTTGGGATTGATAAGAAAGTATTCTTTGGAACGTAAGCGCAAAATAAATTTTTATATACCACTTATGCAAAACTAAATGATACCGATTAAAAAATGTTGAGGGAATATAATCAGTTATATGAGCAAATAAGAAAGGAACCTCTCTGGAAAGATTTTGATTTAGAAGATAAATCCATTTTGGCGATGTCTAAAGATTCATTGGATACATATCTTATAAACCCTAAAAAGGTTCCTGAAAATTTATTCGCACGGAAAATAGAAATGCCAAAAGATTTTGGAATGCAATCAGTATATCGAATTGCTCCGATTGTACCTCAAACATTAACAATACGTTTAGATATAGGAAGCAATTTTAGTACGATAGGCAATAAGTATTCTGTTTTAGGAAATGATGTTTATTATGTTAAATATGACAAGGAAACATCTTTTGAAAAACCGAATACCAGCAATCATTTTGCCCCGTTTTTGGCTCATGAATCTTTTCATTATTATATGCAAAATGAATGGAAATTACTAAGGAATCCCGAAAATGAATTAAGCAAAACTGATTTGGATTTACTGAAAGAAGAATATCAGATACTTGATAATATAAATGCGGAATTACAGTCACATAAAAATCATGACAAATTAAATGACTATGCGAAACAATATGTAGAGGTTGTTTCCAAGCGTATAGAAAGCAACAAAGGATATGTTACATCAGAACTATCGCAGGAAACAGCACAGGGAACAGCACAATATCTTACAATTAAAACATCAAAACTGGTTGGATATAATTATGGCATTATGTATTTTGATAATGTTACCAATGTACCTTTATCAGATATTTTTAAACAAATAGAGGCAGGAAATTTTAACGTCAATTATTTATATAGTCAAATGCCTTATCAAACAGGTGCGTTATTGTGTTTCCTTTTTGATGAATTAGAAATACCGAATTGGCAGGAAAAGCTGAATAGTCAAACTTTAGATAATCCGATTTATCTATATGATATTCTAAGAGAATATGTTGTCAAGGAAAATTGAAAGGAAGAATAGAAGTGTTGAAGCATGTAGAAATTCATCTATGTGCTTTTTTAGTAAAAATCAAGCTATATTTTTACTTGACATTTTTTTGTAAAGCGTTATAATGTTAAAAAAGTTCTAAAAAGAACAGTTTCAAAAGAAACGAAAAGGAGGGGCTGTATGGCAGGGGCAACGGACTTTCTGATGACCGTTCATGGAATGGTGAAACTGCATGATAGGATGATTAAAATGATTTGTGGGAAATATCAATTGACGCTGATTGAAGGAAAGATTATCAGTTTTCTGCATAATAATCCGGGAAAAGATACAGCAGGAGATATTGTAGAACTGCGAAAACTTTCCAAAGGGAATGTATCTCTTGCAGTGGATAGTCTGATTCAGAAAGGAATGCTTGAAAGGGAACAGGATCAAAAGGATCGAAGAAAAATTCATTTATCACTGTTAGCAGAGGCAAAACCAATCACTGACCTTATCGAAAGTACTCAAAATGAATTTGAGAAAGAGTTATTTCGTGGCTTTTCAGAAGAGGAGCGTAGAGTGTATATCAAATTAAATGACCGGATGGTAGAAAATACAATGAATGCAATGAAGAGGAGAATGGATAATGAATAAGGAGAAAGACTTTCTGGCAAAAGAACCACTGGGAAAGCTTTTGATGCGTTTGGCGCTTCCAACGGTAGCTGCGCAATTAATCAATATGCTTTATAATATCGTTGACCGTATGTATATTGGACATATACCAAAAGAAGGTGCGTTGGCGCTGACCGGAGTAGGTGTCTGTATGCCTTTGATTATGTTAGTATCAGCGTTTGCAGCACTTGTGGGAAATGGAGGTGCACCGCGTGCTTCCATATTCATGGGAAAGGGAGACAAAGAAAAAGCAGAGAAAACGCTTGGAAATTGTTTTGCGATGCAGTTGATCATTTCGGCGGTTTTGACAGTGATTCTGTTACTTTGGAATCGGAATATGCTTCTTGCATTCGGTGCAAGTAGCAATACAATTGAATATGCGACTCAGTATATGAATATTTATTCGATTGGTACAATCTTTGTGCAACTGACATTGGGAATGAATGCATTTATTACAGCACAGGGATTTGCAAAAACGGGAATGCTTTCGGTTTTAATTGGTGCAGTTGTTAATATTATATTAGATCCAATTTTTATTTTTGGATTAAAAATGGGAGTGCGGGGAGCAGCGCTTGCAACAATTATTTCACAGGCATGTTCCTGCATATGGATTCTTACCTTCCTTTTTGGAAAGAAAACGACTTTGCGAATAAAAAAAGAGAATATGGGATTAAAAAAAGAAATCATTCTTCCGTGTCTGGCACTGGGATCATCTATGTTTATCATGCAGTCCAGTGAGAGTATTATTTCGGTTTGCTTTAATTCCTCTCTTTTGAAATATGGTGGGGATATTGCGGTAGGAGCAATGACAATATTGACCAGTGTTATGCAATTCGCAATGTTACCGCTTCAGGGAGTTGGACAAGGAGCACAACCAATCATTAGTTATAATTATGGCGCTGGAAACAAAGAACGTGTAAAGGGGGCATTTTGGCTGCTTTTGAAATCCAGCCTTGTTTATTCTACTCTTTTATGGGGGCTGGTTATGTTGTTCCCACAGGTATTTGCAGCAATGTTTACCTCAGACTCTGCATTGATTGTTTTTACAAAAGATGCACTGCGGATTTATATGGCAAGTATGTTGCTGTTCGGAATTCAAATAGCATGTCAAATGACATTTATGTCGATTGGAAATGCAAAATCTTCGATTATTGTAGCAGTAATGAGAAAGTTTATTTTGCTACTTCCTCTCATTTATATCGTGCCACATATCTGGACATCTAATCAGACAATGGCAGTTTATCTGGCGGAACCGATTGCAGACTTTTTTGCTGTAACATTTACTGCGGTGTTATTTTATTTTCAGTTTCGAAAAGTTCTTACGGAAATGGGAAGGAAAAAATCAAAATAGAATCAATAAAATATTGAAAAAACGCGAGACTGTACATGGTTCAGGTATCATGTGGCAGTCTCATTTTTTTTGTAAAAACTAGAAAAATATACGTGCAAAGAAGTTTTTTTATGTTGTCATCTATGCAATAAAACAATTTTATGAACTGTTTTTCCAGTAAAGAATTTTATAT
>PPYF01158440.1_pt1 | contig 10840 bp, 9 predicted proteins | sample 1559871 | NCBI WGS metagenome assembly PPYF01 (sample SAMN08240021, study PRJNA423297) | Human gut metagenome, whole genome shotgun sequencing project.
ATCCCATCATAGTATCCCATAACACCTTCCATTACGGAAATATCTGCTCCGGCACCATTTTTTTTCAGGATCTCTCTGACTCCATTTTCTCCACACAAAAAGGAATCCAGATTATAGCTGCTGATGCCGATCACAGTCTTGTGAAACATTGGATCAATGTAATCCGGCCCGCACTTAAAAGACGCAGGATTTATCTCCTGCATCTTCATTGCTTTCAATATTCCGCAGGTCAGCATGGTTTTACCTGCGCCACTTCTCATCGCAGTAATCAGAATTCTAGGAAGTTTCATTACTCAGATTCCTCCATTTCTTCCCGGATTTTCTCCGGTGTCAGATCCCCTACAGAGATCACTTTCGTAATATCCTCCACAATATCTCCGGTCATATCTTCCGGTTCCACCTCGTCCAGATTGATTTCTTCCAGAACGAAATCGTCTTCATTTTCCGGATCTGCTTCCTTTTTTGCCGGTCTGCTCGTAAAGCTGATCACATAGATCGGATTCTGTCCATTCATCATATGATAACTGCCCACTTTTTTCGCACGGCTTACCACTACCTGAATGACTTCTGCCTCTTCTATCTCATTCTCTTCCGTATATTTTAACACCTGCATCATCGTCTCGAGTGAGATTGCATTGAGCACCACCCGTACAAATGGGTTCTTCTTCCGGATAGCATCCAGGATTTCATACAACTTTCCTTTACTGCCCCCGATAAATACGCAATCAGGTGCCGGCAGTTCTTCCAGTGCCTCCGGCGCCATACCTTCTATCACATGCAGATTATCCACGTGCATCCGCCTTGCATTTTCACGGATCAGTTCCTGCGCCTCCACTTTCTGTTCAATTGCATAGACGTTACCTTGCGTTGCAACCATGGCGGCCTCTACGGAAATAGAGCCTGTTCCTGCTCCGACATCATATACAACTGCATCTTTCTTAATCTTAAGTTTAGCAATCGAAATGCTTCTTACTTCTTCCTTGGTCATCGGTACATCGCCACGTACAAATGTATCATCCGGAATTGCCGGAATCACCGGGCTTTCGCCGCCGGATTCATTTTCAATATAAAGGACCGCCAGATTCTCTCCTTTGTAATGAAGCAGTGATCTTGCTGTTCCTGTCTGAATCTCTTCATTCTTATAAGAAAGTTCTGTTCCGATCCTGACTGTTACTTCGCCCATTCCATATTCCGTCATTTTTGTCAGGATCTGACGGATCTCTTCTGCATTACTTACAAGGGCGAATACCTTTTTATTCTCCTTAATGACCGCCATCAGATTTTCTTTTCTTCCATGCAGGCTTACTAGTGCCGCATCCTCCCATGTTACGCCAAGCTTTGATGCAAAATATATGATGGATGATACTCCAGGCACCACTTTTGTCTCAATCTGTGGGTCATCTTTCGTCAATTCCAGAATCTTCTTCGCACCGCTGTAAAATCCTGTATCACCGGACAACGCAATCGTTACATTTTCATATTCCGGATTTTCTTTGATATAAGAAATGATCTCATCCGGTCGGTATGCTTCGTATATGGTCTGTCCGACTTCTGCCACTGCCTCGATCATCCTGCCTGCTCCGATCAGAAGTTCTGCTTCCTGACAGCATCTTTTTGCTTCCAGGGTAACCTGGTCTCTGGCACCTGCACCGATTCCCACCAGTGTAACTTTCCCTGCATACAGATGAGATGACGTCCGGAGAATCCAAGTTCTTCACAATTAACTGCCACCTGGCCAATAGACAGAACGCGCGCATATACCCGGCTTTCGTAATCCGTCAGTCTTGTATAGGATTCCAGCTCCTTGCTTCCTGTTGTTACCAGAATATTTCCTTCTGTTTTTTCCAGATACTTTATCGCTTCATCCATATTTTCCACACAGATGCTTTCTTTGGTCTCTTCACTTCCCCTGACCAGTCTTAAATACGGAACCTGCATAACCTCACAGGCACTTTTCAAGTTTTTGGTCACTTCTTTGGCATATGGATGCGTTGCATCGATCACATAATCCGGCTCAAACACCCTCATAAACTCGCCCATCTGCCCACTGTCCATCCGGTCGTGTGTCACCGTTATATTCTTCTCTTCCGGAAGCAGACTCTCCCCATAAGCGGTTGCCACACAGACGTGCAGTCTTACGCCTCTTCTTCCGAGATAAGATGCTAATTTTCTTCCTTCTGTTGTCCCTGCATATAATAGAATCTTTTTGTCTTTCATATACGATATCCCCTTGGTGTAACCATTTTTTCCCGAATTACTTTTGTCTGTTTATTTCCGATAAATACAGTAGAGAACATATCTACTGTTGTCTCTTTTAATTCTTTCAGTGTCAGTGTCTGCATTGTTTCTCCCTCGCGGGCAATGTTTTTTACTATTCCGCAGACGGTATCTTCCGCCTTATATTCCAGCATGATCTCACATGCTTTTGCAAGATAGGTACTGCGTTTCCTGCTGGACGGATTATAAAGGCAGATCACAAAATCAGCTTTTGCCGCACAGCGAAGCCTTTCTTCGATCAATTCCCACGGTGTCAGAAGATCACTTAAACTGATCAGACTGACATCATGTCCGGCTGCTGCTCCAAGTACCGCAGAACCTCCCAGTGCCGCTGTCACTCCCGGGATTACTTCGATCGCAACTTCCGGATATTCCTCACCGATTTCATACATCAGTCCTGCCATTCCGTATATCCCGGCATCTCCGCTGCATACCATTGCCGTTACAGCTCCTTTTGCTGCCTCTTCGAATGCCATCCTGCACCGTGCTGCCTCCTGTCTCATGGACGTTGTCAGATATCTCTTATCCGGAAAATATTCTTTTAATAATTCGATATATACGGTATATCCGACGATCACATCACATTTTTCCAGCGTCCGGACTGCTTTCACCGTCATCTGTTCATATGCCCCCGGTCCCATTCCTATCACATATACCTTATTCAAACTTCACCCTCCAATTATCCCAGGCAAATGCTGCTGTCACACCATTTTCTGCCTGTTTTCTGATCCGCAGTGTACCACCTGTATATACAGCACTTCTTTCACATACATTATCCACTCCGGTAACCTTTTTTACAAATGTAGAAACACTGAATTCTCCTTCTACTTTTTTTAATTCTTCTGCCGGATAAAATTCCGGCTCTATGTTATATTTGTTGCAAAATGTAAGCAATCCCTCTTCGTCTTTTTTTAGATCAATGCTTGCGATCCTGCCAATACTTTTCTTATTAATATGTGATTCTTTCAGTATCTTATCCACCAGCTGTTCTATCTGCTCTGCGGATGTCCCCCGTCTGCAGCCGATTCCCACCGTGATCCGTTGTGGTATCAGCCTTAATACATGACTGCTTAATTTTCGTTCATATATCCCGATATAGATATCTGGATTCTCATAGGTTTCCGGTACGATTTTCACTTCTTCCGGCACAGTACCCTCTATCGAATCTCTTCCGCTCTCAATCGCGGCCACGACTGTCTTTCCTTCCAGAATCTTTGCCGAAATTTGCTTTGCCTTCTGCATATCTTCTATATAAAGATGATTCTTTCTGGCAAATACATCTATTGCCCATTTTCCCCGGATATCTGTAGCTGTTGTGATCACAGGCAGTGCTCCTGCCATCTCTGCAATTCTTTCTGCCATCTCATTTGCTCCGCCAATGTGCCCGGACAGGATCGGGATACAATATTGTCCTTTCTCATCCAGTACCAGTACCGCCGGATCTGTTGTCTTTGATCCTATAAAAGATGCGATCAAGCGCACGGCAATCTGTACTGCTCCAATAAAGATCAGTACATCCCGCGTCCGGAACTGTTCACCTGTCCATTCTCTGGCACTGCATTTTACCGCATCCTTGTCCGATTCCAGTTCTTTGCATTTTACCGCCTGCAGCACCTGGTGTCCTTCTTTTTCCAGTTCATGTGCTAAAGATCTCTCCAGTCTTCTTCCATTTCCGGTAAAACTGATCATTGCAATCTTCATCTTATTTTACTCCCTGACGGAACTCGGTGGTGAATTCCGGATCATACAGTTTCGAACGTTCATACGCATGATGTGTCACCACATCTCCAACGATGATCAATGCTGTCTTTGTAATTCCATGTGCTTTCGCAGTCTCTGCCAGTGTACTGACAGTACAGATGTAACTTTCTTCCTCCGGCCATGTTGCCTTGTATACAATTGCTGCCGGCGTATCTTCTTTATAACCGCCTTCTATCAACTGGCCTTCCAGCTTTTCCAGAAGTCCTGTACTTAAGAAAAGTACCATCGTCGCATTATGACTTGCAAACGCTGCAATCTTTTCCTTCGCCGGAACCGGTGTTCTTCCTTCCATACGTGTGATGACAACACTCTGTGACACCTCCGGAAGTGTATATTCCAGATTCAGTGCCGCTGCTGCCCCGCAGAAGGAACTGACACCCGGGCAGGAATCATACGCAATTCCCAGTTCATCCAGATGATCCATCTGTTCCCGGATTGCACCATACAGACACGGATCACCTGTATGCAGCCGAACCGTCATCTTCTGTTCCCGGTCTGCCTGTTCCATCACTTCCAGAACTTCTTCCAGTGTCATTTTCGCACTGTTATATATCTCGCATGTCTCCTTTGTACTCTTTAACAGCCCCGGATTCACCAGTGATCCCGCATAGATCACCACATCAGCCTGCTCCAGATAACGTTGTCCACGGACCGTGATCAGATCTTCGGCTCCCGGACCTGCTCCCACAAAATGTATCATTTTCCGACTCCTTCCTGTCCTGCAAAGAACCTGCTACCAGCAACTTCTCCTGCATACTCTGCTATCTATTGTATATGTCGTTCTTTTCTGAATCTTTCTATCAGTTCTTCTGCTTTTTCTGTCTTTCCAAGGATTCCATATACATTGGAAAACGTGACCGCTCCCACCTGTATCTCTCCTTTCCCCCGGTAGTTCAGATATTCCTCCATACGCATCATGATTTTTTCCATAATGCGTGTTCGTTCTTCCTCGCTGCATTTCTCCAATGCAACATCCGTCGTCATACAGTCAAGAAATTCGACTGCCTTCTCTCCGGCAATTCCCGCTCTCAATGCGGCCGTGGCGAATAAATCCATCCGACAGTCTGCCCATCTGGAATGGGTATTCATGATTCCGCCGGATACCTTGATCAGTTTCCCGATATGTCCGACCAGCAGAACACCTTTACAATCCTGTTCTACCGCCATATCTATGGTCTGACCAATATAGTTACTACATTTTACCACATCATTTTCTTCTATACTATACTGTTCTTTCAGAAAATCCAATCCGTAATTACCCGGTGCAATAATCAGATACCTGTACTTTTCCGCAAGGCATACCTTCATCTCTACTTCAATGGTATCGATCAGCGCCTGTTCACTCATCGGATTCACAATACCGGTTGTCCCAAGTATTGAAAGTCCTCCTTCTATTCCAAGTCTTGGATTAAATGTTTCTTTTGCCAGTCTTGCCCCTTCCGGAATCGAAATCTCTACATCAATTCCACCGGTATAGCCAACCTCTTCACAGGCTTCTTCTACTTCTTTTCTTATCATCTGCCTTGGCACACGGTTAATTGCGGCTTCTCCCACCGGCTGATTCAGTCCGGGCCTGGTCACTCTTCCTACCCCGATCCCGCCATCAATATGAATCTGTCCTGTTTCAGAAAGCCTTACCTGACTGTAAACCAGTACTCCATTCGTGATATCCGGATCATCTCCGCTGTTTTTTTTGACCGCACAGGATACCATATCCGGCAATTCCCTGTCTGTATATTTTCTCTGTATATCCGTGATATCCAACTGCAGCTTTTCTCCCTGCGGCAGTTCTACCGACACCTGCTCTACTTTTTCACCTGTAAAAAGCATCTGCATTGCTGCCCTCGTTGCAGCCTGTGCACAGGTTCCGGTTGTATACCCTTTTGCTAATTCTTTTTTCGGCATATGGACTCCTTTCCATCAGGGAGCGAGGTTTTGGCTTTTTTAATATCCCCTGACGCAAAAATGGAGGACTGCAGTTTTCTACATTCCTCCACCAATTTTAGCGTTTTCATACTTACATGTCAAATTATCTGTATGACGGTTCTCCACTTATTCGTTACCATTTTTGTTCTTACATTCTTGTTCCCATGCTTTGATTTCACCGCATGCAATCTTCATTCCCGAATCTCCGGACGGCTGGGTCTTGAAGTCATCCGGCATCTCATGAAGTACGATTGTCCGGCCGGGTATCAACCGCTTAATGCATTAAATAGCAACTCTACTGAATAAACATCGCATCCCCAAATGAAAAGAACCGGTACCTCTCCTTCACAGCCTCTTCATAAGCCGCAAGCACGTGCTCCCGTCCTGCAAGCGCAGATACCAGCATGATTAATGTAGATTCTGGAAGATGGAAGTTCGTGATCAGACAATCCAGTACTTTGAATTTATAGCCCGGATAGATGAATATCTGTGTCCATCCACTCTTCGCTTCCAGATGTCCATTCTCATCTGCTGCCGATTCTACCGTTCTGCAGCTTGTCGTTCCGACGCAGATAACACGGTGTCCCGTCTCTTTTGCACGATTGATCTTCTCAGCCGCTTCTTCATCGATCATGAAGAATTCCGAATGCATATGATGCTCGGTAATCTCATCCACTTTTACCGGACGGAATGTTCCAAGCCCCACATGAAGTGTAACTCTCGCAATATCCACACCTTTTGCCTTAATCTCTTCCAGAAGTTCCGGTGTAAAATGCAGTCCTGCCGTCGGTGCTGCTGCCGAACCTGTGTGAGTTGCATATACCGTCTGGTAACGGTTCTTATCCTCCAGCTGGTGTGTGATATATGGAGGCAGCGGCATCTGGCCAAGCTGGTCTAAGATTTCTTCAAAAATTCCGTCGAAATCGAATTTGATCAGACGGTTTCCTTCTTCTACCACATCAATGACTTCTCCCATCAGAAGGCCATCACCGAAACTAATCTTTGCTCCGACTTTTGCTTTCTTACCTGGTTTTACCAGCGTCTCCCATACGTTGTTTTCTTTTCTCTTCAATAATAATACTTCGATTTTGGCATTGGTCTCTACTTTGGAACCAATCAGTCTTGCCGGAATAACCTTTGTATCATTGATTACCAGACAGTCTCCCTCATGCAGATACTCTGTGATTTCTTTAAATACATGATGGGAAAAAGCCCCGGTCTCCTTGTCAAGGACAAGAAGTCTGGAGCTCGAACGATCCTCAAGCGGATCCTGTGCAATCAGTTCTTCCGGCAATTCATAATAAAAATCCTGACGTTTCATAATTATGAATTCCTTTCCCTTTTATTCTTTACGTATCTTTTTCTGATATGTTTTCATTTACAGTTGCATTTGAAGCTATTTCTTTTTCTGATTTATTTTCTACCAGACGATAGCCATTATACACTGGTTTTCCCAGTTTCTCAACTACAGAACTCTGTGCATTTTCTGTTTTTTTCAATTCCCGTATCCCAGACTCTTTCATTTGGACATTTTCCTGCGTTTTTGACAGCTCACCCTCTGATGTCTGCTGTTTCTGCTCTTCTACATTTGGCTTTTCACATTCTGGTGCAACTGTTCCCGGTTGCACCATCCATGCTTTTATCTTCTTCTGATAGACCACTCTGGTATCACAAAGCAGGTCATGAAATCCACGTTTTTCCGAATCAATTCCTGCAACAATATAACCGATATTCACCGGAAGGCTACATAAGAATCTTCCAACCGTCTCGCGGTACACCACATTGAACAGTGTCAGCTTCTCTTCCGGATTTTTTGAAACTACCCGGAGATTCATCGCTTTCTTTCCAAGTGTCGTTCCTGTCAGATAGGTAAATGCAATAAAATATAACACTTTCAGAGCATACAGTATGATATCTTTCAACGAATAATGAAACAGAATATCCGTTCCCGTTATCGCACCACCGCCAGCCAGTGAGATACCTGCAAATATCAGCCGCACGATCAGGAGGCCTGCAAATACTACCACACTGTCGATCATATAAGCCGCCATCCGCACCCAGAACCCCGCATACTCCAGATTCCCACTGGCACAGCAACTGTTCTGTCTGGCTAACTTCTCCTGATTATCGTAACTGTTCTGCATAGTACATCGGCACCCCGCTTTCTACACTTTTGGCGGTTTCCGTCAGAACCTGCGCTTCTGACTTCGGAACTAATGATTCTGCTTTGGAAAACAGCGACTGCAAAAGTCCTTCATCTGATTCCATCTCATAAAATGTAGATGTTCCAAGTTTTTTGCTCATTGCATCTTTCATATCCGGATACAGACTGATCTCATCGATCAGACCGTTGTTCTTCGCCTGCTTTGCAGTATAAGTTCTTCCGTCTGCCAGTTTCTTTACATCCTCCACTGACATATCACGGCCGTCTGCCACGATATTCACGAATTTCTCATAAGCTTCATTGATCTGATCCTGATAAGTAGCAATCTGCTCGTCCGTAAATTTACTGCTGTCCTTATTCTTACCGCTTGTAATACTGACATAACGGATTCCAAGCTTTTCATACAGACCTGACATGTCATATCCCGACATGATCACACCGATCGATCCGGTCGTTGTATTCGAATTGGCATATATCTTATCAGATGCCATAGACACCATATATCCGCCTGATGCCGCATAATGTGCCATATAATCCCAGATTGGACGCTTTGTCGTTTCTTTATATTCTTTCAGTTTCTGATACAGTTCTTCTGATTCATAGACAGTTCCACCCGGAGAATCCACATACAGCAGGATTCCTTTATTCTCCGGATCATCCATCAGTTCATCAATATAATTCATTGTCGAATCATGCTGGTATCCACTTGATGTTTCCAGTGCGCTGCTCTGCGTCTGTTCCTGAATTGTCCCCTCTACTCTGACAATTGCAATATAATCTCCTGACGGCGGATCAAACTTACATGAACCGCCAAGATCTATTACATCTTTTACACTGCTCTGAAGCATATTTTTGCAAATCGTATTGGTAAATACGCTGGCAGCACTGACTCCAACGAACAGTGCTGCCGCTACTACCAGACCTGCGATCTGTTTTTTCTTCATACGTAACCCTCTTACTCTTTTTACATAGTACATTATCTGATATGAATGCTGCTGATCATTATTTACGAAGTTCGATTCCCATACCTTCCAGTGCTTTCAGGATACGTTCCATAGCTGCCGATACATCTGCATCTTCCAGTGTCTTGTCCTTTGCACGGAATACGATAGAATATGCAACGGATTTGAATCCAGCCTTGATCTGCGCTCCTTCGTAAATATCAAACAGGGAATAACTTTCCAGATATTCGCCGCCCTTGCTTTCGATCACATCTTCAATCTGTCCTACCAGAATCTCTTTTGGCATTACCATACTGATGTCACGTGTAACTGCAGGGAATTTTGCAATTCCTGTGTACTTACGGTCAAATGTAGCTCTTGCTACAATCTCCGGCATATCAATAACGGCAATGTAAGCTCTTGTTCCGATTCCGTAGTTATCTGCGACCTCCGGATGAACTTCTCCGAGGTATCCTACAACCACACCATCGTAGATGATGTTCGCCTGACGTCCCGGGTGAAGGAATGATTTTCCTGCATTTGGATCGTATTTTTCTTTCTTATGAAGGCCAACCTTGTCAAAGAACTCTTCTACCACACCCTTCATAGTAAAGAAATCGCCTTCTCCATACATACCGAGTGTAAACTGTACTCTTTCATCCGGCAGTTCTGTAAGTGGAAGTGCCTTTGGAAGGTAAATGTTAGCCAGTTCATATAATTTTACATCTTTATTTCTTCTGTTATAGTTTGTTGCAAGTGATGACAACATACCATTTAAAGAAGATGTACGCATAATACTGTAATCTTCTCCCAGAGGGTTCATGATCGGGATTGCCTTACGAAGATCTGAATCTTCCGGAATCAGAAGCTTGTCAAATACTTTCGGGCTTTCGAATGAATACGTCATTCCCTGGCTGAATCCACAGAATTCTGCAATATCACGGGCAACCTGCTCTACTCTTAACTTAAATGATAATTTTCCTGTTGTAGCTTCTCCGCTTGGAAGTGTGGTCGGAATGTTATCATATCCATAGAATCTTGCAACTTCTTCTGCAAGATCAGCAATACGGAATAAGTCATGACGGAAAGTAGGAGCGATGACTTCGCTTGTCTCTTCATCGAATTCCAGATCAATCTTCCTGAAATATCCAAGCATCTCTTCTTTGGAAATGTCTGTTCCGAGAAGTTTGTTGATCTTATCTGCATCAAATGGTACTCTTACAGGTTCTTTCTTCTTGCTGTATACATCGACCATTCCTCCGACAACTTCACCGGCTCCGAGTTCTTCGATCAGCTGACATGCACGGTCGATGGCCGCTTCTGCATTGTTCGGATCCAGTCCTTTTTCAAATTTACCGGAGGCATCCGTACGAAGTCCGATCTTCTTGCTTGATTTACGGATGTTGGTTCCATCAAAGCAAGCTGCTTCGAATAACATTGTCTGAACATCGTCTGTGATCATAGAGTTCTCTCCACCCATGATACCTGCAATACCGATAGATTTCTTGCCATCACAGATCATCAATACGGATTCGTCCATCTCTCTTTCCTGTCCGTCAAGTGTTGTAAATTTCTCTCCTCTTGCAGCAGTACGTACTACGATTTCTTTTTCTTCAATTGTGTCAAGGTCGTATGCGTGCATAGGCTGTCCGTATTCTTCCATTACATAATTTGTAATATCAACCAGATTGTTGATCGGGCGGATACCTACAGAAGCCAGACGTCTCTGCATCCATTTTGGAGATGGTCCGATCTTAATGTTCTTTACGAT
>PPYF01018310.1_pt1 | contig 10836 bp, 6 predicted proteins | sample 1559871 | NCBI WGS metagenome assembly PPYF01 (sample SAMN08240021, study PRJNA423297) | Human gut metagenome, whole genome shotgun sequencing project.
ACGAAACCATATGCAACAGAAGGAATAACTGTACATTGTACATCGTCAAAATTGTACATTCTTATATTGACATTTACATTCCTCTTTATTTAATAGTCAACTGAAAAAAGCTACTAAAGGCTTAAAAACAATAGATATGCCTACTAGCAATAACGCTAAGAATATTGCTATGCCCCATTTGTTTAAATTAGTTAATCTGTATAAGAGTACAGTAAATAGAAAGTATACATAAATTTCAAATAGCCCTACTAGAAAATGAACAAAATCATATATAGTTTTTCCCAAAAAAGGACTATCAATTGAAAGCTTCTTAACTAGATTAAAAACTAAAATATTAGGAATAGTAACAAAAAAATTTAATGCAGATATTACTAGGGTTACCATGAAAACTTTTAAAAAGTCTAGTTTTACCCAAATTCGCATAACAATCCAACATATAAATGCAATCAAAATAGAAAGAAATAATCGATAAGTAAAATCAATTAAATAGGATGATAAATTAAAACCAACAAATGTATCTAGATATGAAATATGAATACTTTGCCAAGCTTTAACATGAATTCCATTTATTAAATACAATCCACGCACTGTAATCCAACCAATACAAAATAACGTTAGTGCTGATTTTATAGTTTCATTTTTTATTAGATATGTGGCACCAGAAGATATAGGTTTAAATAGCAATAATTCTAACGATTTCTTCATGTATAATTTTTCTCCAATACTATACTCCACTTTATACTAAACAGCCTTTAATTATAAGTTTTTAGGGTTAAAAATATTAAAAATTATCTTCAGTTAAAACAATAGGGAGCTAATTATATTAGCTCCCCATTGTTTTTATATTAATATTATTGACTCAAAAAATATCAACTAATTAAATTTAATTTTTACAAATTTACGCTTACCTACTTGAACGATCATACCATCCTCAAGAACTAGGTTTTCTTCACCGTATTTTTCACCGTTGACTTTGAACGCACCAGCTTTAATGGAGCGGCGAGCTTCACCATTGGAAGCAGTCAAACCAGCATCCGTACAGAATTGTGGTACGAAAATAGCTTCGCTAGGTGTATCAATAGCATATTCAGGAATATCTGTTGGCAATGCATGTTGTTGGAATACGCGTTTAAATTCATCTTCCGCTTCTTGCGCTGCTTGTTCACCATGATATAAACGAACGATAGTTTTTGCCAATTGCATTTTTGCATCCCGTGGGTGCAATGTGCCATTTTCTAAACGTTCTTCCATGTCGTCTTGATCTTCGATAGACATATCCGTAACGAGCATGAAGTAACGCATCATCAATTCATCAGGAATAGACATGGCTTTACCATACATATCTTTAGGTGCTTCATCGATACCGATGTAATTACCCAAGGATTTACTCATCTTTTGAACGCCGTCAAGGCCTTCGAGCAATGGCATAGTAATAACTACTTGAGGTTCTTGTCCTGCCAATTCTTGCAAGTGACGACCCATAAGTAAGTTGAAAGTTTGATCTGTACCACCAAATTCAACATCTGCATGCAATGCTACAGAGTCTTGACCTTGCATCAATGGATACATAAATTCATGTACACCAATAGGACGACCTTCTTTGTAACGTTTATCAAAGTCATCGCGCTCCATCATACGTGCTACTGTATAAGAACTTGCCAAGCGAAGTACATCAGCGAAGTTCATGGATTCAAGCCATTCACTATTATCGCGTACAATTGTTTTTTCAGGGTCTAATACCTTAAAGATTTGTGTCTTATAGGTTTCCGCATTTTTTAATACTTCTTCCTTAGTAAGTGGTGGGCGTGTTACGCTTTTACCAGTAGGGTCACCAATACGAGCCGTAAAACCGCCGATTACAATAACCACTTGATGGCCAAACTCTTGGAACAAGCGAAGCTTACGAAGTGGTACGGTATGACCTAAATGAATGTCAGGAGCCGTAGGATCGAGGCCTAATTTTACGATCAATGGTTTATTCTCTTTAATGGAACGTTCTATTTTTTTGACTAAGTCTTCTTCATTAATTATTCCAGATACGCCATGTGTAATTTGGCGCACTTGTTCTTGTGCTGTAATCATGGAAATCCTCCTACATAAAATCTGTTCTTTATAGTATACCATTATAAATAGGCTTTCACAATTATATATAGTGTTTGTTTTATGTCTTTTATGGTATACTATTTATAACTGCGTAATATATTTTACGTTATATTTACTTTAAAAAAGAGGTGACTCTATGGGTAATAACTCAAATATAAGAGCTCGTCGTAAACCAGCTCCTAACCCGAGCAATCCAAAGGCATCAACTAAAAAGACGATTTGGATGATTGTATTATTACTTGTTCTTATTGTAGCCGGTGGCGGTTGTGGTTTTATAAGCGCTACCATGTCTAATCTTCCAGATGTATCTAACGTACGACCATCTGCATCGTCTCAGATCTATGACGTACATGGCAATTTAATTACTACGGTTCACTCCACAGAGAATCGTTTGCCAGTCCCAATTAATGAAGTACCAAAAGAATTACAAGATGCTTTTGTAGCTACTGAAGACTCCCGTTTTTATAGCCATCACGGTATCGACCCTATCGGTATTTTACGTGCTATTTGGGTTAATGTTGTACATAGTGGTGTATCCGAAGGTGGTTCTACAATCACACAACAATTGGCTCGTAATGCATTTCTTTCCCAAGACAGAACTCTTAAACGTAAGATTTCCGAAGCTTTATTAGCACTTAAAATCGAACAGCACTATACCAAACAAGAAATTCTTGAAATGTATATGAACCAAATTTATTTTGGTCAAGGTGCTTATGGTGTTCAATCAGCAGCTCATGTTTACTTTGGTAAAGATGTACGCGATTTAACATTAGCTCAATGTGCTATGCTTGCTGGGTTACCTCAAAGTCCGAACTACTACTCCCCATTCAACAACTTAGAAGCCGGTAAAAAACGCCAGGCTGTTGTATTGGGCCAAATGGTTAAGTATGGTTATCTCACACAAGATAAAGCCGATGCAGCTCGCGAAGCAGATTTAGGTTTAGTTGCTAAGCAAGAGCAAACTCACGAAAACAACAATGCATCTTATTTTATCAATTACGTAATTGCTCAAATTTCTGAAAAATATGGTGATGATGCAATCTATAAAGATGGTCTAAAAATTTATACCACTCTCGATATGGATGCTCAAAATGCTGCAGTTGCAGCAATGCAAAATCTACCAACTATGTATACTGACCAAAATGGTCTACACCAACCACAAGGTGCTATTGTAGCAATGAATCCACATAACGGTTATATTGTTGCCATGGTCGGTGGTCGTGGAGATGATGCCTTTAACCGTGCATCACAAGCGGAACGTCAACCAGGCTCTGCTATGAAACCATTTGTTTACTTAGCTGCTATTCAATCTGGTAAAACTCCAGGTTCCATTGTTGATGACAGCCCTGTTGATTTTAATGGATGGCGTCCTCAAAACTATGAACGAAACTATGAAGGCAATATTACTTACCGTTATGCATTACAACATTCTCGTAACGTACCAGCTGTAAAAATTGCTGATGAAGTGGGCATGTCTAAGATTATCGACTTAGCTAAAAAGATGGGTATTACTACCTTAACTGATGAAGATAACAACTTATCAACAGCACTCGGTGGTTTAACTCATGGTGTTTCACCATTAGAAATGGCAGAAGCCTATGGCGTACTGGCTAATGGTGGCGTCAAGGTTCAACCTACAGCAATCATAAAAATTGTGGATCGAAACGGACAAGTGGTGGAAGAAAATTCCATCCAAGAAAAACGCGTCGTTGAAGAAAAAGATGCGGCTATCATCACAGATATGTTAGAGTCTGTTATCACTGGTGGTACTGGTGGCAATGCTGCTATCGGTAGACCTGCAGCTGGTAAAACAGGTACAACAGATGATGAAAAAGATGCTTGGTTCGTTGGATATACACCTGATTTAGTTGCTGCGGTTTGGATAGGCGATGACTACGGATCTGAAACATTAGGTATTACCGGTGGTTCAACGCCGGCAGTAATGTGGAGACAATTTATGTCGGCCGCATTAGCTAATACCCCTGCTTCATCGCTAACCACTAGCGAAGCAACATACTAAGAGGCAAAACCACATGGTTTTGCCTCTTTTCTATTACAAAAAAGAAGCAGACTCATAGTTGTCTGCTTCTTATCTAGCACTATCGTAAGGATTGTATATTATTTTAACACTACATTCGTAGCACCTGCGCCACCTTCATCATAGCCAGCAGTTTCAAAATGTGCTACTTGTGGCAAGGTTCGTAAATACTGATGTACGCCTTCGCGCAATGCACCAGTCCCTTTACCATGAATGATACGAACTTGGTTGATGCCGCCTAATAGGGCTTGATCAATAAATCGACCTACAGAAACAACAGCTTCATCTACGGTTTGACCGAGAATATTAATCTCTGTACGCACTTCTTTTTGACGTTGTACGGCAGAGCCACCTGCTTTCTTGCGTGTTTTAGGTTGGGCCTTAAGATTATCTCGTTGAATCTTATTGGATTCTTCTCTCGTAGTAGATTGCAATTCATTTACTTTCACAGTAGCAGATAAACCATTGATATCTACAGTAACTGATTTACGTAATTGTTCATTCAAATCGGTTAGAACATTTTCCATTTCACTACTGCCAAATTTAGATTTGTAATCGCGTGCACGATTGACAATATCCTTTGGTAGTCCCAAGCGCGCTGCAATGCTCAATGCATGACTACTACCAGCTACGCCAATATGTAATCGATAGGTAGGCTTTAATGTACGCTCATCAAATTCAACGTGACCATTCTCGATACCTGCCGTATGGTACGCATAGTTCTTTAACTCATTATAGTGAGTACTGACCATCATAAGTGTTCCTTTTTGGCGGAAGAATTCAAGTATGGATACAGCTAAAGCACTACCTTCCTCCGGATCTGTGCCAGAGCCGAGTTCATCGAGTAGCACAAGATCATTAGGACCACAATGTTTAATAATAGAAATCACTTGTGTCATGTGTGCAGAGAATGTAGACAAGCTAGCTTCAATGCTTTGTTCATCCCCAATATCTGCAAAAATATTATGAAAAATCGGCAATATAGAACCATGATCAGCAGGAATAAATAAACCGCTTTGGTTCATAAGGGATAATAAGCCAAGTGTTTTTAATGACACCGTTTTACCACCCGTGTTGGAGCCAGTAATCAATAAAATTCGATAGTCCGTGCCCAAACGAATATCTGTAGGTACAACTGTATTGGCAGGAATCAACGGATGGCGAGCACGCATCAAATTGACGTCACGCCCTTCGCTCAATGTGGCTTGTACTGCCTTTTGAGCTATAGCGAGTTTTGCTTTACCATAGACAAATTCAATATGGGATACCTTTTCACAGGCATCCATCAGATCATTACTATGTTGTTTGATAAGGGCTGAAAGTTCCTTATAAATGCGTAATACCTCTTGCTCCTCACCAATTAAAGCTTCTTGCAAATCATTGTTTAGCTCTACAAGTCGCATCGGTTCAATATATAATGTTTGCCCTGTTGCAGATCGGTCGTGAATTAAACCATCAAAATATTGGCGATATTCTTGCTTAACAGGAATTACATAACGATTGTTGCGTTGCGTAATAATCGCTTCTTGGAAATATTTCTGATTATCCTTGTCATGCAATATGGCTTGAATATCGTGTTTAATACGATCTCGCGTCTTACTAATCGTATTCCGTAGGCTCGCCAATTTAGGAGATGCTGTATCGAGCAGTTCCCCTTTTTCATCAAATACACGTTTTAACCGTTGTTCCACACGGTCCATATTCGGCATGTCTTGCATCCATAAAGACAATAATGGGTATTCCATATACTTCGCTCTAAAGAACTTCGCCATACGTTTATAGGCACCTATGGTTATATAGACATCCCATATGGCTTCTCGTGAAAGCACAAAATCCTTACGACTCTTTTTACAAGATTCACGTATATCTCGAGTCCCCCCTAAAGGTTGCTCGATTTCTGTTTGCCAAGAGCGCAGTGCTTCTGCTGTTTCATCTAAAGCCTCTTGAATCTTTTCTCGATTCGTCATAGGTTCCAATGCTAAAGCCATTTCTTTAGCAATAATAGAGCTACAATGACTAGCCAACTCTTCTTTAATTTTTATAAAATCTAATACATCTTCATTAAACAATGTACTACCTCGTTCTATAAAATACCTCTAAAATAATGTCCCCGTGTAATAGATTCGCCTTGGGAATCTATTTTCTTAGGTGGTGCCTCCATCGTACCCGTTGCTATGCCAACATATTGGGATACAATATCTTTCACATAACTTGGTTTCATATGACGACCATCTATGCGTAATATGGAAATTCCTTTTTGTAATAACATAGGTACATAGGCTCGCATATCCATTTCATGACTATTCATGATGTGCATACGACAGTATGGATCCGTACGAATTGGGAATATTTCACCTTTTCTATCCTTGAACGAATACGATTCCTTAACACATGGCATAGGACAATTTACTTTACTACCTGTGCCAACAAAACTTGCAATAGCACAATATTCGGAAATCATCATTTCCGTATAGCCATGTATCATCGTCTCAATAGGAACGTGACTATGTTTAGCTAGTTCCGTAATTTGTTTTAAGGTCAACTCTTGCGATGGATTTACGCAACTTATATGTAACTGTTCCCAGAAATGCAATGTAGGTGTATTGAAAATATTAAGGCCTGTATCAGCCTCAATGGCACCTGTATATCCTAATTCACGGAGCCATAATAATGCTTGTGGCACGTGAATGGAAATACTATCTGGATGAGACTGTACGATTGCCTCTAATGTATGTTTATATGCTTCTACTTCATCATCTTTCACAACTCGTGGTGTAGCAAAGGTGCAAATCACATCAGATTGAGCACATAAACGGGCTACCTCATCATATATAGATAACGCATATGGTGTACGACTCAGTCTATCACCACCAAAAACGATTTTCTGTGCTCCACCAGCAATTGCTGCTTTCACACCTTCTATTTCATCGACACGAGCTGAAATCATAGGACAAGTATCATAGGATAACTCGTGTTGCGCCTTGAAATCATAATCTACATCGCCTGTTACTTGCAATGCTTGCCATGATTCTACATGATGTGTAATTAACGCTGTTTCTAAAGCAGTTACGGCATCACGACGTAGTGCATTAAGAACGCTAGCAGGCCACATATAAGGGCCATCAGGAATATCTACATAAGAAAGCCTAAATAATGTATTACCCAACCGACCTAACTGTTCTGTTACCTTCTCTAACGATGTGGGCACTTTATTAGCAATAGCTGGCACATACTCATTTGTAACAATCACACTAAGACCAGAGTCTAGGATGGCAGTTAATTCAGTATAATTTGTTTCACCATTAGAACTAACACTGAGATATACAGACATATCATATTTACGGGTAAACTCTTGTAAGCCTCGTGACTTTGTATTCTTTGGTGTAGATGCTAAATATAATTGACCTACTGCTAAGCCCTCTGCGGGTCGCCCTTTATACAGCGTATCGGATACACATGTCCATTCGTCATCTACCGTATAATAGGTAACACTGCCATTAGATTGTAATATTTTAACTAATGAACCTTGTTCAATAGGTTCTGTTAAGGATAAGTAAACTTCCCCTTTTTTCGTATACGATTCGCCGATTGGCTTACCCTGGTGATTTGGCGCCACTACGGTCATCATTTGTCGACCTACCGTATCTTCTAAATAGGCTGTGGAAAATCCACGATTAAATCCAGAGGCTAGTGCTTTACGTTGATTTTCGTGAATTGATGCCTCATCCAATATCTCTCTATAAGTACCTATCACTTGACGAACATAGGATACCTTTTTCATACGACCTTCTACCTTAAAGGATGTAACACCAGCCGCTACGAGTTCATTCATATGCTCACTATAATTGAGGTCCTTTGGACTTAGCAAATAAGCTTCATGTTTAGGTAACACACTTTCACCCTTAGAATCCAATAATTCATAAGGTAAGCGACATGGTTGTGCACAAGCACCTCGGTTACCACTGCGTCCACCGATGAAAGAACTCATCAAACATTGACCTGAGTAGCATACACATAATGCACCATGTACAAATACTTCAATTTCTGCCTTACAATGTTTGCATATATGTTGAATTTCCTTAAGACTTAATTCACGAGCCAAAACAACACGTGTAAAGCCTAGGCTTTCATAAAAACGAACCGCATCAAGTGTAGCAGCCGTCATTTGTGTACTCCCATGAAGATGGATGTTTGGTGCAACACGTTTTGCAATTTCTGCAACAGCTAAGTCCTGCACGATGATGGCATCTACACCAATGGAATCTAAATCCTTAATATACTGTTCAAGGTCCTTCAGTTCCGTATCGCCAATCAAAATATTAACGGTTACATACACAGACACATCTAAAATATGTGCTAACCGTACAGCCTCACGCAATTCATCAATACCAAAATTGGCTGCATGAGCCCGTGCGTTAAAGACCTTGCCCCCTAAATATATAGCATCTGCCCCCGATTCTAAGGCGGCCATAAAATTTTCCATCGTACCCGCTGGTGCTAATAATTCCATAATAAATCCTTTCTGACTCATTACCTATACCTTCTATTATACAACAGGGGATAGATAGACATAAAAGGGTTTACCATAAGGTAAACCCTTTCACGATGATTTATCGTAATTTACAATTTTTAGTTGCTAATGCATCAATAATCGCTTGAATTGCACCATCAATGTCTTCATCATTTAATGTGCCTTCCATCGATCTAAATTGTAAGTTATAAGCTAAGCTACGATAGCCTGCTTCAATATGTTCCCCTTCGTAAACGTCGAAGATTGATACGGATTCTAAGTATTCTCCGCCATGTTCCTTAATAAGGGCTACAATGTCACCACTTGTAACAGATACTGGTGCTACAATAGCCAAGTCACGACTTGTACCTGGGAATTTACTGAATGATTGATATCTAAATGACGGTACTGTAATGGATAATACAGCTTCCAAATCGATTTCAAACATATACACTTTACCAGACAAATCGAAGTTTTTAACCACTTGTGGATGTAATTCACCATAGTTTGCAATCGTTACACCATTGACTGTATAATGTGCACTTACGCCTGGATGGTAATAGCTTTCACTAGATGGTTGAATATCATATTGAGTCAATCCTAATTTAGCTAGTAAACCGTCAACTACGCCTTTTACATCATAGAAATCAGTGTCGCGTTGCGCTTGGTTCCATGCGGCCTCTGTAACCTTACCCATCATAATACCACATGCCATAGGACCAACGTAGTTCTCATATATGGGAACTCTTCGGAAATAGGATTTAGGATTGGAATAGCCGTATAACGACTGTCACCTTCTGGTAACATCATATTCGTAAGGCCATCTTTGTGCATGAAACTAAATGTAATGATTTGGCTAAGACCAGCATGTGCTAAGTAATGCGTTACTTCTTTTGTTAACGCTTTCTTAGGTGTCATACCGCCGGAGGATAGTATCGCTACAGGAATTGTAGGCGCAATATTATCATAGCTTACGATACGCGCCACTTCTTCAGCAATATCAGGCATACCAGTTACATCATCACGCCATGTTGGAACGAGTGCTTCAATAGTATCACCAGATTCTGTAATGCCGAACTCGAGCTTCGTTAAAATATCTACCATTCTATCTTTTTCAATAGAAGTGCCAAGATAGTCATTGATTTGTTCTGCTGTGAAAGTTACAGTGCGTTGTTCTACTGGTTCTGGATATACATCAATAACGCCAACACTCACCTTACAAGAAGGACAGATTTGTTGTAACAATTTCTGTTACTTCACTAGTAAGACCACCCATAACGCCTGCTACGCCGATTGGGCCCTTTGTATCTGCAATGATAAGCATGGACTCATTGAGTTCACGTTCATTACCGTCTAGTGTAGTAAGTGTTTCACCAGCTTTTGCACGACGTGCAATAAGGGTATGGTCCGCTACACAATCATAATCATAAGCATGCATTGGTTGACCTAATTCAAGCATAACGTAGTTTGTTACGTCCACTACATTGTTAATAGGGCGAATGCCGCTGTTACGCAAACGATTTTGCATCCACAATGGAGATGGTTCGATGGTAACATTCGTAACAAGACGGGATGTAAATCGCGTGCAAAGATCATGTGCTTCGATAGCTACAGATGCTTTACCTTCGATAGACTCACCATTTTCATTCACCATAATAACTGGGAATAAAGCCTTTTGATTTGTCATGATACCGAATTCACGGGACAAACCTACCATAGAGAAGCAGTCTGCACGATTAGCTGTTAATTCAAATTCATATACAGTATCATCAAGCATAAGTGCTTCTTTAATATCTAAACCAATTGGTGTACCTTCAGGGAAAATATAGATGCCTTGTGCTTCTTCTGGTCTTACCAGATCAGAGGAAATACCGAATTCAGCAACGGAGCAGAACATGCCTTCTGATACAACACCACGTAATTTACCTTTTTTGATTTCTGTACCATCTGCCAAACGAGATTTATGATACGCAACTGGTACGATTTGACCAACAGCCACATTCGTAGCAGCGGTAACGATTTGCTTAGTAATTTCTTCCCCATCTTCAGATAAGCATTGTACTTGGCATACTTGTAATTTATCTGCATCTGGGTGTTTTGTAATTTCTACGATTTTACCAGTATAGATTTTTTTCAAACCTGGATCCATAGAAAGTACTTCTTCTACAGGAATACCTGCTTGTGT
>PPYF01028944.1_pt1 | contig 10834 bp, 10 predicted proteins | sample 1559871 | NCBI WGS metagenome assembly PPYF01 (sample SAMN08240021, study PRJNA423297) | Human gut metagenome, whole genome shotgun sequencing project.
GTCCTTGTCCTAGACTGTTTTTTTTTATAATTGCATAGCCGTAGGCATCGCTTTCCTCGGCAATTGAAAGCTAATCATCCTGTGTGAAGGTTTCAAGCAGAATCATAAGTAAGATAGCCTCTTCTTTTAAGATCATAGCTTCAAATTCTTCCGAAAATGTTTCGAATGCTTTTGAGAATTCTTCAATATCAGCATCAGAGTTCGAAAGTTCTTGGAGTTTAGACCCTGCATCTCAAAAGAGTTTTCGGATATCGTCATCTACTCTCCACATAACCTTTGGAGGTGAATCGTGACCATAACGCTCCATAATGGGAAAGAAAAGCTTTTCTTTACGCGTATAATGATTATGGAATTGCCCAAGTAAAGTCATCTGATGCTTAAGACCGTTTAATAAATCAGATTTAAAGGGCTCATTTTCAGGTTTACTGATGTTTTCTATGATACGACGGATACGAAGTATAGCTGAACGTAGGGCTAGATTTTCTTGCTTGAAAACATAGACAGGATGACCTTCTTGATCAGCATCTGCTACTTCGACATCTGCAATTGCTCCCTTGAATAAGTTGGCATGGACATTACAGAGACTCATTACATCTTCAAAGGTAACCCCATCTTCAGATGCCATCAATTCATGCTCCATCATAGATATTTCAAGTGCAGATACTCCCTTGAAGTGTTGATTGAAACGCTCTTGAACATTTTCGGGACTAGCTCCATGATGTAAATCAAGGAGAATTTCTTTAAGTATTTGAATACGATTGTTTTCCATATTAGTCTCCGATGACATCATAACCATTGAACAGTAAGGTTCGCTTAATTTTAGATAAGGGAATATTTGATAACTTAGAGCCAGCTTTTAAACTTGTTACCTTACCGACAGTATTTAGCATAGCTGGGTTGGACAAGGACTTGAAACCAAGATTAATCAGTAATTCCTTGACCTCTGGATGCTCTTTTATGATTGTTGCAACAGGTTGTGATAAATCTATAGTGTTGGTAGTCATAATGACCCCCTAATAACATATTTATTACTTCCATTATACACGAGAAGAATGAAAAAAAGACCAACAAATCTTAGTTTGTTGGCTTTGTTAATTCCCAAATAGGGCTTCTGTAACGTTTTGCTGGATATTTTCCCACTCCTGCTCTGCACGAACCATCTTACGGTGGTAATCGGCACGCCCACGTAAGTAAGCAGCAATTTGATAATCTTGCTTAACAATCGGTATCTCAGGAATTTTAATATCCAAGAGGTCAGCTGTCGACAAATTTAGGACAGCCTTACCCTTATCAGCATAGTCTAAATAGGCACGCCCAATCTCAGTTTCAAGAAAGAATTTGATGTAGAAACCACGAAGTTTCTCTTTGGGACGAAGCACTGTTATGTTTGATGAAGCGACTACCTCACGCTTACCTTGATCTTCGAAAACAGCAACTTTCTGAACCGTTCCCTTAGAAGCAATAAGGACATCACCATCTTCTAAAAGAAAGCGTAATAATTTTCGGCGTTCTTCAGAAAACGTCTTTAGGTTATCGTAGGCAATGCCGTTGCTTGTCATATCCGATAGGTTAATAACTGCAAACTCTCCTGGTTCTGCCTTAGCAGGAATGGCTTTTCCTTTAAATTGATCGACAACATCTCCTAAACGAACGAGTTTATCTGTATTAGCTTCATAATCGATAATAAGTTGAGGTCTTTCTTTTTCAGACATTGGATCTCCTTTTTATATTCTAGTATCCGTAATGAGTATTGCTATACAATAATAGCAAGAAGCTAATACTTTTGCAAGTGAGAACTGTAATAAAGGCAAAAAAAGAGACCTAAGTCTCTTAATTATAAACTTTTAACAGCTGCCACTGCTGCTTCATAGTTTGGATCTGAATTGATATTGTCCAAATACTCAACATAGGTAATCTTGTTGTCAGCATCTGCAACTAAAACTGCACGAGCTAACAAGTGCCATTCTTCGATAAGGACACCATATTCTTTTCCGAAACTATTGTCATAGTAGTCAGAAAGCATGATAGCATTTTCAAGACCTTCAGCACCACACCAACGAGCTTGTGCAAATGGTAGGTCCACTGAAATAGTAATTACCACTATATCATCTAGTTCTGACAATTCCTTGTTAAAGGTACGTGTTTGAGTTGAACAGATACCTGTATCAATGGATGGAAGGATAGAGATAACTTTTTTCTTACCGTCGAATTCTGAAAGTGTTTTTTGACTCAAATCTGTGGCTGTCAAGTTAAAGTCACGCAAGATATCTCCAACTTGAAGTTGCTTGTCTTCAGCTACTGTAACTGGTTTTCCAATAAATGTTGGCATGTTAGTCCTCCAATACTTTTTTAACTATTGTACTGTAAATATAGGGATAAGCCTAAGCATTTGTTTAGAATTTTTCAAACAGTAGTCTAATTTTTTCAGCAATAACTGCATTAATTGCAGGAATAACCTCATCCGCAAAGTTATTTAGGTAGGGATAATCACCAATTTGCACTCCATATATAGCATTTTTGAAAAGAGAAATATCATTTTGATCATTTCCAAAAGCTACAAAGTCTTTACCAAAGTGGTTTAAAACAGTACTAGCCTTGGTCACACCTTTAGGATTAATGTAAAGACACCTTTCGATATCATGATAACTAAGGTCTAAACATTCCAGTTTGTTTAGATTAAAGATAAGGTCTTCACGTATATCTTCATGCTCTACAAGTGGAATAACAACTTTGACGGGCTCATTAAGTTCATGAATAGACAAAATCCTTGCTTTGTTTAATGGATCAACATTTGAAAGAAAAGGGATTTGCTCAGAATTTTGAATAGCATAATTAAAGGTATCATCAATAAAATAAGGGAGATTATAAATATCACAGTAGCTAACAATCGTTCTTAGAGCAGAAGAAGGTATTCTGTATTGTGATACTAAGCGTTCATCTTAAAAAACTTCACCACCGTTTAAGCTAACTACTGTCAGCTTTCTCAATTCTCCTTCTAAAACACTAAGACAGTCTCTGTAAGAGCGTGCTGTTGCAAAAATAATTTCATGCCCGTATTTTGGTGCAGTTAAAAGAACCTTTTGTAGGTCTTTTGACATGGTCATACCATCAAAACATAGGGTTCCATCCAAATCAAAAACAAATTTCATAGGGATAGTATAACAAAAAACCAACTAAAGAGCTGGCTAAATCATTTTGTATTGAAATACTTAGATTTTATCAAGAGCTAGTTTTAAATCTTCAATCAAATCATCTGCGTTTTCCAAACCAACTGAGATACGAATTTGATTTGGAGTGACACCACAAGCTAGTAAATCAGCTTCTGCCAATTGTTGGTGAGTTGTTGTTGCAGGATGCACCACCAAAGATTTTGCATCAGCAACGTTAGCTAAATCTGAGAAGATTTCAAGATTATCTATAACGGTACGTGCTTCGTCTTGTCCACCTTTAACATGGAAAGTGAAAATAGAACCTGGTCCTTTAGAGAAGTATTTTTGTGCCAAATCATAGTAAGGACTTGATGGTAATCCAGGATAGTTAACTTTTTCAACTTTTGGATGATTTTCCAAAAAGTCTACGATTTTTTTAGTATTTTCGACGTGGCGTTCGACACGAAGTGAAAGTGTTTCAAGTCCTTGCAAGAGCAAGAAAGCATTGAAAGGTGCCAAGGCAGCCCCTGTGTCACGCAAAAGTTGTGTACGAAGGGCAGTTACAAATGCTGCTGGACCAACATCACGCGTATAGCTGATATTGTGGTAAGATGGGTCCTCGTCAACCAACTGTGGGAATTTGCCTGAAGCTTCCCAGTCAAATTTACCAGAATCGACGATAAGACCTCCAATAGTTGTTCCATGTCCACCGATAAACTTAGTTGCAGAATGAAGCACGATATCTACACCATGGGAGATAACATTGATGAGATATGGAGTTCCAAAAGTATTGTCAGCAACCAACGGAATCTTATGACTGTGAGCAATCTCAGCAATTTTTTCAAAATCAGGAATATTGATAAGCGGATTTCCCAAAGACTCAATCAAGACAAGCTTGGTATTATCTTTGATAGCAGCTTCAATTTCTTCAGGATTGTCAACATCTACAAAAGTTGTTGTGATACCATAGCGTGGAAGAGTTTCTTTTAAGAGATTGAATGTCCCACCATAGAGGGTTGTTGCGGCAACAACATGATCGCCAGCATGTGCCAAACCAAGAATAGCATAGGTGATTGCAGCCATACCTGATGCCGTAGCCAGGGCCCCAACACCACCTTCGAGGGCTGCAATACGTTCTTCAAGTACTGCTACTGTTGGATTAGTAATACGTGTGTAGATATTACCAGGCTTTCTAAGGGCAAAGAGATCTTCACCTTCTTGAGCGTCGTCAAAAACATATGAAGTGGTTTGGTAAATTGGAACAGCACGTGATTTTGTTTCCTTATCAGGTGTTTGTCCAGCGTGTAATTGTAAGGTTTCAAATGAAAATTCTCGTGACATATGGGTGTCCTCCAAAACAAAAGTTGCCTTCATTCTACACCTAGAAAATCTAGCTGTCTAATAGAAATTTTTTATCAATGTGATAGGGAGGGATTATAAAAAGGACCTTTCGGTCCCTTTCTATTTCTTCACAATAGGTGCTACGCTTGCCAAGACTTTTTTAAGTCCAACTTCTGGAAATTTTATCTTAAGTTCCTGTGTCTTGCCACTTCCAGTTACTTCTAGGACGGTACCATCTCCCCATTTCTTGTGGTGAGCGATATCTCCGATTTCCCAATCTGTAGCTGAGTTTCCAGAGTCTGAAGCCTTACTAAAAGGTAGTCCCCCAGTAGCTTTTGAAAATGGCTGAGCACCAGTATGTTTTTGCGGCTGTGCATTTGCTTTTCTGGTCTGAAGCGCTTGTTGTAAACTCATGCCCTGACCAAATTGTATCGGCTCTTCCTTTGTAAAACGAACACCAAATGATGAATTAGCTGGACGTGCTAGACCTTGATATTGTAATAAATCATCTGAAATTTCACGTAAGAAACGGCTAGGACGATTATAGCTAGTCTTACCAAAAAGCGTACGCGTATTAGCGTTGGTAAGGAAAAGAATCTCTTCCGCACGAGTGATACCTACGTAAGCCAAACGACGCTCTTCTTCGAGTTCATCTGGCTCTTCTGAAGCACGTGACAAAGGGAAGACTCCTTCTTCCATACCGATTAGGAAGACAACTGGGAATTCAAGCCCTTTGGCGGCGTGGAGGGTCATTAAGGTTACTTCTGCTGCCTCAATCTCACCATCGTCCGTGTCAGCAATCAAAGCCAAATCATTCAAGAAACGGCCTAAACGGTCAATGCCTGTCTCATCTTCAGTTCCATCTGTATTAGTCTCGTCGAAATTCTTTGTTACAGACATGAACTCTTCAATATTTTCAATGCGTGATTGGCTTTCAAGCGTTTGTTGCATGGACAGAGCATCCAGATAACCAGACTTGTCTAAAATAGCTTCTACAGTATCGGTAATGCTTAGCCCATCCAACTGATCACGTAGGTTCAGAATCATGTTAGCGAAATCGTAAACACCTTGAGCTGCTTTCCCTTTAATGGGAGACAACATGATATTAGCTGAAGCATCTAGGAGACTCGTGTTTTGCTCATAGGCAAAGTTCCGAAGCTTTTCAAGTGTGCCAGGCCCAACTCCACGTTTAGGTTCATTGACGACACGTTCAAAACTAATGTTATCCGAAGTGTTGGCAATCAAGTTCAAATAAGAAATAACATCACGAATCTCTTTACGGCTGTAGAATTTTGTCCCACCAACCATTGTATATGGAATATTAGACTTGAGCAAGGCTTCCTCAATGGTACGAGACTGAGCATTGGTACGGTAAAGAACAGCGAAGTCTTTGAAATTCTTGACTTTTTCACGGACGATATTATCGATTGTTGAAGCTACGAATACAGCTTCATCACGCTCGTCGTTAGCACGGTAATAAACAATCTGTTCACCTTCATCATTTTGAGTCCAAAGTTTCTTAGGACGGCGGTTGCGGTTGTTCTTGATGACATCGTTAGCCGCTTGAAGAATTTTCTTGGTTGAACGGTAGTTTTCTTCCAGAAGGACAACCTTAGCTTCAGGATAATCCTTCTCAAAATCAAGAATGTTCTGCATATCAGCTCCACGCCATCCATAGATTGATTGGTCAGCATCACCCACGACACAGATATTCTTAAAGCGTGAAGCTAGGAGTTTTACCAATTGGTATTGAGCATGGTTGGTATCTTGATACTCATCTACGTGAATGTACTGATAACGTTGCTGATAATAAGCGAGGACATCGGGATTTTTGTCAAAGAGACGAAGAGTCATCATAATCAAATCGTCGAAATCCATGGCCTCACTACGACGAAGTTCTTCTTGATAGGCCTTGTAACATTTGGCTACGATTTGCGTATACATGTCACCAGCTTGATGCTCATAAGCTATCTCATCTAAGAGGTCATTTTTGGCGTTAGAAATGGTCCCTAAAATGGCACGTTCATTCCACTTTTTAGGATCTAAATTCAGATTCTTGAGAATACGTTTCATCAAAGTACGTTGTTCTCCTGGATCTACAATAGTAAAGTTTCTGTTGTAGCCAATATGATCCGCTTCACGACGAAGGATTCGTACACACATGCTATGGAAGGTCGCAATCAAGGTTTCTGAAGTTGCGGGATTTAAAGCCACTGCACGTTCACGCATTTCACGGGCAGCCTTATTGGTAAAGGTAATGGCCAAAATATTCCAAGGATTGATCATTTTTTCGTCGATAAGGTAGGCAATGCGATGGGTAAGGACACGAGTCTTACCTGATCCAGCACCAGCCATAATCAAAAGAGGGCCTTCAGTCGTTTGGACTGCTTCGGCCTGTTGATCATTCATACCAGTTAATAATGGGTTCATCATATTCTCCATTCTCAAAAATAAGCTCTACTATTTTATCATTTTTTAGATGAAAATGCAGAGTCTATTCGTAATAGAAAAAAATAATTGAGTGAAAAACTGTTTGTTTTTGCTAGGGTCTCAGCTTAATAAAAAGGGTGACATTACGTGCTTTTTGAGAGATTGAAAACTATAGATAACGATAAATTGAAAGCTCAATATTCGGATTTTTTTACGTATATAATAAAATTATATGTTGACAGCGTTCGGTTTTTTCGATATGATGGAACCGCAATAAAATAATAACCGAGTGATGTCATCAGGATGACTGGTGATTGACGGACTTCTGGAGAGATCTTGAAACGGCTTATGCTGTAGACAAGACACCGAAGGGGCAAGGGATAAGACCCGAAACTCTCAGGTAAAAGGACAGAAAGCATTGAAAGTTTTTAACTTTCAGTAATAGCTTTGTACTTTCAGGGGTCTGGTTAAGCCAAACCTCTTTTTGACGTCTCGGTCTAAGGAGATTTTAAACGCATGTTAGACTTTTTCACTTCCATTGATGACTTTGTATGGGGACCTCCCCTTCTTGTCCTTCTTGTAGGAACTGGTATCTACCTTACAATCCGTCTTGGACTTTTGCAAATCATTCGTCTGCCTAAAGCCTTTAAACTTATCTTTGCTGAAGATAAAGGAGAGGGTGATATTTCTAGTTTTGCAGCCCTTGCCACAGCACTTGCTGCAACTGTTGGTACTGGTAATATTGTTGGTGTTGCGACAGCCATTAAGACTGGTGGGCCTGGTGCTCTTTTCTGGATGTGGATTGCTGCTTTCTTTGGTATGGCAACCAAATATGCTGAAGGTCTCTTAGCCATTAAATTCCGTACGCTTGATGACCAAGGAAATGTCTCTGGTGGACCAATGTATTACATCACACACGGTTTTAGTGGAAAATGGCAAATAATCGCTAAGCCTTTAGCCTACTTCTTCGCTTTTGCTGGCGTTCTTGTCGCATGGTTGGGTATTGGTACCTTCTCGCAAGTTAACTCAATCACATCATCTCTTCAAAACAGCTTTGGTTGGTCACCAAAAATTGTTAGTGTTATCTTAGCTCTTATTACTGCTGCTATCATTTTCGGTGGTATTCAATCTATTTCAAAAGTATCCGAAAAAGTTGTGCCATTTATGGCTGGTCTTTACATCATTGCCGCACTTATTGTCATTTTTGCTAATTTCAATCAGCTGCTCCCTGTGCTTGAGATGGTTTTCCAATCAGCATTTACTGGTAAAGCTGCTGTCGGAGGTTTTGCTGGAGCAACTGTCATGGCTGCTATGCGACTTGGTATTGCGCGTGGGGTATTTTCTAATGAATCAGGTCTTGGTTCTGCCCCTATTGCTGCTGCTGCTGCCAAGACTGAAGAGCCTGTTGAACAAGGTTTGATTTCTATGACAGGTACCTTCATCGATACTATTATCATTTGTACGCTTACTGGACTTGCTATTCTCGTAACTGGACAATGGTCTGGTAGCTTAGAAGGTGCACCAATGACACAAGCGGCCTTCTCTTCTATTTTTGGAACTTTTGGAGAACTTGCTCTAACACTTTCTTTAGTCTTGTTTGCCTTTACGACTATTCTAGGTTGGTCATATTATGGGGAACGTTGTTTCGAATTTATTTTCAAATCTACCAAATTCCTCTCATTTTATCGTCTTATCTTTGTAGTTATGGTCGCTCTTGGTGGCTACCTAACACTTGAGGTTGTTTGGAAAATTGCGGATATCGTAAATGGCTTGATGGCATTGCCTAACTTGATTGCCCTCCTAGTCCTTTCACCAATTATTCTCAAAGAGTCTAAATCATATTTTGAACGTCATAAATAAGGAAAAGAGCTCAGGCTCTTTTTTCTTGCCTTTAAAGGTAACCAATCCTTGCTACTACTGCTCATTTGAGTTACAATGAAATTAAATCATTTTAAAACTTGTAAAGAAAAAAATCCAAAGGAAAAACTATGTCAATTACCAAAGAATTCGATACTATCACTGCTATCTCAACTCCCTTAGGTGAAGGTGCTATCGGTATCGTCCGCTTGTCTGGGACCGATGCTATTGCTATTGCTAATAAGGTTTTCAAAGGTAAAAATCTTGAAACCGTTGATTCTCATACTATCAACTACGGCCATATTGTCGAAAATAATGAAATTATTGATGAAGTCATGGTCAGTGTTATGCGTGCACCAAAAACCTTTACACGTGAGGATGTCGTAGAAATCAATACACATGGTGGTGTCGCAGTTACCAATGAAATCCTTCAACTCCTGATTCGTTCTGGTGCTCGTATGGCCGAACCAGGGGAATTTACCAAACGTGCCTTCTTAAATGGACGGATAGATTTGACCCAGGCTGAAGCTGTCATGGATTTGATTCGTGCCAAAACTGATAAGGCTATGACTGTTGCTGTCTCTCAGTTAGATGGTTCGCTTAAAAATCTCATTAACAACACACGCCAAGAAATCCTTAATACTTTGGCACAAGTCGAAGTCAATATTGATTACCCAGAGTATGATGATGTTGAAGAAGTTACCACAAATCTAGTCCGTGAGAAAACTCAAGAGTTCCAGGCTCTCTTGGGAAATCTTCTTGCAACTGCCAAACGAGGAAAAATCCTACGAGAAGGTCTTTCGACGGCAATCATAGGCCGTCCTAATGTCGGAAAGTCTAGCCTTCTCAACAATCTCCTACGTGAGGAGAAAGCCATCGTCACTGATATTGAAGGGACTACCCGTGATGTTATTGAAGAATACGTTAATATCAAGGGTGTTCCTCTTAAGTTAATCGATACCGCTGGTATTCGTGACACAGATGATGTGGTCGAAAAAATTGGTGTTGAGCGTTCTAAAAAAGCTCTTGAAGAGGCTGATTTGGTCCTTCTTGTGCTTAATAGCTCTGAACCACTTACCGACCAAGACCGTACACTGCTTGACATCAGCCAAAATAGCAACCGAATCATTCTCTTAAATAAGACGGACCTTCCACAAGCTATCCAGACTGAAGAGCTTCCTGAGGACCTTATCCCAATTTCAGTCCTCAAAAATGAAAACATTGACAAAATCGAAGATCGTATCAACCAACTCTTCTTTGATAATGCTGGCTTAGTAGAAAAAGATGCTACTTATCTTTCAAATGCACGCCATATCGAAAATGCTGTCATGGTACTATCCTATAATTTTGAAAGGTTAATGATGGGCCAACAAACTACTGATACTGATTTTAAACATTTTATAGATTTTGATGATAATCTTCTTTTTTAGACTAACTGAAACTAAAGTTGACAATGGACGACCTGACATTCTTTTTCATTGGCACCCAGAACTTGAAATCTAATACGTCTATGAAGGGACTGCTCGCTATCACATTGATTATGACTATTTTGATAGTCAGGCTGGAGATATCTTTCTAATTCGTCCTAATGGACTCAATTCTGTCCATCCTATTGCTAATCAGTCGCACTATACTAACACTCTTCATTTTCATTTAGATATGTTAGGACAATTTCTAGTGGATCCTCTTAGTCTCCGTTATCTTCAACCCTTACAAAATTCTAATTTTAAGTTCAAACAATGTTTAAAACCAACTGATGAGGGGTATTCTGAAATTAAGGGAACCCTATTTGCAATTTTTAAGATCATTAGACAAAAAGAGAGACACTACGGGATTTTGCTTAAGTCCAAATCGGAGGAACTCATCTACCTTTTCTACTACTATCGTTTGGTAGAGAGAAAGACTTCTGATGATCATTATCGTAAAAATGAAAAAATTCGGGAAATCATTGATTACATCAATAAGCATTATGTCGAGACGCTTACTATTGAACAATTGTCCGAGCTCATGGGGTATAGTAAGACGCATTTTATGACCATATTTAAACAACATACAGG
>PPYF01548101.1_pt1 | contig 10834 bp, 5 predicted proteins | sample 1559871 | NCBI WGS metagenome assembly PPYF01 (sample SAMN08240021, study PRJNA423297) | Human gut metagenome, whole genome shotgun sequencing project.
CATAGTTCCAAAAGAACTTTGCCAAAAAGGATTATATGATTTTCAATAAATAATTAAAAAAAATCACAGCTATGTTAAAACGGCTAAAGTCAGTCAGTATGCTGCTATTCCTGATGGGAACAACAACTGGAGCAGCTTATGCAGTGCCTGTCTCAGGCATAACCGATGTAGAAATCACACAGCAGAGTGAAACTTGTACCGGTGTGGTGAAAGATGGTACAGGTGAAACTGTTATTGGTGCATCTGTAATAGTAAAGGGAACGACCAATGGTACTATTACTGATTTTGATGGCAATTTCACTTTAACCAATGTAAAGAATGGAGATGTAATTCAGATTTCATTCGTCGGTTACAAAACTCAGGAGATTAAGTATGTAGGACAGTCGTTGAATATCATTTTGAAAGATGATACGGAAGTATTGGATGAAGTGGTGATTACCGGTTACGGCGGTTCGCAGAAACGCGCTGCTTTGACTACAGCAATTTCGAAATTGGACAATAGTGTATTGAAGAATGCGGCTTACAGTAATGCAGGTCAGTCTTTACAAGGTTCAGTAACAGGGTTGCGTGTTGTAAATACGACTGGTCAACCAGGTACTAATCCTGATATAACTCTTCGTGGTGGGGCGACAATTACTGGCGAAAATAGTAATGCTTTAGTGGTTGTTGATGGTATTGTGCGTAATAGTATGTCGGATGTTAATCCATCTGATATCGAATCTATTCAGATATTAAAAGATGCTGCTTCTACAGCTATTTACGGAGCTCGTGCAAATGGTGGTGTTATTTTGATAGAAACCAAGAGTGGAAAGGAAGGTAAAACTTCGATTAACTATAAATTTAAAATAGGTAAGAACTTTACTCGCAAAGGGTATGAATTCTGTAATGCAGAGGATTATATCTATTATAACCGTTTGGGATATTTGAGAACCGGACGTACTAATGTGGATACTCAGCAAGGATATGGCATTGGAAACAGCTTGTTTGATATCCAGTATTTGACAGATGATAATGCTCATTTGAAAAATGAGGGATGGTCTGTGATGGACGATCCATTTTATGAAGGAAAGCAAATTTTATTCAAAGATTATTCAGGCCAACTGGATGATGAGGTGTTCAGTAGTAGTGCCATTACACAAGATCATTATCTTAATATTACAGGCGGTAATGATAAAAGTACTTTTGCCAGTAGTTTGGGATACTATAATGAAGATGGTATGATTAAGGGAACAGGTTTTCAACGATTCAGCGGCTCATTCAACGCCTCATATAAAATATTGCCTATTTTGAATGTGAAAGCTGGTGTTTCTTATGTTTGGTCTACTCGTCCGGAACTGTGGATTGGTTCTTACGAATTCTTCTACCGTACTCGTTCTCAGCGCCCTACTTGGAATCCTTGGAATGAAGATGGTACTCCGGCAGCCGGATTTGGAACAGGTGATGGTAACCCTGCTTATTACAGAGATAAACTTACCCAGAAGAACAGTACTACACGCGCTACTTATAATATCGGTTTTACTTTGGATATTCTTCCCAAACAATTGGTATTGAATGGAAATGCTTCTTTATTGAATTATGATTACCAGCGTGAAAAATTCAATAAAGCTTATCAGACCCAGACCACTACTACACCGGAAACAACCCGTCAGGCAGAAGCGTGGGTGCAAAAATATCAGCAGGTTCAATTGAATGCTTCTTTGACTTATACTGGTACTTTTGCAGAAAAACATAACTTGGAAGCGATGATTGGTGGTGAATACTATACCTACAATCAGTTTGACTTTGAAGCTAAGACACAGGGCTCTCCTACAGATGATGTGCCGACATTGAATGTTGGTTCTAATCGTACTTTTACTAGAACTGAGAAAACAGCTTATCGCATATTGTCTGGATTTGGTCGTATTAATTATAACTATAACATGAAATATCTGTTGTCTTTTACAGCGCGTTATGATGGTATTTCTCGTTTGAAAGATAATCGTTGGGGATTTTTCCCAGGCGTGTCTGTCGGTTGGAATGTTATGGAAGAGGACTTTTGGAAAGACTCAAAAGTATCAGGAGTTATTTCTAACCTAAAGCCTCGTGTAAGTTATGGTGTGAATGGTAATGTAAACGGTATTGGTAACTATGAAGTGTATGGGGAGTATGCACAAGTGGAATCTAAAAACTATGGTGGCGCAACTGGACTTTACAATTCCAAACTGTTAAATACTAATCTCCGTTGGGAACAGAGTCAGACATTTGAGGTGGGTTTGGATATTGGCTTCTTGCAGAATAGGTTATCTTTTATTTTGGATTATTACAGCCGTGATACAAAAGATTTGCTGACGAAACAAGCATTGCCGGGATATACCGGATTTTCTGATATTGTAACTAATCAAGGAACGTTGCGTAACTATGGTTTTGAGGCGGAAGTCAGGGCTAACATCATTAATAAAGGTGGCTTTACTTGGGATATGAATGCCAATATTTCTTCTGTAGCTAATAAGATAATTAGCCTGCCTTATAATGGTGTAGACAAAAATCGGGTTGGTGGATACGAAGTCGCTGCTGGAAAAGTAGGTGCAGATGGTAAATTCCCGACAAAATGGATTGCAGGTCGTCAAGAAGGAGGTAAGTTGGGTGAATTGGTAGCCTATAAACAGCAACATATTTTCAAAGATTGGGATGATGTGAAACAGCATGCTAATATGCGTATTGATGAAGTTGCGAATCTTTATGGTCCGGGCTTGGCCGATCAAATTAATCCGTTAACTAATAAACCTTACAAAGAATCAACAGGATGGCAACCCATTGAACCGGGTGATGTATGTTGGGAAGATATGAATGGTGATGATGTCATCAATGGGTATGATCGCTACGTGGTTGGTAATATTTTCCCGAATATTACAGGTGGTTTCTCTACAACGTTTGGTTATAAAGGTATTTCATTGTATGCTCGTTTTGACTATGCTTTAGGTCATACATTATACAATGATTTGGCTGCTCGTTCATTGGGACAATATCAGGGTAGTTTCAATGTTATCGATAAGGTGAAAGATACTTGGAGCGAAGCAAACCCTAATTCGGATTTGCCCAAGTTCTATTATGCAGATCAGTTAAGCAAAAAGAACATAACCCGTTCCAACGATAGTAATACTGCGGCTGATAGTAATAGCTCACGTTTTTATGAGAAAGGAGATTATTTGGCTTTACGTGAAATTACGTTGAGTTATCAATTGCCCAAATCACTGATTAGCAAAGTACACATGACCGATGCCTCTGTCTATGTAACCGGACAGAACTTATTCTATATTACCGGTTATGAAGGCGTTTCTCCCGAACCGGTGGTAAGTACTACCTATGGTCGCGGTATTGATAACGGACGTTATCCTACTCCTAGAACTGTATTGTTCGGATTATCTGTAACATTCTAAATAAATTAAGATTAAAATAGGAAGATAATTATGAAAAAGATATTTATATATGTATTAGCTGGTATGACCCTGTTGCCGATGGCAACAGGATGCAATTCTTTGGATTTGGAATCAGAAAGTACTATTACTGATCCCAATTACTGGAAAAGTGACACTCATTTCAGTGCATTTAATGTAGGTTTGCATGCTCAACTTAGGGAACGGACATATAATCTCTTTATTTTAGGTGAACCTCGTGCGGATATTTATGGTGATGATCCATTTGGTGGTGAAGCGACTCAAGGAATGGAAAGATTTCCTTATAATTCGCTGAATGCGGAAAATGTGGGACTAAGTAACTTTGCTGACTTGTATGGGGTTATTAATCAGATAAACTTGATGATTGCCAAAACAACAGAAACCCAACTGTTGCCAGAGGTGTCGAAGAACTATTATTTGGGTGAGGCTTATGGTATGCGTGCTTTCTTGTATTTTCATCTGCTCCGTTCATGGGGAGATGTAATTTTACATTTGGATTATACCAGTGGTTCTACCATTGATTTGGCTAACATCCTGAAACCGGCTTCTCCTGCAAGTGCTGTAATGGAACAAATCAAGAATGATATATCTGCTTCAGAAGCAGCATTTGGCAATGATTATTCTTATAAATATGGGAAGCATTATTGGTCATTAGGGGCAACTAAAATGTTGAAAGGTGAAGTTTATTTGTGGAGCGGTAAGCAGATGGACGGTGGAGCAACTGATTATAACATGGCAAAATCGGCTTTGCAGGAAGTTAAAAACTGTCCGGGAATAGGTTTGGAAAGCAATTTTACCGATGTTTTTGCTTATAATAATAAGAAGAACGAAGAAATCATTTTCACCATCCATAACGGACAAGATGAATATGATATGTGGAAGGATTCTTATAGAATGACTTTGGTTCCTCAACAGGCTTACATGACTTCAGGCATTTATTTTAATGAAGATGGGGTTTCGTATGCTGATACTAAAGATGCTGAAATGAATGGTTTGATTAGACTTCAGATTAAGAAAGATTTCTATAATAAAGTATTCTTGAAGGGGGATACACGCAAGGCAGGCTCTATAAAGGCTGTTTATCAGAAGGATGCTGATGGTAATTTGGTATATGTAGCTCCTATTCCTTATAAATTCCAAGGAACGATGATAGCTGGTAGCTCTACACGTAGCTGGTTGGATGACTATCCTATCTACCGCTATGCAGATTGTTTGTTGTTATTGGCGGAGGCCAAGGCATTGTTGGGGGAAGATATTGCAGCGGAAATCAATGCGGTGCGTGAACGTGCTTATGGTAAAGAGTATTTTGAGGCTAATAAGGCTACTGTAGCTTATCCTAATGACAAAGGTGATTTTTACACCAATAATCCTTTTGTAGCCGGTGATGAAAATCCGGTGGAAGCTGTTTTGAAAGAACGGCTCCGTGAATTAATGTATGAAGGAAAACGGTGGTATGATATCCGTACTTTAGGGTATACAGAGAAGTATTCTACTGCAAATTCCAGCCGATTGTTATGGCCGATTGATGCTAATACTTTGACCAATAACAAAGAATTGAAACAGACTCCAGGCTATACGACGGATAATAAAGAGTAATAAGATGCTTTGATAGAAAATAATAAGGAGTAAACTTTAAGCTGTGAGCAAGTCTTTCACTGAATAGTGGGGGCTTGCTCTGCTTTTTATAAGAACCTGAAGAAACTAGATTCAACTTTTCGGACGCCTCTTTTTATTGAAACCGTTTCAAGACTTTTAGTATATCTTTTTTGGGGTATCTTGACCTTTTTTGTTTCAATGAACTCTTTGACAGGTTGTTGCTTATCTTTTGAATATAATTTCAGAAGTGAATTTCAATGAAACTTTTCCTGAAGTAAATTCCTTGAAGAAATAGCCGGCAGGCTGTTGGGCATTGGTAAACGTTATGCTTCCCAATGCCAGAATTGCAATAAGAATTCCTTTTGTATTCATAGTTCATAGTGATGGAGATTTCAATTATTCATACTAGTCCTTTGAGCCAAATTGCAAAAAAACGATCGTATACTATATATCCTTGCTGCTCTTTTAAGACAGACTCCTTATTAATTGAAGACTTTAATGCTACATTTATGCTGCTGGCTCCTTTTAAATCATATTTCTTTATGAATGTGGCACTGTTAATCTCACTTACAATTTCCTCTTTGGCTATAGCTTTCAGCAACTGAATCTGATTGGAAGTTAAAAACTGGAAATAGGTTTGATAAGTATATTCTTCCTCCTGTATGATTTCCTGCATGAGTGTATGCAACAGTTCTATCGTCGGAGTCTGCTGTGGCAATGAATACAATCTGTTTAAAAGATATTGCATATACCACGTATGCCCTTTTACCGATTGATAAATTTCATGGAAGATATCTTCCTGCAAAGTTTTCTTTCTTCCATCAAACAGTTTCTTGGCAAACTCCCGGTAAGGGGTATAGGGAATAGGGGCCGGGAAAAGTTTCTGCGTAGATTGGTAAAAAGGCCTTTTGATGGAAAAGAAGATAGACTCCATCAAATGCTTTTTGCTGCCCGAAAAGATGAAATGCATATTCGGGGTGAACTGGATATACGATTTCAACAGGCCTTCCACTCCTTTCTCCGGATATTCCATTATTTGCTGGAATTCATCAATGGCTATGTAACATTCTACTCCCGATTGGTTTAGGTAGGTGAAAATCTCTTTCAAGGTTTCTTCTGAACGTTCCGGAATAAAATCGAGTGTTACAGATGGCATCCCTGTAATTTCATCGGTACTGATGACCGGACGGCAACTCTTAAAGAATGAGAATAGCGATTTTAAGGTACTCTGTGATAAGGTATCTGATTTTCCCAACACACTTCGTCCCAGTAGAGATACAAACTCCTGAAGATTCTGGGTTGAAAATATATCCAGATAAAAACAGGCGGCAGATTTATTTTCTTTTTGAATATAGTAAAATACATTCTTTATTAGTCCTGTCTTTCCCATACGGCGTGGACTGATTAATGTAATATTTCTGCCATTCTTTAATGCTGACATTAAAGAAGCTGTTTCTTTTTCGCGGTCACAGAAATAGTCGGGGCCTTGGTAACCGGTTATTAAAAATGGATTAGTAGGAATATTCTTCATTGCAGTTTTTATGTTACATAAAACATGTAACGCAATAAAGTTTGGATTGAGCAAATATGAGAGTTGTATTTTTGTGTTGCCCATTGTACCATGCTCTGACTTGACATACACCAAAGTCCCACCCTTCAAAATATCTTCATGCGAGATATAATTCTTTGTATAGGGTTCACCGTTCAGTGTGATGCAGTCAATGTACTTGTGTTCCTTTGACAATCCTTCGGCAATGATCGTGAAAGTCTTTCCGTCGGCCAGATTCAAAACGATTTCAGGCAGCTGCGGAGCGCCGAAGACATAATTGCCACTTACCGGATCTACCGGATAGAACCCCATAGCCGAGAACATATACCATGCTGACATCTGTCCGCAGTCGTCATTGCCACAGAGTCCGTCGGGTTCGGGACGATATTGCGTATCAAAGATTTCACGGATCAGTTCCTGGGTACGTTCGGGGCGGCCTGCCAACGTATATAAATAAGTAATGTGATGGCTGGGTTCGTTGCCGTGTGCATATTGACCGATCAAGCCGGTAACATCTGCCTGGGTGGTTTCCAGTTTCAAGGTGAACAAAGAATCCAATTTGTTTAAGAATGCCTGTTCTCCGCCGAATAGCTCAATAAGCCCCGGCACATCATGTTGCACATGCCAGGTGTACTGCCATGCATTACCTTCGGTATAGTCTCCACCGGTACTTTCCATGTGGGCAACCTGACTAGGGTTGAAGGGAGATTTCCAACTTCCGTCAGCATTACGGGGACGCATGAACTGCGTTTCTTTATCAAACAGGTTCTTATAAAAATCGGCACGTTTGGCAAAATAAGCGGCATCTTCCTCTTTACCCATACGTTGGGCTATATCGGCTGCGGCATAATCGTCATATACCGATTCCAGTGTGGAGGATACTGATTCTGTCTTAATCAAGTCTGTAGGGAAATAACCGTATTTCATATAAGTTTCCCAATCGGATTTCAGTTTATGAGATACGGTCTGGGTATTTTTGATAGCATTGAAGGCACGTTCGGCGTCAAAACCCCGGAACCCTTTGCGGTACGCTTCGGCGATAACTGAAACACCGTGGTTGCCAATCATGGTATATGTCTCTTTTCCCCAAAGTCCCCAGATAGGTAGGAAGCCCTGTACTTCAGCCTGTTCTACCAATGAATTGACGAATCCGTCTACTTTTTCAGGAACCATTAAGGTGTAAAACGGGTGGGCGGCGCGATAAGTGTCCCATAAGGAGAAAGTGGAATAAAAAGCTCCGTTACCGGCTTTAACGATGGAATCGGCTGCATTACGGTACCATCCGTCTACGTCCGAGATTTGGTTGGGCTGTATCAGGGCATGGTAGAAGCTGGTATAGAAGTTGGTCTTCTCGTCATCCGTACCGGTTACTTCAATGCGGCTCAGATAATTGTTCCATTCGTTGTGGGCTGCTTGCTTCACTCCTTCAAAATTCCAGTCGGCTATTTCCGCTTCCATATTCTTCTTGGCTCCATCCACGCCGGTGGTGGACATGGCTACTTTCATCAGCAGTTCCTCTCCCGGCTTCATGTCAAAAGTAGCGATGATGCGTTTCCCTTTTTCAGTTTCGGCCATGGGCAGATACAGGGTATCTATGACGGGACGATTGAACTTCATAACAAAAAAGTAATCCTGGTTCACCCATACGCTGTTGCGTACATGTCCGGTCAAGGTTTGTACATCTTCCCAATTGGTTTCGCAACTTTGTACTTGCGAATGGTATTGGTTTTCGTTCCACGCAGGTCCGTGCTGAAGGTCAATCAATACAGATGCCGAGTCGGCGTTATGATAGGTATAACGGTGCAGGGCGGCATGGGGAGAGGCGGTCAGTTCGGCCTTCACGCCGGGGTCGGCCAGCTCTACGGTGTAGTATCCGGGAGTCGCTGCTTCCTTGTCTTTGGGGAAGTGGCTGCGATAAGCGTCCCAGGCACGGGCGCGTGTTCCGGTAACCGGCATCACCAGGATGTCTCCCAGGTCCATACACCCTGTTCCATTAAGGTGTGTCTGGGTAAATCCCCATATCAGGGAGTCGGTGTACACATATTCCGAGCAATATCTCCAGCCGACAGCTCCGGTTACGGGGCTTGTCTGGATCATGCCGAAAGGACGGCAGGCACCGGGAAAGGTATGTCCGTTGTCTGCTGCTCCGATGAACGTGTTAACATACTGCGTGTAGTCAGTTTCGCCTGTCTTCTGCTGTGTTGTGGAACAGCCGAAGAGCGAGCCTGCCAATACAAATGCGCAAAGGATAGAATTGGTTTTCTTCATAGATTCGCAATTAATAAATATTTTGCGTAAAGATAAAGAGTTTTCTGGAAAAATGGGTCAAGAAATCAAAACAAGAAACGAATTAATAAGAAGTAAATGAATATCTTTGCATCTCTTAAATTAATAAACGACATGAAAAACCTTAGTTTGGGATCTCTCATGAGGATACTCTCTGCATTCATTTTCCTTTTATCGAACCTTCTTTAGATTAATCCGAAATGTTTCAACGCATTGGCTATTCCGTCTTCATCTACGGAGGTGGTCACATAGTCGGCTACAGCTTTTACATGAGGTTCGGCGTTTCCCATAGCTATCCCTGTGGCTACGTGTTTCAGCATGGGAATATCATTGCCGCCGTCACCGAAAGCCATGGTGTCTTTCAGGTCAATGTCAAAATATGCCAGCACAGGTACCGGATGGCTCTGTTGGAAAGTGATAAGCCGTTCAATGTCTTCTTGCGGGATGCAACCTTTATAAATGGGCTGGTGGCCGGCGGTAAAACAATAGCTTCCGTTTACGGTGATATACCCGTCAAACTCTAAGTCACCCAGGTTGTTTATTAAACATTGTGGGCGTCCGGTAGCAATAAAGATTTTAATGCCTTTATCACGGAGTGTCTTTAATGCTTCTTGGGTCGAAGCAGGAATCTTATGTGTTTCAAAAGAAACCAGTGTACCGTCAATATCGAAAAAAATAGCTTTAACCATACGTTTGCCTATTGAATATTATCGTTATATATTTTCATTTTGCAAAGATGAGAATTAAAATACATGCACACAAATACGATAAAGGTTAATTTTTGGCTTATTTGACTTTACAGATTGATTTTAATATCTATATTTGTGTTTCTAAAATAACAAGAGAAATGGCAGTTCAGTTTACAAGAATAGCAGTAAAGATCGGTAGTAATGTGTTGGCGCGTAAAGACGGTACGCTGGATGTGACGCGTATGTCGGCATTGGTAGACCAGGTGGCGGAATTGCGCAAAGCCGGGGTGGAAGTCATTCTGATTTCATCCGGGGCGGTAGCTTCGGGACGCAGCGAGATCAAGCCTTCCAAGAAATTGGATAGCGTGGAGCAAAGGCAGCTTTTCTCGGCGGTGGGCCAGGCAAAACTGATCAACCGGTACTATGAGCTGTTTCGCGAACACGGTATTCCCGTCGGGCAGGTGCTGACTACGAAAGAAAGTTTCGGCACGCGCCGTCATTACCTGAACCAGCGCAACTGCATGATGGTGATGCTGGAGAACGGTGTCATACCTATCGTAAATGAGAATGATACCATTTCGGTCACCGAACTGATGTTTACAGACAATGACGAGCTTTCGGGAATGATCGCTTCCATGATGGATATGCAGGCGTTAATCATACTGAGCAATATTGACGGCATATACAATGGTTCTCCTTCTGCAGAGACGGTTTGTACACGCTTTATTCCGGCAGAAGGCGGAGTATCCAGCGTGAAAAAGTGGATTGCCCACAGCGAAGGCTTTGCCAAAGGCGAGTTGCATTTGAACGAACAGGCCGTGAAAGTGTTGAAAGGACAGAAGGCGGTAAGCCTGCTTCCTGTGGGAGTGGTCCGCATAGAAGGGGAATTTGAAAAAGATGATATAGTGAAAATCATAGACCACCGGGGCAGGCAGATAGGAGTGGGACGCATCGGATTTGATTCGGCAGAAGCGCGTGCATTGCAGGGGAAACATGGACAGAAACCTATGGTACACTATGATTATTTGTATTTGGACTGATGCGGTGTGGTAATGATTTAGATAAAATGAAGTGACTATGGAACAGATAAAAGATATTTTTAAACAGGTGCGGCAGGCAAAAGGATCTCTTGCTTTCTGCAAGGAGGAGATCATCAATGACACCTTGTATGCATTGGCCGACAGGGTGGAGGCTGCTACGGACCGGATTCTGGAAGAGAACGCCAAGGATCTGGCGGCGATGGATCCGTCGAATCCCAAATATGACCGTCTCAAACTGAC
>PPYF01595181.1_pt1 | contig 10834 bp, 7 predicted proteins | sample 1559871 | NCBI WGS metagenome assembly PPYF01 (sample SAMN08240021, study PRJNA423297) | Human gut metagenome, whole genome shotgun sequencing project.
TATTATCTGCGCTTTTGGCTTGGCATCTGCCGCACCTCGCTCGCCGTATCGGCACTTAGAATTATGCGGTATTGCCTATTACCTTCGCATCAGCGAAAGACAGTCAAAATAAATGCGGAATGGTTAGTAGCAAGGAGAAAATGACTGCCGGACGCCGCGGAAATCGGGCAGCATAAAAACATGAATTTTTCAGATACACCCTAGAGGCAGCCTGTGGAATTCACCCTTCAAGCATTTGTGGTGACAGGTGTAAACAGCGCCCGGTCCTCTCCGCCGCTCCGCGGCATCTTTCCACCCCGCGGGAAACTGCCCTCAAGAGAAGCATCGTCTCCTGCAAATATTTTAGCGGGCACAACACAAACCAACAAGGTTCTCCGCGGCGGGAAGGGGAAATCCCGCCCCACAGGTTGTTTATGGGGTGGATGTGTGGGATATAATAATCCGCAGGGGAAAATTCCGTCCTACCACCCTGCACAAAAATCCATCCCAGGCCATCATTCCAACCCACCAAAAATCCAGAATGTTCCCCCGTCCGAACCACCCACTCGCAAAATAAAAGCTACCCGCCGATCCTAATGAAACGCTCAACCCCCTAGAATATGATGCACAAGCTGCCCCAAAACCGCCAAACAGTATCCCCCAAATACGCAAAAAGCTAAGGCAACACCGCATAATTCCCGGCTTACGGCTTAAGCACCGCTCCGGCAGCTGCCGCACCTCGCTCGCCGTATCGGCACTTAGAATTATGCGGTATTGCCCTGACCATCATTCCGTGATTTTTGTCTTGCCCTTGGGGCAAAAGGGCTTTATACTGGTATATGAGTGGTAGTCTGCCCCAGTGTAAGGGCAGGCAGAAAGAACGGTTTTGCCCTGAACACGGATGGGGGCTGCAAGATGTATAAACTGATTATTATTGATGATGAAGAGAAGATTGCCAGCGGAATGGCCCAGCTGTTCCCCTGGCAGAACATTGGGTTCGAGGTGGTGCAGGTGTTCACCAGCGCACGCAAAGCCCTGCAATATATTGCCGAAAACCCGGTGGATGTGGTGCTGACCGATATTGAAATGCCGGATATGAACGGCCTGGAGCTGAGCCATCGGCTGATGGAATACCCTAACATCCAGAAAATATTTTTCAGCAGCTACAGCAATTACGAATACTTCCGCGCGGCGCTGCAAAACGGCGTGGCGGATTACCTGATGAAACCGGTGGCCTACAGCGCCCTGCTGGAATGCTTTGAAAAGGTCAAAGCCCGGCTGGATGCCCGCAGCGCCGTGCAGGAAACCGCCCCCAAGGCCTATTACGACCAGATCGTGTACGATGTGCAGCAATACTTAAAAGATAATTACCGCACTGCCACGCTGGAAGAAGCCGCGGCCAAGGTTTCCTTGAGTCCGGCTTATCTTTCCCGCGTGTTCAAGGAAAAAAGCGGAACCAGCTTTTCGGAGCTGCTGCTCAAGACGCGGATGGAAAAAGCATGTGAGATGCTGGCGGATATCCACTATAAAAGCTACGATATTGCCTATTATGTCGGGTACGATAACCCCAAAAACTTCTCCCGTGCGTTCAAAGCGTATTATGGGCAGAGCCCATCGGAATACCGCAAATCCCGCCTGGATGGTGCCGCGCTATGAAGGGAATGAAGCGGAAGTTCTTTTTGAAGCGCATGTGGAACTTTGTGGTGGTCATGCTGATCCCGGCGCTGCTGCTGGTGGCCGTTACCACCTACATGACCCTTGTGACCCAGATGCACCGTATGACGCAGGACAATGAGCGCGGTATTGAGGCTGTGCGCTCCAACATCTCGCTGGTGCTGGATTCGGTCCTGGCGCAGAACAGCTACATGACCGGCATGACCCGCACCAACATGGTGCTGAACAAAGCTCTGAAAAGGGAAAGCCTTTCTTACACCGATGCCATCTACCTGCGCAGCCTGGTATCCTCACTGAACAGCATGACCAACGCGTATGATTACGTGGATTCGGTTCTGATCTATATAGATGGGTACGACCGTGCGCTGACGTCCAGCGGGCTGGTCAACCTTTCGGCGGATGATTACAGCGGCTGGTACAGCGTGTATTCCTCTATGTCGGATGCTGAGCGTACCTGCATTGCCCCGGTGGTGGTGAACGCAGGCAAAGCCAGCGAGAGAAGGCAGCTGGTAGTGTGTGCCCGGATGCTGACGATGGAAGGCTGTGTGGCCGTTACCCTGAACATCAGCCACTTGCAGGAAATGATTGCCGTGCTGCGCCCGTCCGATAACCAGCACCTGTACCTGGTTGACGGCAGCGGCCGCCTGCTGGCAAAGGCAGGGGACGCAGGCGCGACGGAAGAGCTGCAAAACCTGATGGGCAAAACGCTGAGCGGGGCAGGGAACACGGCGGAACAGGAGCACGAGTTCTGGATCAAGCTGGATGACCGGGACTGCCTGTTGAACTGGCAAAGCTACCAGAACCCGGATTTCTACATCGTATCTACCATTGACCGGGCCATGATCCTGGAAAAACTGGGCGAACGGTTGATGCCGCTGCTGCTGATGGCGGTTGTGGCGCTGTACGCCATTGTGTTTTTGGCATATGTCAACACCAAGCGCAGCTTTGACGAGATCAACCTGATGCTGCAGATGTTTGAGGATGCCGAGGCGGGCCGCACCATCCAGCGCCCCCAGCGCAAGGTAAATGATGAATATGATGTTATCATGAACAACATCCTGATGATGTTTTTGAACAACACCTACCTGAACATCCAGCTGAAAGAAAAGCAGTACCGCCAGCAGAACGCCGAGCTGACCGCCCTGCAGTTGCAGATCAACCCCCACTTTTTGTACAATACCCTGCAAACGCTGGATATGGAAGCCCGCAAGCTGAACGATGATGGGCGCATCAGCGCGGTGGTGGGGTATGTATCGGATATCCTAAAGTATTCGCTGACCAACCCGCAAAAGAGCGTCAGCCTGCGGGAAGAGCTGGACTACCTTAAAAAATATGTGGAAGTGCAGCACTACCGCTTTGGGGACCGCTTTATTATTTATTATGAAGTGGACGACGATGTGATGGACGCCGAGGTATTCCGCCTGATGCTGCAGCCCGTGGTAGAAAACAGCCTGCTGCACGCCCTGCGCGGCAACGAGCGCGGTTACATGAAGGTGCGCGCCCGCCGCATTGGCGATAAGGTGAACCTGCGTGTGATCGATAACGGCGACGGCATGACAAGGGAAGAGCTGGAAGCGCTGCGCAAACGCATTGCGGACCGCAACAGCCGCAGTATTGGGCTGACCAACCTGGACCGCCGCCTGCGCCTGCGCTACCCGGAGGAAACGGGGCTGCGCATCTGTTCCATAAAAAACTTTGGCACCAGCGTGTCGTTTTGCATCCCGTACAAAAAATATACCCCGGATGCCCCGCAAACGGGTAAAACAGAATAATAAAATGCCGGGCAGGTATCTTAAATTGCGCCAAAACGCAAGAGATGATACCTGCCCGGCGTTTTGTGTCAAATGATGAATCCTTTTAGCAAGCGTGAGTCCTTTTATAAATCTGCCAAACAAATTATAATAAAACCATGATAAGGCTCGACGAAAAGGGCCGATTTAGAAGGAGGAAAACAATATGAAAAAGCAACTTATGGCCGGTATGATGGCCGCCAGCATGGCATTGTCTCTGGCCGCATGCGGCGGCAGTGCTGCCAGCAGCGCAGCCCCGGCAGCCGACAGCACCAGCGGCGCTGCCTCTACCAGCACCGCAGCTTCCACTTCCAGCGATGAACAGGTGACTTTGCGCTTTGCCTGGTGGGGCGGCGATGAGCGCGCCAACGCCACCATGGAAGTCATCAACAAGTTCATGGAAGAAAACCCCAACATCAAGATCGAAGCCGAGTATGGCTCTTCTGACGGCTACCATGATAAGCTGGCAACCCAGCTGGCATCCGGCACCGCCGCCGACATCGTGCAGATTGACCCCGAAACGATGCCCAGTTTTGTTTCCACCGGCGATTACTTCCTGGATTACAAGGACTACGACTTTGATCTTTCCAACTTTGACCCCAACTACATTGGCCTGCGCGTGAATGGTAACTATGACGGCAAGCAGTTGGGCCTGCCCACCGGCATTGCCGGCCCGGCACTGGTTGTGAACGAAGAGCTGGCTGAAAAGTACGGCATCGACTTCAACACCCAGTACACCTGGGATCAGTTCATTGAATGGGGCAAACAGGTCCATGAAGCAGACCCCGATACCTACCTGCTGTGCACCAACAAAGAGTATGTGACCAACCTGGTGTTCTTTACCTACATGAAGCAGCTGACCGGCAAGACCATCTTTGACGCTGACTCCAAAGCGTTCAATTATACCGAGGAAGATATCCAGAACTGCCTGGATCTCGTCAAGAGTCTGTACGACAACAATGTCTGCGCACCGGCTTCCTACTCTTCCGCTTACAGCAACGACGACCTGCAGTCTGACCCCAACTGGATCGCTGGCAAGTACGTCTGCACCTTCGCTTACATCTCCACCATCAATGTTATGACCGCCGCCAATGAGGGCGCAACCTATGGCACCGGCTACCTGCCCCTGCTGGACGGCGCTAAGGACAACGGCTGGGCTTGCAACTGCCCGCAGGTCCTGGCAGTTACCTCCACCTGCAAGGCTCCGGAAGCAGCCATGAAGTTCCTGGATTACTTCTTTAACAGCGATGACGCCGAAAGCACCCTGGCCTGCGTGCGCAGTGTTCCCCCGACGGAAAAGGCCCGTGAAATCTGCGAAAAAGACGGTACCCTGGATCCGAACATGATGACCGCCGCCAACATTGCCAGCGGCTACAGCGGCCTGACCAACGACAAGTACTCCTCCGCACCGGAATCCAAGCAGATCATTGCTGATACCATCGAGGCTGTCGGTTACGGCACCACCGACCCCGCAAGCGCTGCATCCGATATGTACAATCAGCTCTCCAGCTACATCAGCGCCCAGTAAACCTCAGCGAACATCAAAAACGGGTGTCTCCCACCGAGGCATCCGTTTTATTAAAGTGTACCTGAAAAGTCGAAAATATAGTCTATTTCTACAAACACAGCCGGATTTGGCGTTAAAAAGCCTTGGAATCCACAAAGGATTCCTGCGGCTCTTTGCCTTAAATCCTGCTTGTGTTTGCGAAATATCCGTCATTTTCTTTGTATGCTGGTCCTGCAGCTGTACCCGTTTTTAAGCTCGCTGGTTTACTCGTTCTGCAACTACAAAATCACCGGCACCCCCTCGTTCACCGGCCTGAGCAACTACATCCAGTTGTTCACCATGGATAATGAGTTTTGGAACTCCTTGAAAGTTACCTTGGCCTACACGTTGTACACCGTGCCCGGCAAGCTGGTTATGGCATTGGCTGTTGCGGTGTTCCTCAACCGTGACATCAAAGGCATCAACCTCATCCGTACTTTGTACTACATTCCGTCCCTGTTCGGCGGCAGCGTTGCTGTTGCTCTGCTGTGGAAGATCATGTTCATGGATAATGGCGTTATCAACGCCATCCTGACCACCCTGCACCTGCCCAACGTACAGTGGCTGGGCGACCCCAATCAAGCCCTGCGCACCATCTGCATGATGGAGATCTGGCAGTTTGGTTCTTCCATGGTCATGTTCCTGGCCGCGCTGAAAAACGTTCCGGCAGATTTGTACGAAGCTGCCGAGATTGACGGCGCAAGCAAGGTCAAGATGTTCTTCAGCATCACCGTTCCGCAAATCACCCCCATCATCTTCTTCAACCTTATCATGCAGACCATTCAGGCTTTGCAGAACTTCACCTCTGCCTTTGTCATCACCGATGGCGGCCCCATGAAGGCTACCTATGTGCTGGGCATGAAACTGTATAAGGAAGGCTTCTCCTACTTCAAGATGGGTTACGCCAGCGCCATTTCCTGGATCATCTTTATTGTGATCATGCTGATCACTCTGGTGCTGTTCGCAACCTCCAAGTGGTGGGTCTTCTATGGCGACGAAAGCTGAGAAAGGGCGCGTGAGCATTATGACAAAACAACAAAAAAAGACCCTGAACCTGGTGCTGACCTATCTGGTCATCATCCTGATTGGCTGCGTGCTGCTGTTCCCCATTGCATGGATGATTTCGGCCGCGTTCAAAACCAACGATGAAATTTTTGGCTCCATTGCACTGCTGCCCAAAAGCTTCAGCTTCCAGAACTTTATTGACGGCTGGAAAAGCGCCGGTATTTATACCTATGCAACCTATTTCATCAACTCCTTTATCATGGTCATCCCCACCACGCTGCTGACCATCGCTTCCAGTGCGCTGGTTGCCTATGGCTTTGCACGGTTCAACTTCCCGTTCAAAAAGCAGCTGTTTGCCATCCTGATCGCCACCCTGATGCTTCCCAACTCGGTCATCATCATCCCGCGTTACGTTCTGTTCAACAAGTTCGGCTGGGTCGATTCCTACATGCCATTCTGGGTGCCCGCCCTGCTGGCCTGCTACCCATTCTTCATCTATCAGCTCATCCAGTTCATGCGCGGCATCCCCCGCGATCTGGACGAATCTGCCTGCATTGATGGCTGTGGCACCTTCCGCATCTTCTGGCAGATCCTGCTGCCGCTGATGAAGCCGGCCCTCTTCTCCGCTGGCCTGTTCCAGTTCCTGTGGACCTATAACGATTACTTCAACTCCTTGATCTTCATCAACTCGGTCAAAAAATACACCATCTCGCTGGCGCTGCGCCTTTCCGTTGACGCGGAAAGTGTTGTGGTGTGGGGCCGCGTTATGGCCATGGCCTGCGTGGCGGTGCTGCCGCTGGTTCTCCTCTTCTTTGCCGCACAGAAATATTTTGTGGAAGGCATTGCAACCTCCGGCCTGAAAGGCTGATTTTCGTTTTCCTCTTTTTTGTTTGTCCCTCCTAAAAATCATTGACCCGTTGCGGGCCGGCACTGCCCGGCCCGCATTTTTTGTTGAGGTATCATAATGAAACTGGATCTGAATTCCCAAACATTAAACGTCAGCTTTGCCTGCCGGATCGAGGATGCCTGGGTGCCGGTGCCGGAAACTGCCTGCACACAGTCCGGCTTTGACTGGACGCTGAACGGTGCGCATTACAGTGCGCAGTTCACCCCCGCTGGCGATACGCTGTGCTACACCCTGCAAATGGATGCGCCCAACCCCACCCAGCTGCGCATGTGGCTGGCTGTGCCGGGGCAGAGCGATTATTTCCATGTGATCCCCTGCAATATTTACGGAGATAACCACGCCGCGGAAGCCAAACCCGGCGAATTTCCATTGCTGACGAAGGACCACCACGAGGTGGCGTTCTGTGCGCCGCTGTGGGAATTCCGTGCGGACCGCGCCGCCATGCCGCTCGCCGCCCTCTGCTGGGACGGCGGAGTGGCCGCCGCTGCGGTGGAACCCTACAGCGAAAGCGAGACCGGGATTATCCGCAACGGTGTGTTTGCCGCTTTGCCGGATGCGTTCGGCATCAGCCTGGGGTACACCAACGACCCCACCACCTTCAAAAACCGCTCCACCCCGGCGCCGTCCACCCGCAGCATGGCCTGCAAGGCGCAGACCAGCGGCAGGATCTACCTGCACAGCGGCCCGCGAACCGAGCTGCATGAGATCATCCGGCAGGAATACGCCCGCCACCAGGACCGCGCCGTCCCCCGCAATACCCTGCGCCAGGCCGTGCAGGGTATGCTGGACACCTTTGCCTACCAGAACTTTGATGCGGCGGCGGGGGAGTATACCAACCGCTGCTGCCGCCCGCCCAGAGAGACCGAGATGCGCCCCTGGCGGCTGGTGACGGAGATCGGCTGGACGGGTGGCGGCGTGCTGGCCTATCCGCTGGTGCTCTGCCGCGATGCCCTTGGCGCGGATGCCGAAGCGCCGCTGGCCGCGGCCATGAGTGGCGAACAGCTGTTTGACCGCATTGCCGATGCGTATAACGAAAATTCCGGCCTGCTGAACGACCTGATGGCCCCCAATGCCGCGGGCAGCCAGGTGAACGGCTGGTGGACCGGGTACGGCCTGGTCAAAGACTGCCACTGTGCCTATACAGTGGGCAGCGCCGTCCACTACCTGACCAAAACGATGGATTATCTGCACCAAAACGGCAAACCCTGCCCGTCCAAATGGATGGATGCAGCCCAAAAGGTGCTGCATACCGTCATGGATCTGCAGCGCGCAGACGGCGCTTTCGGCTATACTTACTCCACCCAGGAACGCAAAGTGCTGGATTGGAGCGGCTTTGCGGGCTGCTGGTTTGCCCCGGCGCTGGTTTACCTCTACCGCCTGACCGGCGAAGAACGCTGCCTGCACTCCGCCGAAAAAGCGCTGGATTACTACCATACCTTTGTCAAGGACCTGAACTGTTACGGTACCCCCATGGACACCTGGAAAGCCGTGGATGAGGAGGGCAACCTGGCCTTCATGCGCGGCAGCCGCCTGCTGTATGAGCAGACCGGCAAGGCCGAATTCCTGCAATATATGAAAGACAGCGCCGGGTACGAGTTCCTGTGGCGCTATGGCTACAAGACCTACCCGGAGCACACCCCGCTGAACCAGGGGTGGTCCGCCTGCGGCGGCGCCGTTACCTCGGTTTCCAACCCGCATATCCACCCCATGGGGGTTATTATTGACACTGACCTGCGCTATCTGGCACGGGTGACGGGTGACAGCTATTACGCCAGCCGCGCGGCGGATTCTGCCGCCTGGATGCTGCAATGCCTGGAACTGTACCCCGCAGCCACCGGCTATGGCCGTTACGGCATTTTGTCGGAACGCTGGTGCCCCAGCGATGGGCTGGATGTGGAGCGCTTCAGTGATGGCAGACCGTTCAGCAGCTGGTTCAGCCACAATCTGTGGGCTTCCGCCTGCGTGCTGGAAGCTGCATGTGAGCTGCTGCTGGAAATCGAACACAAGAAAGGATAAAAGCAATGGACCGTTATGTGACCGATATCAAAAATGGCTGCTACCAGAACCCGGTGCTGCCCATGGATTTCAGTGACCCCGACGCCATCCGCGTGGGGGAGGACTATTACCTGATCTCTTCCAGCTTTACCTACCTGCCCGGCGTGCCGGTGCTGCACAGCAAGGATCTTGTCCACTGGGAGCGCATCGGCAACTGCGTGGAGCGTCTGCCGTTTGACCGCTATGCCCAGCCCGCCCATGGCTGCGGCACCTGGGCCCCGGCGCTGCGCTACCATGCGGGCAGGTTCTATGCATTCATTCCCCTGCCGGACGAGGGCATTTTTTACACCGAAGCCACCGACCCCGCCGGCCCCTGGAGTGCGCTGCACTGCGTAAAATCCGCCAGCGGGTGGATCGATCCCTGCCCCCTGTGGGACGATGACGGCAGCGTGTATATGGCCCACGCCTTTGCCAAAAGCCGCTGCGGCATTAAGCACAAGATCCAGCTTTCCCGCCTGGATCCCGAAACGCTGGAAGTGGTGGAGGACGGCCCCATCGTGTTTGATGGCACCCTGAGCCAGCCCACCGCCGAAGGCCCCAAAATATACAAGCGCAACGGCTGGTATTACATCTTTATCCCGGCAGGCGGTGTGGAATACGGCTGGCAGGCCGTGCTGCGCGCCCGCAATGTGTACGGCCCGTATGAGGAAAAAATCGTCATGCACCAGGGGGCTAGCTCCATCAACGGCCCCCACCAGGGCGCGTGGGTCACAGCGCCGGACGGCAGCGATTGGTTCCTGCATTTCCAGGACCGGTTTGAACTGGGCCGCGTGGTACACCTGCAGCCTATGTGCTGGCACAGCGATTGGCCGTTCATCGGCCTGGAACAAAACGGCGATGGCATCGGCGAGCCGGTGACCGAGTGGGACTGCCCCAAAGGCGAAGCTGGTCCCGGCCTGCAAATAGGGGATAGCTTTACAAACGGCAAGCCCGGCCTGCAATGGCAATGGCAGGCCAACCCCCAGCCCGAAGCCTGGCTGCGCCCGGTGGCGGGGGATGCACTGCATCTGGTCTGCGGGGCCAGCGGAAGTTTGTGGCGGCAGCCCAATGTGCTCAGTCAGATGCTGCCTGCAGCGGATTTTACCGCAAACGTTACCCTTGGCCTGGCCGGGTGCGGCGCCGGAGCTAAAGTAGGGCTTAGCGTGATGGGGCAGAAATATTCCGCCATTGAGCTCTGCCGCACCGCGCAGGGCTGCACCGTGCAGTTGGTACAGGGCATGGTGAAAGACCTTGCCCCCACCGGCGATGCAGAAGAAACGATCCTTGCCGAAAAAATGGTTGACACGGATGAAATAACCGTTACAATGAAAATAACGGCTGCCAAGCAGGTGCAGTATGCCCTGCTGGCAGCAGATGGCACCGCAGTGCCGCTGGGGGGAGCCCAACCCGTTGCCAAGGCAACCTGGACCGGCGCGCGCCTGGCCCTGTACGCCCGCGGCGGCACCAAAGGGGATGCTGCCTGCATTAAGCAGCTGAACATTACATTTTAACCGGGCTTTTGGCGGCAGAACACCGCAGATGCCCGCGACAAAAAGGAGAGCAAACTGGCAATGGCAAGTGTTACCATCCGGCTGAACAGCATTGGTGAAGTGAAAGAGTTTAACCGCATTGCGGCCACTGTGCCCGGAGATGTGGACCTGCATTCCGGGCGCTACTGCGTGGATGCAAAATCCATCATGGGTATTTTTGCCCTGAACCTGGCGCGCGAACTGACGGTGGACAGCCCAACCCTGAGCGAGGAAGAACTGCACAAAAAGTTTGCGGCCTTTTTGGCGGGCTAAGGCGTATCTGAAAACCAAGGGCAACACCGCACAATTCCCGCCTTGCGGCTTAAGCACCGCTCCGGCGGCTGCGGCACGGCATCTGCGTTGCCAAAAT
>PPYF01269085.1_pt1 | contig 10833 bp, 7 predicted proteins | sample 1559871 | NCBI WGS metagenome assembly PPYF01 (sample SAMN08240021, study PRJNA423297) | Human gut metagenome, whole genome shotgun sequencing project.
ATGCTGATGAGCGCAAGCTACACGATGCTGATTCCCTTCCTGCCGATGTACCTCATTGAGGAACTCGGAGTTGCTCAAAGCGACGTCAACTGGTGGAGCAGCATCATCTTCTCGGTGACGTTTCTGATTTCCGGAATCATGGCCCCAATCTGGGGTGCGATGGCGGACAAGAATTCCCGCAAACTGATGGCGTTGCGGGCAGCGACGTGTCTCGCGATCGTTTATTTCCTCGGGGGGCTTGTCTCCGGACCCTGGCAGCTTTTTTGGGTACGCGTGCTGCAGGGCTTTTCCGCGGGGCTGTGGCCCGCGACGCTTGCGATCATGAGCGCCCAGGCGCCGCACAACCGTTTGGGGTTTGCGATGGGTGTCATGCAGGGAGGGCTCACTGCGGGCGGCGTCTTGGGGCCCTTAGCAGGCGGCCTTCTTGCTGAATACTTCGGCATGCGCTCCACCTTCATGATTGCGGGAGCATCCTTGGCCTTCATCGCCGTCGTTCTCGCGATCTTCGTCGCGGACAGCCGTCCGAACCCCGCCCAAAAAACGGCAACCGTTTCTCGTCCCGTTCGTCCCAATCCGCTGCGGCTTGCCGTCGTACAACGCATGCTTTTCGCGGCGGGCGTCGTGCAACTCACGATTTTGATGACGCAGCCCGTGCTGCCTCTTTACATCGCCGAACTGCAGCACTCAATGGACAAGATCGTTCTTGTCTCCGGCATCGTCTTTTCAATCGTCGGGATTTCAGGGGTTATTGCCTCACCCGCCTGGGGCATTCTGGGACAAGGCTGGGGATTCCGCCCGGTGCTTTACCTCGCACTCTTCTTAAGCGGCGTTTTCGGCGTCATTCAGGCGCTGCCGCATGACCTCACCTGGTTTACGGCGCTGCGCTTCGTGGGCGGCATCGCCTTTGCCGGGATCTTCCCCGCCATCAACGCCGTTCTGACGCAAAGCACCGATCCTGCCGACCGAGGGAAAGTCTTCGGGTACTCTTACGCCGCGCAGCAGTTCGGAAGCGTCGTGGGGCCGGTGCTCGGTGCGGCGCTGGCAACGTGGTTCAGCAATCAGGTTTCCATTGCAGCGGCAGGGGCCCTGTTGTTTCCCGTCGTCGCCATCCTTTACTGGTTCCGACCGAAAGCGTCTTCCGCTTCAGGAACGCCGCTGAACGAATAGGAAAGTTTTCGCCCTGAATTTTTCCGCCCGAGAACCGCCCGTCATCCGCATCCTGAGACCGGATGACGGGGTTCTTTTCTTTAGGCTGAATTCGCAGCGCCGACCGAGTCGGTGCATTCTTTCGATTTCCTTTCCGGATCCGCTTTGCGGCCTCTTTGCGTTCCTTTCGCCGTATGCGCATATTCCGCGTTCCGACAAGGTTTTCCTCAGCCTTCATGAAAATGGGGGCAAGCTTGCGGCGCCCCCGCACCGCTGAATGCTGCCTCGGGCAGCCGCGCTTGCTGCCGCCCGAAACTCATTACCAGGCGGCCTTCACCGCGCCCTTAAACGTCGATTCAATAAAGGCCTTCACTTCCGGTGATTGATACGCCTTTACAAATGCCTTTACCTCCTTTGATTCCGCGTTGTCCGGCCGTGCTGCGATCACCATGAGGGCAAAGGGGGCTTCACGGGATTCGAAGTAAAAGCCCTGCTTTTCCGGGGACAATTTGCCACTGATCGCGTAATTCATCGGCACGCAGGCGACGTCCACATCCTCAAGGCTTCGCGGCAGCTGTGCGGCTTCAAGTTCTGCGATCCTGAGGTTCTTGGAGTTCGCCGTGATGTCCTCGACGGTCGCGGTGTTGCCGGTCACGCCGGACTTTAAATCAATGAGGCCTGCCGCCTTTAAGAGAATCAGCGCGCGTCCGCCGTTCGTGGGGTCGTTGGGGATAGCGATCTTCGCGCCTCCAGACACGGCCCCCAGCGACTTCACCGTATTGGAATAAAGCCCCATCGGCTGCACGACGGCGTCCGCAATCTTCACAAGATTCGTGTTCTGGTTCTTGTTGAAGTTTTTGAGGAACGGCTCGTGCTGGTAGACGTTCACATCAAGCGCTTTGTCGGCCAAGGCACGGTTCGGCGTAATGTAGTCCGTAAATTCGACGACCTTCACTTTAAGGCCCGACTTGGCAGCCACCTTGGCGGCTTCCGTCACAATCGCTGCGTGCGGACCCGCGGTCGCCCCGACCTTCAATTCCTGGGACGTTTTGTCACCGCACCCCGCCAAAACCAACGACACCGCAGCCGCCACGGCCGCCGACACAATCTGACGACGATTCATTTTGAAACTCCGAAAACGAAAAAAGACTTGATCGACGGCCGAAGGCCTCGGTGAAAGACAGAACCCGCAGGCCCGTCACATTCGATCGTGCATTCGTACGCCGCAACGCGCTTTGCGGACGGAGAGTCCAAGAGAAGCGGCTAATGAAAGCGCGGCGAACGTCATGATGTGAAAAATACCGAAAGAGAAAAAAGCGCCGCCCGACGAGCGGCTTCGGAAATGATCGTACGCAAGTTCTTTCAGGCGCGTTCAGGAATTCCACATTCCGTTGCGGTATTACCGCCGCTCCTACGGCGAACTACCTCCCGTAACGGCACGTCGTCCCGAAAATCGTCGGGACGTCGTCTGCCCGCAGGCGACTCTTCCCCGTGCGTTGTTCGTAGATACCCCGTAGCCACGCCTTGACGGACACCTTCCGGCATTCCGTCGAACCCGGGACGTTTTTGATGAGAGGATTGGGTTTGAGTCCCATTTTCCAGGCGATTCGGATGTCGTGTTCAAGCGGCAGCGTTTCTTCGCCTTATTCCAAAATTCAGGATTGAATGCTCCGACATTTTCGGAATCGCAAAATACAAAAAAATCCCGCGGGCAAAACCCGACAGGATTCTTTCGGAGGACTTGGCAGGGGTAGTAGGATTCGAACCTACGAGTGGCGGATTCAGAATCCGCTGCCTTAACCGGACTTGGCGATACCCCAGTCCTAATATGGTGCGGTCGGAGAGACTCGAACTCTCATGACTCTCGCCACAGCCACCTCAAGGCTGCGCGTCTACCAATTTCGCCACGACCGCAAATTTTCAAATTTCGAAGTTCCGCATTCTATCAGAATTTGGCAGGGGTAGTAGGATTCGAACCTACGAGTGGCGGATTCAGAATCCGCTGCCTTAACCGAACTTGGCGATACCCCAGTCCTGATATGGTGCGGTCGGAGAGACTCGAACTCTCATGGCTCTCACCACAGCCACCTCAAGGCTGCGCGTCTACCAATTTCGCCACGACCGCATCGGGCACTTCAAATTTTAACCTTCGCAGGCGCTGCAGAGACCTGCCTCATCTGCGAAGGTGCGCATTCTAACGCGGAATCTGGTTGGATTGCAAATCTTTTTTCACATCGGCGGGAGCAGTCGTTTCGGCAGAAGTCGAAACAGAACCCAAAACTCCGCCCTTATCAGCACGCGCACTCTTCTGGAACGCACCGGAACCGAGGGTCACGGCGATCGTTGCGCAAAAGAAAATCGTGGCCGCCACGGCGGTCGAACGCGACAAGAAGTTCGCAGAACCCGAGGCGCCGAAAAGCGACCCGGACGCCCCGGAACCGAAAGCCGCCCCGAGGTCGGCTCCCTTACCGTGCTGCAGGAGCACCAGAATAATCACAGCCACCGCGGCGCAGATCTGCACCACAATAGCGATGTTCATCAACATCTGCATGGTTGTTTACTTTCCTGTAGTTGTCTGAGCTGCCGCCCGGCAGATCTCATAAAAATCGTCGGCTTTCAAAGAAGCGCCCCCCACCAAGGCCCCGTCAATGTCGGGTTCGGCAAAAAGCGCCGCGGCGTTCGCGGGCTTGACGCTTCCGCCGTAAAGCACCCGCAGTGTAGCGGCTTTCGCGTCCCCAAAGAGCGACGCGAACGTCCCGCGGATTGTGTAGTGCATGGCTTGGGCCACCTCAGGCGTTGCGGTGAGCCCCGTGCCGATCGCCCAAACGGGTTCGTACGCGACGACCAAACGATCGGCCGCATCCGCCGTGACGCCCGCCAAAGAGTCCTTTAACTGCGTCGCGACAAAACGTTCCGCCAAGCCCCCTTCTCTTACGCCCCGGGTTTCCCCGACGCAGAGAATGACGGTGAGGCCCGCCGAAATGGCCGCCCGCACCTTTTTCGCGACGACGGCATCCGTCTCGTGAAAAAGCGCACGGCGTTCGCTGTGCCCCACGATCACGGCCTTGACGCCGACGTCGCGAAGCATCGCTGCCGCCACTTCCCCGGTGTAGGCCCCGGCATCGTAAAGACTCACATCTTCAGCGGCCGGGATCACCGCAGACCCCGCAAAACCTGCCGCGAGCTGCGTCAGATACACCGAAGGCGCCGCCACCGCGACGTCGCAGTTCACGTCCTTCACCCGGGGCATGAAGCCCTCAAGCCAGGCCGCATTCGCGGCGAGAGAACCGTTGAGCTTCCAATTGGCCGCTACTAATTTTCTGCGCATCGTGGTGTGTCCTTAATGGGGTTGATCTTTGAAAGTCCGTCCGCTCGGAAAAGAGCGGACGGCAGTCGGTCTTACTGAGCCGCTTCTTCGTTAAGAAGCGCCTTCATCGAAAGACGCACACGGCCCTTTTCATCGGCGTCGATCACCTTCACGCGAACCTGCTGACCTTCCTTGAGGTAGTCAGAAACCTGATTCACGCGTTCATTGGCGATCTGGCTGATGTGCAAAAGCCCGTCCTTACCCGGCAGGAGGCTCACGATGGCACCGAAGTCGAGGATCTTCTGCACGGTCCCCGTGTAGACCTGACCCACTTCGATTTCCGCCGTGATGTCTTCGATGCGCTTCTTGGCTTCCGCGGCCTTGGCGCTGTCGTTCGAAGCAATCGTCACTGTGCCGTCGTCTTCGACGTTGATCTGGCAGCCCGTTTCTTCGCAGAGACCGCGGATCGTAGCGCCGCCCTTACCGATCACGTCGCGGATCTTTTCAGGGTTGATCTTGATCGTGGTCAGACGAGGCGCATAGGCGGACATTTCGCGAACGCCGCCGCCCGCGTATTCGTGCATCTTGCCCAAGATGTGCAGACGGCCTTCATGAGCCTGCGCAAGCGCAGCCTGCATGATTTCGGCCGTGATGCCTTCGATCTTGATGTCCATCTGAAGGGCGGTCACGCCGTTTTCGGTACCCGCGACCTTAAAGTCCATGTCCCCGAGATGATCTTCGTCACCCAAAATGTCGGTCAGAACCGCAAACTTGTTGCCTTCCTTAATAAGGCCCATGGCAACACCGGCCACGTAGTCCTTCAGGGGGACGCCCGCGTCGAGCATCGACAGGCACCCGCCGCAGACGCTCGCCATGGAGCTCGAACCGTTGGATTCGCAGATTTCGCTTACGACGCGGATGGAGTACGGGAATTCTTCCGCGGAAGGCACCACCGCCTTCAGGGCGCGCTTCGCGAGACGCCCGTGGCCGATTTCGCGGCGCTTCGGAGAACCCACGCGGCCCGTTTCACCGGTCGCAAACGGAGGCATGTTGTAGTGCATGATGAAGCGGTCGCGGCTTTCGCCCATGATGGAGTCGATCACCTGTTCGTCCTGCTTCGTGCCGAGGGTCGTGAGAACCAAGGCCTGCGTTTCCCCACGCGTGAAGAGCGCGGAACCGTGGGTGCGCGGCAGCACCGACTGACGGATTTCGATGGGGCGCACCGTGCGGGTGTCGCGGCCGTCGATACGGGGTTTGCCGGCCAAAATGTTGCCGCGGACGATCTGGGCTTCCATTTCAAAGAGGATGCCGTGCACTTCGTTCATGTCGGGTTCTTCGGTCCCTGCGGCTTCGGCATCCTTCACGAGGGCGGCTTCGACGAGTTCGTAGACTTCGCGCAGCTTGTCGTTGCGATCCTGCTTGCTGCGGATTGCATAAGCTTCCGCGAGCCCCGCGTCGGCGAGTTCGTGGATGCGGGCGATCAACGCTTCGTTCTTCGCGGGAGGCTGCCAATCCCAAGCGGGCTTGCCGGCTTCTTCGACGAGTTCGTTGATGGCGTTGATGGCGACCTGCATTTCCTTGTGGCCGAACATCACGGCGTTCAACATCGTTTCTTCAGGGAGACGATCCGCTTCAGATTCCACCATCAGCACGGCGCGTTCGGTACCGGCGACGACAAGGTCGAGCTTGCTCTGATGCATTTCCGACAAACGCGGGTTGCAGACGAAGTGGTCGTTGATGTAACCCACGCGGCAGGCACCGATCGGGCCCTTGAAGGGAATGCCGGAGACGGCGAGCGCGGCGGAAGCGCCGATCATGGAAGCGATATCGGGATCGATGTCGGGATCGACGGACAAAACGTGAATGATGACCTGAACTTCGTTAAAGAATCCGTCCGGGAACAAGGGGCGGATCGGACGGTCGATCAAACGGCTCGTGAGGGTTTCCTTTTCGGAAGGACGGCCTTCGCGCTTAAAGAACCCGCCGGGGAACTTACCCGCGGCGTAGGTCTTTTCAATGTAGTCGACCGTCAAGGGGAAGAAGTCCTGGCCGGGCTTGGCTTCCTTCTTGGCGACGACCGTGGCGAGCACCACCGTGTCGTCCATGGCGCAGACCACGGCGCCCGTAGCCTGACGGGCGATTTCACCCGTCGTGAGCGTCACGTTGTGATCGCCGAAACGGAAGCTCTTGGAGACCTTGTTGAACATCGTCATAGTGAACGTATCCTAAGGTTGACGTGCCCGAACGCTTTCAATATCGATGCATGCACACCGCGGACTGACGGCACGCTGCGGCAGAAAGACTTGATTTAACGAAGGAAAAAGCCTTTTTGTCGCAACGCGCGAACCTGTCACAACAAAATGAAAACGGCTTCGGGCAACAGTGAGAAAAATGGGACGTCTGACAAGCGGACAGCCTGTTTGCTTCGAGAACAAACAGGCTGTCCGGAATTCGCATGGCGCGGATTACTTACGCAGGCTGAGGGCGTCGATCAACTTGCGGTAGGCGGCGACGTCGGTGCGCTTCAGGTAGTCGAGAAGCTTACGACGACGGCTCACCATCTTCAGAAGACCACGGCGGGAGTGGTGATCCTTCTGGTGTTCCTTGAAGTGACCCGTGAGGCCGTTGATGCGGGCCGTGAGCAGAGCCACCTGGACTTCGGGAGAACCCGTGTCGCCGGGGGTACGCTGGAACTTCGCAACAACTTCAGCCTTATTAATCTGAGCAGACATTGTTTTACCTTAGTAAAAAGTTAGGTTAATTGCAAAACAGGCGGTACCGGGTGTCTTAAGCCCGAACCGTGATTTTGCGGGAAAAAAGAGATTTTAGGGAAAAGTCGGTGAAAAAACAAGGGAGATTTTTCGTCTTTTCACCGACCGTCTTGCCGGCCCCCGACTAAACCGCGTGCTGCGGGTTGCAGGGGGCGTCGGTTGACAACTTCGAAAGTGCGTTGAGGTAAGCTTTCGCGGACGCCGCAATAATGTCGGGATCGGCCCCCACGCCGTTCACGATTCGGCCTGCAAGCGCCAGACGCACCGTCACGTCCCCCTGGCTTTCCGTGCCGCCCGTAATGGCGTTCACGCTGTAAAGCTGCAGTTCCGCCCCGGACTTCACCTCATTTTCAATCGCGCAGAAGGTAGCGTCCACGGGGCCGTTGCCGACGCCCTCGGACTTCTTCTCAATGCCGTTGTCCGTCCACACGACGGTGGCCTTGGGCTGCTCACCGGTTTCGGACGTCTGCAGAAGACTCACGAAGCGGTAGCGATCCGTGTGTTCAGCAGTATTCGAAGTCTTAAAAAGCGCCTGAATGTCTTCGTCGAAGATTTCGCTCTTCTTGTCGGCCAAATCCTTGAAGCGGAAGAAGGCGTCGTTCAATTCCGTTTCGCTCGCCACCGGAATCCCCAATTCCTTCACGCGCTGACGGAAGGCGTTGCGGCCGGAGAGTTTTCCAAGAACGATCTTGTTATGCGTCCAACCCACGTCTTCGGCGCGCATGATTTCGTAGGTTTCGCGAGACTTCAGAACGCCGTCCTGATGAATGCCGGAGGCATGGGCAAAGGCGTTCGCGCCCACTACGGCCTTGTTGGGCTGCACGGGGAAACCGGTGATGGAACTCACCAACTTACTTGCGGGCACGATCTGCGTCGCATTGATGTTCGTCTCAAGGTTAAAGAAGTCGCGTCGGGTTTTGATCGCCATCACCACTTCTTCCAAGGAACAGTTGCCGGCGCGTTCGCCCAAGCCGTTGATCGTGCATTCAATCTGGCGCGCGCCGCCCGTATGCACGCCTGCCAAGGAATTCGCGACCGCCATTCCGAGGTCGTTGTGGCAGTGCACGGACCAAATCGCCTTATCGGAATTCGGCACCTTTTCCCGAAGGTCTTTGAGAAAGGCCCCATAGAGTTCCGGCACCGCGTAGCCCACGGTATCGGGAATGTTGACGGTGGTGGCGCCGGCGGCAATCACGGCTTCGCAGATGCGGTAGAGGAATTCTGGTTCGGATCTATACCCGTCTTCAGCAGAGAATTCAATGTCGTCCGTGTACTTCGTGCAGGCCTTCACCGCAGCGACCGCGCGTTCAAACACTTCGTCAGGCGTCATCCGCAGTTTCGCCTGCATATGCAGGGGGCTCGTCGCAATGAACGTATGAATACGGCGGCGCGGTGCGAGTTTGATGGCTTCACCCGCCTTTTCAATGTCTTTCAGCGACGCACGGGCGAGCGAGCAGACCGTCGAATCCTTCACGTGACGCGCAATCTGTTCGATCGCTTCAAAGTCGCCCTGGGAGCTCGCCGCAAACCCCGCTTCCATCACATCGACCCCGAGGCGTTCCAACTGCAGGGCGATCCGAAGCTTTTCTTCCTTCGTCATCGCGGCACCGGGACTCTGTTCCCCGTCACGCAGCGTGGTATCAAAAATAATGAGGCGGTTGCTGTCCATGCTCATTTCTCCCAAGGGTTTCGTTGTTTTCGTTTGAGCGCTTCAAGCCAATTTCCTGAAGCGAATTTTTTGAGTTTAGGCCTCTGCAGTCGGTTTTAGCTTAGGGCGTTCCCCTTAATTTTCGAATTTTTGTTCGAAAATCGTGAACTTTTTTTTAGTGTCTCTGCGTCTCCGCCAAACGGTACCGCTGTTTAGGACTGCGTTCCGGCTCCGTCGTTTGCACAATTCCGCGACGTACCAATTGCCCCAATTTTGTGGTGATCGTTTTTCTCGATAAGCCAGAAAGCTTCATGATTTCCGCGGTCGAAATCGTCTGCTTCTCAGTCAACAGCCGTCGCAAAGCCGCTTCAAAATCGTTCCACACCGATTGCGGCGCCGTCGCTGTCGCCATGCGTTTTGTAAATACCACATCAAACGCGGAAATCCAGTCCTGAATCTGAGCAGGCGGCAGATTTTCAGCTGCCAGACTTTCTCGTATTTGAATAAGCCCGGTCCCTTTATTCTCGATGACGAATCCCCCGCCGACACCGTCGTGATTCGGCGCGTATTCCAACAATCTCGAGAGATTCTGATTCCGGGTGGCCGAAACCCCTGCCGACCGGTCATCCAAATTGGCCGCACCGAACAATCCCCCGGGATTAAGGATTTCCAATCGATCCGCAAACATATTGATCTGTACTTGTGACCCTCGTCCTTCGGGCGAATAATCCCGGTGCTGCAAAGCGTTCACCAAGGCTTCCCGGAATGCCACCAACGGATAATCTGCAACATCTTCCCGCAATACGCCTTCGATTCGCCCGGCCGTGCGCATGTTCCTCTGAAGCATGGCCACGGCATCCATCAACATATCCGAAATCGAACCGTCCAGCGTCTTACTGTCCAAATAACGATAGGGCTGACCCGGCTTCTGAAATTTCGAAACGCCGGGATAGACGGTGAAGTTGACACAAAGCCGGGGAAAGAACTGCTGTGGGTACCTGCCGGCAATCAAAAGTCCGGCTAAGGTCGGATGCAGTTCTTCTCCGATCCTCACCAAAGCGCCGAGCTTCACGAGAATCTCTTCATCCTTCATCTTTCCGAAGAAACGCGGCGTTCGCAGACGACTTTGCTCGGCCACAGCCCTTAACACCGAAGTATCCAAGTCTTCCTGGGTCGCTTCCAACACGGGCTCAAGGTCGTATTTAGGCTGCCCCCTCATCTCTTTGAAGCGATCTACTTCATAACGCGTCAAACGCCGATCGCCATCCCCCGTTCGTATAAAGGAACCGACGTAAGCCCCCTTTCCTGTGATGTAACAAGGGCGTTCTTCAAGATCAACCGCAGGAACCTGGGCAACGACGATTTGAGCATTCTCAAACGGAACCATGTCAATCTTCATGCGGACAGGGGGCGTCATAACGTCGCCGGCCTCCATCATGGCGGAAAAAATCTTTTTCGCATCAAACCCTTCCACCGGCGTGAAATTCGACTTTTCCGACAGGCCGAGAATGATGATGCCGCCTTCTTTGTTGGCAAATGCCGAAATCGTCTCCGGAAGACTTTCCGGCAACTTCCTCACCGCTTCCTTCACTTCACAGTCTTGCGTGTCAGACCCGATTTCCCGGAGTTTTTCCACCAACTCTGGTATATCCGTTTGAACGTTGACCATTTCCTTGCTCCCCAGGATTTACACAGTTATTCCGGATTTTACACGAACTTAAGTAATTACTTATGTAGGTTCACGGTAGATGTTATTTTATTATTATATGAATATTTATTATTAAAATATGCTTAATTTTATTATTTTACCCTTTCTGGTAATCTTCAACATTTCACAGTTACCCATGTAATTACTTATGTAGCCTTACCGATAGAACACCCGCAACGACAGCACGACGCCCGCCACCAAACAGATCATTCCGACCAACATCGTCACCGACGGCCATTGCCAGCGGTAAAGG
>PPYF01025046.1_pt1 | contig 10831 bp, 7 predicted proteins | sample 1559871 | NCBI WGS metagenome assembly PPYF01 (sample SAMN08240021, study PRJNA423297) | Human gut metagenome, whole genome shotgun sequencing project.
CCATGGGGTTCCCTTTGTAAATCCTGCATTCACCTCACCACTCCACTGCATCGGCGTTCTTGCATTGTCCCTGCCCTTTGCATAAATGGAGTGCATGATTTCTTCCTTGCTGTATCCTTCATCCAGACGCTCTTTGTACATATTCAGTGTCTCAATATCCTGATACTGGCTGATATCTGCAAAGCGCACATTTGTCATACCAAGTTCTTCTCCCTGATAGATATAAGGAGTTCCCTGCATTCCATGCAGCAAGGTAGCAAGCATCTTTGCAGATTCCACGCGGTATTTCTGATCATTTCCCCAACGGGACACGATTCTTGGCAGATCGTGGTTGTTCCAGAACAGACTGTTCCATCCACATCCGTGCAGTTCTCTCTGCCATTTTGCAAGCACCTGTTTTAATTTCACTACTGGAAGCGGCGCCACATCCCATTTCGACTTTCCTTCCTGCTGATCCAGACCAATATGCTCGAACTGGAACACCATAGAAAACTCGCTTCCATCCGGATTGCTGTACAATTTGGCGCGTTCAATATCTGCGCCCCATGCCTCTCCTACTGTGATCAGATCTCCCTTTTGGAATGTTTCCCTACTCAGTTCCTGAATAAACTCATGGAGTCTCGGTCCGTTGTTTGTGATCTTTTGATCCGGCTCCTTGGCGATCTGATCGATCACATCCAGACGGAATCCGCCCGCTCCTTTTTCCATCCACCAGAGGATCATGTCATAGATCTCACGGCGCACTTTTGGATTCTCCCAGTTCAGATCCGGCTGTTTTACCGAAAACTGGTGAAAATAGTACTGTTCCAGTTCCGGCACCCATTCCCAGACAGATCCCCCAAATACGGATCTCATATCATTCGGATACACGCCCTCTTTCCCATCTCTCCAGACATAATAGTCATGGTACGGGTTATCCTTGCTTTTCTTTGCCTCCTGAAACCAGCGATGCTCATCAGAAGAATGGTTTAACACAAGATCCATGATAATCCGGATATTTCTCTTTTTGGCTTCTTTTATCAGCTCTTCCATGTCATCCAGACTTCCGAACATAGGATCGATATCCTGATAATCAGAGATGTCATATCCATTGTCATCCTGCGGGGATTTGCAGACCGGAGACAGCCAGATCGCATCGATTCCCAGCTCTTTTAAATAATCCAGTCTCTGAATGATCCCTCGCAGATCTCCGATCCCATCTCCATTGCTGTCCTGAAAACTGCGTGGATAAATCTGATAGATCACCGCATCCCTCCACCAGTGTTCTTTTCTTGTCCCTTCCATTGACGTTCTCCTTTATTTCTTTCTTCTGATCAAAGTTCCGTTTTTCTTCAATACACCCTGCTCAAATCTGCGGGAAAACAAAACTTCTCCCTCTTCTTTTACTGATACCGATTCCTCAGAACAGTTTAAGAGTACTTCCAGCTGATTGCCGTCCTGATCCAGTTTGATATACTCCACAAGACGTCTCTTCTCATACTCATTCGGAAAATGGAAATACAGACTTTTGCAGGCTGCTTCCTGTTTCCGCATTGCGATCAGCTTTTGCATGATCTGGATTTTTTCCTGGTTTTCGGATGAATCCAGTTCCTGCCACGGCATACATCTGCGGCAGTCCGGATCAAAACCGCCTTCCATTGCAATCTCTGTTCCATAATAAATGCAGGCACTTCCCGGCATTGTAAACAACACGGCAAGTTGCTGGTAAAACAGATCCAGATCATCAAACCGACTCATCAGACGCTGCGTGTCATGAGAATCCAGAAGATTGAACATCACATTGTTGCTCTGCTGCATATACATCGTATAACAGCGGTTCACCATATACTCAAATTCTTCTTTTTCCATTCCCCGATCTAAAAAGAAATCATGGATTCCGCTCATCAGAGGATAGTTCATTACAGAATCGTACTCATCTCCCAGAAGCCACTGACTTGCATCATGCCAGATTTCACCCAGTAAGTACAGATCCGGTTTCATCTGTTTTAAATGCTCCCGGATTTTTTTCAGAAAACGGTGGGAAACTTCATTTCCCACGTCAAACCGGATTCCGTCAATATCGAATTTGCGGATCCAGTCTTCGCATATTTTACAGAAGTATTGAATTACTTCTTCGTTATTTGTATTCAGCTTTGGCATTCCATCAGTAAATGCAAATGAATAAAACCGTCCGTCTCTCGTATCTGCCCGTTTTTCGACTGTTTCCCAGTCATGGATCATAAACCAGTCTGCATACGCAGATTTTTCTTTTTTCTCCAGAACATCCAGCCATGGTGCAAACTTTCTTCCACAATGATTGAACACGGCATCCACCATGATCCGAATCCCATGCTGATGTGCCTCTTCTACCAGATCTTTAAATTCTTCCTCCGTTCCAAAATGAGGATCGATCACCGTATAATCTGTGGTGTCATATTTGTGGTTGGATTCTGCTTTCATAATGGGATTCAGGTAGATTCCCGTGATTCCGAGCCCTTCCAGATAAGGAATTTTTTCCCGGATTCCATTTAAATTTCCGCCAAACCTCTCTTCATTGGTCACAGTACCAGTGCGCCACTTCGTCACACCGGCCTCTTCCTTCGTATCTGCTCCCCTGCAGAACCGGTCCGGAAAAATCTGATACCATACTGTCTCGTTGACCCAGTCTGGCGTCACATTAATATCCGCAGGATTCATCCACGGTACGGTAAAGCACTGCAGCATCCTTCCATCCATCTGCATCTGTTCTTCTGTCAGAAATCCATCCTCAAAATAATACCAGACTTCTTCCTCTGTATGTAATTCAAAATAATATTTGCAGCGTTTATACTTTGGAACCAATGTCGTTGTCCACCAGAGCTGGTGACGCAAACGTTTCTTAAAACAGATTTCCTCTCTCTTTCCGGTCCATTTCTCGTTTCCGCCAAGGATTCCCGATTCAAACGGATCTCCATAATGAATGAAGACCCGTCTGACATCATATCCTGTTCTTAAGTTTACGATCAGCTCATTTTCATTTAACGCATAACTCATCTGTTCTGATGTTTTATGAAAAATTCCAGCAAATTGCATGTTGTCTCTCCTTTAGTTCCGGAATGTGATCAGATTTTTATATCGTTTCAGTTCTTTCCCGGCAAGTGTAAAGTCCGGCATTCTCCACTCCCAGTTCGGAGAACCGACTGTCCCCGGTGTATTCAGATGCCCTTCTTTTCCTTGCCCTAAAATATCCGCCATCGGAATAATCGCATATTCTGCCTTGCTCTTTAATGTATAAGCAAGCAGACGGTCTTTGACACTTCCCTGTCTGATTCCCTCACGTGTGAGAAATCTGCGCACTTTACGCTTCGCCGCGCAGGTCAGATTATGATACCACTCCATCAAAGTATCATTGTCATGCGTTCCTGTATACACGATCATATTTTCTACATCGCGGAAGCTGTCATATGCATATTTTCCTTTTGTCTCAATCGAAAATACAAGGATCTTCATGCCTTTCAGATGATAGTGATCCTTCAATTCCAGTACTTCCGGTCTGAGATCTCCCAGATCTTCCGCCACCAGATTTACACCCGGGATCTTCTCTTTGAGCGTGTCGATCACTTCATATCCCGGCGCCTCAACCCACTCGCCTTCCACAGCTGTCGGACAACTTGCCGGAATTTTCCAGAAGGTGTCAAACGCCCGGAAGTGATCGATCCGGATAATGTCAAACAGCTTGCTGCTGTATCCGATCCGGTCCACCCAGAACTGATAGTTGTTTTCTTTTAAATATTCCCAGTTGTAGATTGGATTGCCCCATCTCTGACCGGTAGCACTGAAATAATCCGGCGGAACTCCTGCAATAAAGATCGGCCTTCCGTCTGTATCCAGAAGGAAATTGTCTTTTGATGCCCACACGTCCACAGAATCTACCCCCACATAAAACGGCACATCTCCCATGATCTGAATATCATACGCATTGGCCTTTTCTTTCAGTTTCATCCACTGACTGAAAAATACATACTGTAAAAACATATGATACTGCACTTCTGTTTCTAACTCAGGCGCCAAATCCGTTCTCGCATCCGGCCACATTTTATCTTCCTGTTTCCATTCATTCCAGCAGCATCCCCCGTTTGCCTTTTTCAGTGCACGGAAAGCACCATATTCATATACCCAGCTCTGAGCTGCAAACTCCTGATAGTCTTTTGTCTCACAACCGCCACTTGTAAGAAATGCCTGAAAAGCTTCTCTTAAATAAGGCTCTTTGTGCAGACGCACAGCATCGTAATCGACTTTCGTCGCATATTCGTGAAACCCTTCTGGTCTTTCTTTTAACAGCCCTTCCTCATACAGCGTATCCAGACTGATATATAGCTCATCCCCTGCACAGGAAGAATATGGCTGATACGGGGAGTTTCCGTATCCCACCGGATTCATCGGCAAAATCTGCCAGATCTTCACACCGCTTTCTTTTAACAATGTCAGAAAATGATATGCTTCTGCCCCCATCTCTCCCACTCCCGTTCGGGACGGGAGGGAAGATACAGGCATCAAAATTCCTGTTTTTCTCATTTTACTCTCTCCTTTTGCTTTTGCCATATCCTACAGATGCCAGATGTCTCTGTTATACTCTGCAATCGTTCTGTCGGAAGAGAAAAATCCGGCTTTGGCAATGTTCACCAGCATTTTTTTCTCCCACGCTTTTTCATCTTCGTAATCAGAAAGCATCTGCTCTTTTGTTCTGATATAATCTTTCACATCCAAAAGTGCCATGAACCAGTCTTTGCCTACGATTTCTTTGTACAGACGTCCCAGGTTCACCGGATCTCCGATGCGGATCAAATCTTTACTGATAATAAAGTCTACCAGCTCTTCTACCAGCGGATCATTCTCATAGATGTCTTTGGAACAGTATTCTCCTGTCTCATACAGCTTGATGATCTTTTCTGATGTTTCTCCGAAGATATAAATATTGTCATCCCCTACCAACTGGTGGATCTCTACGTTTGCTCCGTCTTCTGTTCCAAGTGTCACGGCGCCGTTGAGCATGAATTTCATATTTCCTGTTCCGGAGGCTTCCTTGGATGCCAGCGAAATCTGCTCGGAAATATCACATGCAGGGATCAGCTTCTCTGCTTTTGTCACATTGTAGTTTTCTACCATCACGATCTTCATATATGGGCTTACCTGCGGATCATTGTCAATGAGCTGCTGCAGGCAGAGGATCAGATGAATGATATCTTTGGCAATCGTATATGCCGGAGCTGCCTTTGCTCCGAAGATCATTGTGAGCGGACGTTTCGGCAGATTTCCTTTTTTGATCTCTTTGTATTTGTAGATCGCATACAGTGCGTTCATCTGCTGTCTCTTATACTCATGGAGACGTTTGATCTGGATATCAAATACAGAATTTTCATCAATCTCCACATTCTGTGTCATCTTGAGATATTTCTTTAACTCTGCTTTTGCTTCTTTTTTAATCTCTTTCAATTTTGCAAGAACATTCTCATCATCCTGATATGCCAGAAGTTTTTCCAGTTCTTCTGCATTCTCCATATATCCAGGTCCGATCAGTTCTTTTAAGTACTCTGCCAGATTGTGATTGCAGTGTACCAGCCATCTGCGGAATGTGATTCCGTTGGTCTTATTGTTGAACTTCTGCGGATAAATATCGTAGAACGGTTTCAGCTCAGATTCTTTTAAAATCTCTGTGTGAAGCGCTGCCACACCGTTTACTGCATATCCGAAATGGATATCAATTCCGGATAGAGGAACAATGTCAGGTTTTTGTGGATATCCTGTTTGTCAAACTGGATCCCGTTTCCAATGATGCTCTCATCTACACTGTCCAGATCAAACAGGTGCAGTTTGTTGCAGCCGCTCTGATATCCCGGTACGTCAATATCATACATAGTAGATTTCAGAGTAAAATCTTTAAACGGAACCTCAAAACTCACATCTGTTTTTGTCAGCCAGCTCTTTTCTGTGATCCATGGATTTTTCTCTTCCCACTGTTTGTTGTCAGAAAATTTCTGAAGGAATAATCCGTCGTGATAGTTCAGTCCCACACCGTCTCCATTGAGTCCGAGTGTTGCGATGGAATCCAGGAAACATGCTGCCAGACGTCCCAGTCCTCCGTTTCCAAGAGATGGTTCCAATTCTACTTCTTCAATCTCTGTCAGATCGTGTCCGTGTTTTTTCACATTCTCCTTTCAGATTCCATGTTCTATTTCTTCTTTTTTTCAATCTGTTCATATACACGAAGCAATTCCCCGACACTCCATGCCTGTGCAAAACAGCCTTTGGAAGACACTGGGTTTTTCCCGTCGTAGATTTCCGGCAGCTGTCCAATGCACCCTTCCTTAAGTGCGCACTCCAGAACTTCCAGCTGCTCTTTTACGTCCTGTTTTGCGCGTTCACTGTATGCGTGAACCTTGAGATACGCCAGATAGTAAGCCCCCAGTGGGAACGTCCATACAGTGCCCTGATGGTATGCCATATCCCGCTTTTCCATCGCTCCTTCATAGTATGGATGAAATTCCGGATCTGCTTCTTCCAGTGTACGCATCCCATAAAAAGTATACAGCTTTTCAAAAACAGTTTCCACTATTTTCCGCTCTTTTTCCGGCTCCAGCATCCATAATTTTTAAGGCATTGTACCAGTAGGCATTGATCTCCACCGGCTTTCCGTGTCTTGGAGTCGGCAGAATCTCTCCCACACGTACGTCCATCCAGGTCACCTGAGCAAGACCTTCCCCTGCACAGATCAGCCCGTCTGTATCCATGTGGATCCCAAACTTTGTCCCGTTCTGATATCCATCCATGATCCGCTCCATCACCGGATACACTTCCCGGACAAACTCCATATCTTTTGTTGCTTCATAATACAAATACACGCAATTAATAAACAACAGTGCCGCATCGACTGTATTGTACAGCGGCTCGTTTCCTCCCTCCGGAAACAGATTCGGCATCAGACCGTCTCTCTCATTCTGTGCAAAGGTGCGCAGAATCCTTTTTGCAGTCTCAAACTGTCCGGTAGAAATGCAGATTCCCGGAAGTGCAATCATCGTATCTCTGCCCCAGTCTTCAAAAAACGGATATCCTGCCAAAATCGTATCTCCCCCCGTGGATTCCCGTTTTGAAACAAACTGTCTGGCACTTTTTGAAAGCATTTTCCCAGCCTCCGAAGTAAATCCGGCTGTTTCCTCAAGCTGTTTTCTGTCTGCTTTCGTCTGCTCAATGATCGTCTGTGCACTGTTTTTTGATGGTTCCATCTCATAGACTACTTCCAGAACCACCTGTTTTCCCGCCTCTGCCTGCAGACGGATCTGATGGTTGGCTCTTGCGTGTCCATACGCCCTGCGTCCGTCACAGACATCATAGCGGTAAAAATAAACTTCCTCTGTCTCTGCGATCTCTTTTATCATTCCGTTTGTACGAAGATGCAGTGTCATTCCTTCACTTTCCACTGCTCCTTTTGTAAATACGATTTCCTGATCCGGCAAGAGATCGGCTCCCTTGGGTACGAACTGGAAAAATGGAGTCAGCACAAATTCCACATTCCGGCTGCTGCGGTTTTTGATTTCATAACGAAGCGCCACTGTATTTTCTTCCTGTGGCATTCCAATCTCTTTTTTGATCTCCACACCATTTACAAGGAATCTCCAGATCGGAGTATCTTCATAGGAAAATGCCGCCAGATGAAGATATCCATCCTCCGGTGTCTGCTCCTCAAACTCCTGTGTGGACAGTGTAAGCTCGTCTCCTTCTTCTATCAGAAGTTCTTCTTTTAAGCGGTGTATCATGTTGTATCTGCAGTTTGGCGCTGTTGTACAAGCCATCAACAGTGCATGATCATTTCTTGACACTGCACCAGTCATCGTCATGGAGGAAAATCCCCCCAGTCCGTTGGTCATCAGATAACAATTTTCCAGTCCCCGCTCTCTCGTTTTCCAGTCTTGTTTTCCATACATCCATTTCATCACACTTTACCTGCCCTCTTCCCTTTTTCCAAGTATCAAAATGCTGACCGGAGAAACTTTCATATGTTCCGCCGCAATCTGTGGATGCTTCCATAAAAAGCTGTCCTCTCCGTCTGCAAGAACTTCCCATGTCCCTTCCGAAAGTTTCACTTCCTGCTGTTTTTCACTGCCATTATATACAATACAGAGTGTTTTCCACAACTCTGCTTTTTCTTTTGTCTGGTTATCCACATACAAGCCCACACAACTATCTGTTTTCCACGTTTTTAAGATGCGTTTTGCCGCCTGTGCGCTTTTATCCCACAATCCCGGCAGCATTTTTCGCAGTGTGATCAGTCCCCGGTAATATTCCACCAGCTCCTGTTCCTTGTATGCCTGTTCCCAATCCAGACAATTGATGGTGATCGGTGCATTATACGTGTTATCCCTGCCGCCTTTTGTCCGTGCGAACTCCTCTCCAGATAACAAAAACGGAATTCCCTGACAGGTCAGATACATTCCCGCTGCCAGACGGTACTGTTTTCTTCTCAATTCTTCTGACGCTGTTGTTTCACACAGTTTATCCCAGAGTGTATGATTATCATGGGCAGACACATACGTGATCACCTGAGATGGTGCTTTCACTTTCGGCTCCTTTTGTCCGCACCAGGCTTTCACAGAGGCCAGGATCTGCTCTTCCAGATTTTTCCCTCCATTTGCAAATCCCGGTTCTTCTGCCTCAAAGACCGAACCTTTGATGGCATCTCTCGTATCGTCCGAAAACATCCCTACCTGTTCATCCAGAAGATGGATATGTGCTTTATCCGCCAGGAGAGCATTTCCTTCCACAGCCGTTTCATCCGCTCTCCACGGCTCTCCAAAAACCAGCTTTTCCCCGGTTCCATAGCGGGCATCCAGTTCCTTTCGAATCCTGTTCATCAGCTCCACATCCAGAAGTCCCATCAGGTCAAAGCGGAATCCATCCATATGGTACTCTTCGGCCCAGTACAGCACAGACTCCAAAATGTATTTGGCACACATTGCCTGCTCACTTGCCACATCATTTCCACAGGCAGATCCATTGGAAACACTGCCGTCTTCCCACACCCGGTAGAAATACCACGGCATCGTCTTCTGAAGCCAGGAATCCAACGAATAGGTGTGGTTATAAACCACATCCATAATGACCCGAAATCCCTGTCTGTGCAGAGCCTGAATTGCCTCTTTGAGCTCCCGGATCCGCACTTCCCCGTGAAACGGATCCGTTGAGTAAGAACCTTCCGGCACATTGTAGTTCATCGGATCATATCCCCAGTTGAACCCGTCTTTTGCCTCATCCACAGAACCATAATCATACACCGGCATCAACTGCACATAATTGACCCCCAGCTGTTTTAAATACGCGGTTCCTGTCGGATATGTTCCTTCTCCGTAAAGAGAAGTATTCTCACAGCAAAACGCCGGATATTTTCCACGTACATGTTCCGGAAATCCACCCGATACATCCCAGGAGAATTCTTTCACATGCAGTTCATAGATAATCTGCTCTCCTTCCTTTTGGGGTGCCACATCTTCCTCCCAGCCTTCCGGATCTGTTTTTCTTAAATCTACTGCCATGCTTCTTGTCCCGTTGACTCCACATGCTCTTGCGTAAGGATCTGCACTTTGGATTCGTTCCCCCTCGATATCCAGCAAAAAATCATAGTACACTCCATGCAGAGATTCCCCGGTCTCATAGCTCCATACTCCATTTTCCTGTCTCTTCATCGGATGCACTTCGTATGCTTCTTCTTTTTCACCATCCCGGTAAAAACAGATCTCTGCCTGATCCGCAACAGGAGACCAGAGCCGGAATGAAGTGCCCTCCTTTGTACACTCCATTCCAAGCTTTTCCTGTGTATTACAATACTGCTCCTGAAAGTCTTTTGATCTGTAAAATTCTTTCCATTGCTTTGCTGTCTTTCCCATCCTTTTACTCCATCTATCCTTTGACTGCACCGGAAACACCGTCCACATAAAATCTCTGCATACACAGGAACAGAATTGCGATCGGTATTGAGATCAATACTGCCCCTGCGGCAAAGCTGGTATACCAGCTGTCAATATATTCTTTTTCCAACATTTTCCACAGTCCGATTGCAATCGTATACTGGTCTGAATTTGCCCGGCAGATCACCTTTGCAAAAATGAAATCGAGCCACGGTCCCATAAACGATGTCAGAACGGTGTAGATAATAATCGGTTTACTAAGAGGCAGTGTGATCTTTGTAAAAATCTGCCATCTGGTACATCCGTCCAGAAGTGCCGCCTCATCAATTGCGATCGGAATCGTATCAAAGAATCCTTTCGCAATCTGAAATCCAAGTCCCGCTCCTCCGGAATACACCAGGATCAACGCCAGACGAATCAGATTCCCCTCTGTCAGCCCCATCGCCTTTAAAATAAAATACACGGCGATCATAGACATAAATCCAGGGAACAATCCCAGGATCATTGCCATGTTCATGTAGGGTTTTCGCAGCTTGAACCGCAGTCTGGACAGACAGTAAGAGACTGCCAGCACATAAAAAGTGGCCAGAATACAGGAGCATACCGCAATGATCAGCGTGTTGCCAAACATTTTCGGGAAATTCAAAATCGAAGTATCTGTAAATAATCTTGTATAGTTATCCAGTGTAAAGGACTGTGGGAAGAAGGTGGATACATAAGAACCTTTTTCCGCACGGAAGCTTGTGAGCACAACCCAGATGATCGGGAATATCCAAATTGCCGCAAGCACAGCCAGAACAATATGAACGATCGTATTGTTAATCATCCGTTTTCTTTTTGCTGAATGAAATTTCTTCTCGCCCATGCCTAGAATCCTCCTTCTTCTTTGTAAGATTTACTTCTTCTGTATGTAAACA
>PPYF01188594.1_pt1 | contig 10830 bp, 9 predicted proteins | sample 1559871 | NCBI WGS metagenome assembly PPYF01 (sample SAMN08240021, study PRJNA423297) | Human gut metagenome, whole genome shotgun sequencing project.
AACTTTTAGCGCACGGCTCTCTCCCAAGAGCCATTTCCCTGGACCGAATACAGGAATCGTATTCGGTCTCTTTTTATCTATATCATTCTATTGGCTATTTTCGGCAGTGATTGCAAACTCACCGAAAATCTCCCAAAACGTCCGTATCCTGCATAAACCATATCATACTCAGCACCACGCGCGTCCAGCTATTTTTTGCGTTGTTGTTAATTTTTTGTATCAAAATGGCCGAGGGGTAAAGGTAACATCATGAGCCACCGCGCACAGTCCGCCGGATAAGCTTCTGGCCCTGTGGAACGCCAGGTGCATCACCCGCATAGCATCGCGATGAAGATATGAGGATACTGCGCCGCAGAGGGCATTGCAGGCACTAAAAACCTGGCTGCGGGGGATACCTTCAGGAGAGATAAATGTTTGCAGCCACGGGCCCTTTTAGACCATTCATGCGACAAAACTCGACACGGACTCCCGGTCTTAGGGATTCAGATTCGCTGGTGTAGAGCGCTGAGATATGGAGTAAAACGTCCTTTCGGCCGTCTGATGGGGTGATAAAGCCTTTGCCACTGATAGCATCAAAACTTTTGACAATTCCTGTCATTTTACGAGACAAATAAATTCCTTGATGAAAAACACGGTTAAATTATACGCTTAAAAAAATAAAAAGCGAATTTTATCTGTGTATTTTAGAGTGAGACTCCTGGACGGCTAAAATAAAATTTGCTAATCAGCGCAGGAAATGCATTAATGAGATTGTCAGTTTGAAATACCAACAAACGTAAAACATTCTACAACACAGTCCTCATAGCCAGGCTCTATCGCTGATATCTCCTCTCTTTGAGTCCAACGTACAATACGATGCGTTTATTATAATCATCAAATTTGAGATGCTCAAAAGGAGTCGGTATGTCTTCAAGAATGAAAGGTCTGGTAAAGTGGTATAACGAAGATAAAGGTTTCGGATTTATCTCCCCACTGGATGGCAGTAAAGATGTGTTTGTTCATTTTTCTGCTTTTGCTGGGAATGATTTAAAAATTTTGTTTGAAGGGCAGAAAGTAGAATTCGCCATTCAACGCGGCGATAAAGGCCCAGCCGCTGCGGGTGTGATTCTTTGCGATAAATATTGATAACCAGGCCTGCAATAACGATGACGGTTTATTCCTGAGTAGTCAGGCCTGGAATTGCGTTTGTACGAGATCAATATATTATAAACATCAGGTCAGCGTATTTTACCTTTGTTATGAGTATACTGGCCGATGTGATGAAGTGCAGGTTTGCTGCATGAAGAGTCTGAAAGCAGAAGCTAACTGCTTGTAAAAAATAAAGTGCGTAAGAGGTTAGGCTGCCTCCATAAGCATCACACACCATTCAAAATACATAACCTATCATCAAATCGTATTGCCAAATGAGCCGGTCCGATATCGACCTTGACCATTTGGCAACAGCCATGTTTTTAGGAGCGTTGCGAGGATTTGAATAAGGTACTGCAATACGGACAGACGAGTTGAGAGCCTTTCTGGACTCGGGTGAAACTATGTTCAGAGTTTTTTGCGCAGTTTGGGCATAAACATTTGACTAAGTAATTGCGGGTTGATGATGTATTTTTACGTCCGGACATAGGCATCTCCTGATTTAAGGGACTGACACCTTACACGTTTATTTAGAAGGTCGCTTGTGTTTTTTAGATGTTTTGCAGCGCGTTAGAACGTAAAAAAACGAAATTTTCGATAAAAACACGCTGCGGCAACTGTTATCAAAGAGGTATAAATTATGAATTTAAATATTCACTTCAGGTGTCCATGCTGTCATGGTTCCCAATATCGAACATCAATATTTGATGTTTCAGAGAGAAATCCATTTGGTGCAAAATGTATTTTTTGCAAGACCAATATGGTGCCCAATGAGACAACTGTCATCAAGGATAAATCTCCGGGAGTATCTGCTTAGTTGCATGTGCCTAAGCGTACGTTATCCTTCGTATTGTGCTCGTCCGAATTCTTAACGAAAAGTTGAATTTTTTTTATCCAAAACACGTTTAAGCTTGACCTGTGCTTGTAACCACAGGAAGAAAAAATGAACAAAATAGCCCGTCTGATGTTGCTGTCTACCGCTATCTTCACGCCAGTTGCGTTTAGTGCGCCTGCGGGAACGCTCAGTGTTCACATCTTAAACCAGCAAACGGGGATCCCTTCCAGGGACGTTGACGTCACTTTGGAAAAGCAACAGCCAACAGGCTGGGACATGCTTGCCAAAGGAAAAACAGATAATGATGGCCGTATTAAATCCTTGTATCCGGAAGATAAGGACATGCAGCCAGGGGTATACCGGGTGACGTTCAAAACGGGCGACTATTTTAAGAGTGAAAAGCTGTCCTCATTTTTCCCTGAGGTGCCGGTGTTATTCACCGTGACGCAGACCAACGAAAAGCTTCATATCCCTCTCTTGCTAAGTCAGTACGGATACTCCACTTACAAAGGGAGTTGATACGCGTCACCCGACAACGCATCTGAGTCACTCAGCCAGCCTAATCGCTGGCTTTTTGCTATCTGTTATGGCGATGCATTATGTGCAAATCCCGATAGGCTGCTCAGCCTATTTTTCGGCAGAGGAATTTGTCTTTAATGACGCCATCAAAAAAGCGTCCTTTTGACTTCACGCTGAGAAATGTTTCGTACGTTTTTGAGGTGACGCCAACATATTGGTAAATGCCTAACCCGAAGAACTCTATTTCCAGTATTTTTTGCTTTGCATCGTAACCAATTGATTTTATACGTGATGATGAGACGTTCTGACGCTGCATTATGTTCTGGTTACTCCCTTCATCTTTTGAGTCGCTGGTGGGGCAGCTCGGCTGAATGCTTATCTTAACGCTTACGGAAGATTCATCGGCGTAAATTTTATCGCAAAGAAGAATTTTCTTATCCCTTATCCGCGCAGAAACGCGAGGGTAGCCAGGAATCTTACCCGGTCTCTTTTATGTTCTGTCCCGAACACAACCAATAGTCAAAACGCCACCTAACGTCGCGCTGATAAGAAAAGAAAACATGATTAAAATTATGATGTTAGAAAATTCATAACCCGCTAATAATACAAAACGTTAGCATTAAAAAATTATTTTGTAATGTGAATTAAATTCGCTATTTTTTTGCATGAAAAAGGCGCATGCTCTCGGCGAGTTGAGCCACAGTCTGCCACCCCCGCGCCATACCTCTGTTACCAGCCGTTTGTAAATAAACGTCTGGGAAGTGAATTTGTCGAATGCAGCAGGGTCCAACATATACACAAACGCATAAAGATGAATGAACGGATTCGATTCTCCTTAAGCGTTACCCTTGCATTTCGTTGCTGGAAAAATGATGTCCAAAAATTTTAATACCGCTTTGCTTCACCCGCGTAATGGGCTGAAGTGGTTTGCACTCGCTTTACTGTGGCTGGTCGTTCAACTGCCGTATCCTCTTTTACACTGGCTTGGCACCTCTCTGGGTAAAGCATCTCGCCGTTTTCTAAAACGCCGTGAGCAGATTGCCACGCGTAATATTGAACTTTGTTTCCCGCATATGGATGCTGCGGAACGTGAAAAGCTGATTGAGCAAAACTTTATGTCGCTGGGCATGGGGCTGATTGAAACCGGGATGGCCTGGTTCTGGAGCGATGCTCGCGTCAAAAAATGGTTTGATGTGGAAGGTTACGCCAACCTGATGAACGCCCTGAAAGAACAGCGCGGTGTAATGGTCGTTGGCGTCCACTTTATGTCGCTGGAGCTTGGCGGCCGTGCGATGGGGCTATGTCGTCCAATGATGGCAACCTACCGTCCGCATAACGATCCGCTCATGGAGTGGGTTCAGACCACCGGGCGTCTGCGCTCAAATAAGGCGATGATTGACCGTCGTAACCTGCGCGGTCTGGTGCAGGCGCTCAAGGCCGGTGAAGCCGTGTGGTTCGCTCCCGATCAGGATTACGGCCCGAAAGGCAGCGTGTTCGCGCCATTTTTCTCAGTCACCGAAGCGGCGACCACCAACGGAACAAACGTACTGTCACGTCTTTCCGGCGCTGCCATGCTAACTGTGACCATGGTGCGTAAGCCCTGCCAGAAAGGTTATACCCTGCATATCAGCGAAGCGATGACCGATTACCCGAGTGGGGATGAGATCCCGGCTGCCAGCTATATGAATAAAATCATTGAGCGTGAGATTTTACGTGCGCCTGAGCAATATCTGTGGGTGCATCGTCGGTTTAAAACGCGCCCGCGCGGTGAAGCCTCATTGTACAAAGTGGTGCCACACGCCAAATAAATAACCCGCCTATGGGCGGGTTCCTTTTGGGTCAGACAAGGCGCATAACCCAGGCATCGGACGGTTGATCGTAGTGCTTGCGGTAGAGAACGGAACGTTCGCCATCAAGAAGGGCCGGGATGCTGGTATCGGCGTCCCAGGCATCTAACTGCATACATAAATCGGGATCGGACTTACAAGGGATGCTTAACGTTCGCGCACCGTGCTGATCGGCGTGCAGAACGGCGTCATCAATCTCGAATGCGCCGATGCGTAAGCTGGTTTTACTCATAATGCTCTCCGTTAATCTGCTGACCGTTGTGGTACGACCAGTTAGGCCGTACCTTTTCAGCGTAGTCAACGTAGAAAATTACGCCAGTGAAAAAGTGCGTTTTTTTTAAGCGCTACTCGGACCTGCTGGAAAACAGCTTACCGTCGCGTACCAACTCTCGGGGAAAACTGTTCTTCAACCGTGAGCCAATGCGTTTCGCCAACCCTAAGGGGAAACCCTGGAACGTGACAATGACGTCGTCGTGAGCGGGAGGTCGCTGCGGATACACGTCGCGACCGCGATACCATTCCTGTGCTTCTTCCTGCGTGAGTTCGTGACCCAATTTTTGCGTATTGGCCAGCGCAACGACCGCTTCATGCTGCCAGCGGAAGCCTTTGTTGTGCGTTTCGGCAAGTTTCAAACCGATGCGGGAAAAACGAACTTTACCCAGCAACGGCGCGATTTCAGCAGGGAACAACCAGATCTCTTTGTCACGCTGCCACAGCGTTAGCGCGTCATCCCATTCAATACCCACGCTTCGCGCTGCGCTTTCAACGACAGCGGATTCACGCGTTTTCATCGGTGTGAATGGGAATTTACCCACCTTGTAGCCCGGCGCAGGCAGCGCTTCGATGGCCGCTGTTTTACGCAGCCGCGCAACGAAGAACCCTTCGCAGTCATAAATTTGTGGGAATACGTGCAGAAAGCCTTCCGGCGTCAGTGCCTGGTCAGCGCTGGCGAAGAGCTCGCCTAAAGGCAAGACTTCCACTTCCTGCGGATAACGCGCCAGCAGCCAGGCGATGACCGATTCGTTCTCTTCGCGGTTCAGCGTGCAGGTGGAATAGACCAGCGTCCCGCCGGGGCGCAGCGCGTGGAACGCGCTGTCGATCAGCTCGCGTTGGGTTTCGGCTATGGCCTGATTACTTGCCAGCGACCAGTTCTTCAAAGCATCGGGGTCTTTACGCACAACCCCTTCGCCGGAACAGGGGGCATCCAGCAATATGGCATCAAAGCATTCGGGTAAGGCAGCGCCAAACACGCGGCCGTCAAAATGCGTCAGCGCGGTATTGCTAATACCGCAACGACTGATGTTGGCATGCAACACCTTTACCCGGCTGGCGGAAAACTCGTTGGCCAGCAGCATTCCGCGATTGCCCATTTTGGCCGCAATCTGCGTGGTCTTGGAGCCTGGTGCTGCGGCAACGTCCATCACCCGAACCGGTTCCACTCCGTCGGCAAACAGTGCCGCAACGGGCAGCATGGAGCTGGCTTCCTGAATATAAAACAGTCCGCTCAAATGCTCGGCGGTGCTACCCAGCGGTAACGCGTCCTCATCGTCACGCTCGATCCAAAAACCTTCCGCACACCACGGTACCGGGGTCAGCTGCCAGCCATAAGGGGCAACCAGACGCAGGAAGTCATCGACCGTGATTTTCAGCGTATTCACGCGAATACTGCGGCGCAGCGGGCGCTGGCAGGCGGCAAGAAATGCGTCAAATGAGAGATGAGCCGGCATGGCCTCACGCATCTGCGCGAGGAATTCATCAGGAAAATAGACAGAGTTTTGAGCCACTGGCGAATACCACAAGGAGATAAAGAGCGCGCAGTCTACCATAAAACGCGCCGGTGACGGGACACCGGCGCGTGAGGGCGGTCGTTAACGCGGCAGGGCGGTGCCCCATTCGCGCCACTCTTTCGGCTCCGACTCAAGCAGCAGGAAGTGTTTGCCTTCCTGCGCCTTCGGCGCCAGCGGTGTCCCCGGCGGCGTGGCGAAAGCGATCCCGCCGCGAATGAACTGATTGAAGGTGCCAGTTTTCACGACGCCGCCAATCAGGCCAAAGTCGAGGCTATAGCCGGAAGCCAGCCAGAAGACTGAATTGTTGCGCACCAGATGCTGATAACGCTGGCCGATACGCATTTCAATCATGACTCGGTCAGAGAGGCTGCCGAGACGTAAGCCGGTAACGGTGCCGACTTCAATGCCGCGGAACAACACCGGCGTACCGATACTCAGCGAGCCGGATTCCGGCGCCTCCACCACCACATTCAGGCCGTTGAGATAGCGTGAATCGGAAATGGTCGCTTCCTGGAGCTCAAAGTCGCGACGCTGCTCCCCGTGGCCCGGCTCAACGTTGACGTACGGTTGGAGCAAGGTATCCAGGTGCTCAACGCCAGCGGCCGAGATTTGCGGCGTAATCACGGAGAAACGAGTGCCGCGGCGGGCAAAGGTATTGACGTACTCCGGGTAGAGCACGGCGCTGGCCTGAACTTCATTGCGCGAGGCATTGAGCTCCAGGCTTTGTACCTGTCCGATATCGATGCCGAGATAACGAATTGGCATACCGGCAGAAAGTTTATCCGCATCAAAGGCGTGTAGCGTGATCTGTCCACCCACCGCGCGCGCGGCGGTTTCTGAGGGGAACAGGACCCGCTTGTCGCCCTTGCGGGTGCCGTTATTCGCTTCGCTGATGTTATCAAAGCTAACTGCGCCTTTGAGCGCCCGCGAAAGAGGGGAGGCCTGCACCGTCAGACCGCTCCCGTTTAACTGCACTTTCGCGCCACCTTCAGCCCAGAACACGCTGTTAGCGGTGAGCAAAGAACGGTATTCCGGCTTAATATGTACGGCGATATCAAACGCGTTGGCGCGTGGCTGAACGGAGGTGATTTCGCCTACCTCAAACTTACGGTACAGCACCACGGAACCGGTCTGAATATCCGGCAGCGTTTCTGCGGTGAGCATCAATGTGGTGGTCGGGAAGTCGCTAAGATTATTTTCCTGCGCTTTCTCCAGATTGGCGAACAGCGGGTAGCTGGCCTTCATCGGCCCTTTTTCTCCAGGCAAAATGCGAATGCCGCCGCTGAGCCATTCGTTGGCGCTGGCCGCGAGGAATTCCACGCCGTCGACACCGACTTTCACGTCCATTTTGCTGTTCACCACAAACTTGCTGTCACCGTGCAGCAGGTCACGGTATTGCGGGTCAATGGCGATGGCGAAGCTGATTCCTTTTGCGTTCAGCTTACGCTCCATAACCTGGCCGATGCGTACGCCGTGCAGCATGATAGGCTGCCCGGCGTCGATGCCGTAGCTCTCCGGCGCGGTCAGGGTTAGCGTCAGTACGCCGGGTTGCTGTAACAAGGTTTTATCCGCAGCAAGCACGGTAAAGCGATCCTTGGGCGCACCTTCACCTGGCACCAGTTCAAAGGTGCTGCCGGTGAGCAACTGACTCAGATTAGTGTTTTCCAGCGACAGCTTCGGCTGATGGAGTTCGATGCGCGTATTTTCGCGCAGCAGCGATACCACACTCGGGTCGACGGTCATTTCACCGGTCACAGAACTGTCCGGGTTGAGCGTCATTTTAGTCAGTTGCCCCACCTCGAGCCCTTGATACAGCATCGGCGTCGAGCCTGCTTTCAGCCCATCGCCATTCGGTAACTGCAGCTGAATAAGCACGCCGCGCTGGCTGTGCGCCAAATCTTCATAGAGGCCAAACTCATCGTTCTGCGCGGCAGGCTGGGAGTCGGATGGCGAGTCGAAGGCAATCGCACCGTTAACCAGCGCGGCCAGACTTTCCAACTGCACTTTCGCGCCGCTCAGACCGACGTCGGCTTTCACTCCGGAAACGTTCCAGAAACGGCTGCCTTTTTTCACCAGATTGGTAAAACGACGCTCAATCAGCACGTCGATGGTGACGCCCTGATTGTTGGGGTTGATCGTGTAGTCGTAGACACGGCCAACCGGAATTTTGCGGAAGTAGACCAATGACCCGCTGTTGAGCGAACCGAGGTCCGGCGAATGCAGGTGGATCATTAGCTCGCCGTTGTTCAGGCGGTATTTCGGCTGTGTATCAAGCGCGGTGAAATGATCCCGCGGCTCGCCTTTACCGGGCATCATGCCGATATAGTTACCGCCGACCAGCGCATCCAATCCGGATACCCCGGCGAGAGAGGCTTTTGGCGTCACCAGCCAGAATTGGGTCTCTTCACGCAGCGCGTCGTCCATGTCGCTTTTGATGCTGGCGCGAACTTCAATTTTGCTGCGGTCGCGGGCCAGGCGGATATCTTGCACCGTACCTACCTCAACGCCCTGGAAACGGACCGGCGTGCGGCCGGGGACAATACCATCCGCCGACATAAAGTCGATGGTAATGGTGGAGCCCCGATCTTCGTAGCTATTCCAGATAAGCCAGCCGGCAATCATCAGCGCGATGACCGGCAATAGCCAGAACGGTGATATGCGACGTTTTGTTTTAATTCGCGCTTCAGTCTGTGAAGCGGGCGTTTCCTGACTCATGTGCGTCCCAAAGTAAGCGGCTGTCCAGCCATTCAACAGCAAGAATAGTTAATATTACCGCAGCGCCAAAATAAAACGCAGCGGGACCCATCGTAAAGGCGAGTAGTTGGTCGCGATTGATGAGCGACATGGTTAACGAAATAACAAACAGGTCAAGCATTGACCAGCGGCCAATCCAGGTAACAAAACGCAGCAGCAGGATGCGCGTACGCAGCCCTTGTTCGCACTTAAAGCGGATGCTGATAAGCAACGTCAGCATCACGATAATCTTGGTAAAAGGCACCAGGATACTGGCAAAAAATACCACCGCCGCCACCGCCACGTTGCTATTGGCCAGCGACAGAATGCCGGACATTATCGTATCGTCCTGGCGGCCGCCGTTGACATAGATGATGGAGATGGGCAGCAGGTTGGCGGGGAGCAGGAACACCATGGAGCTGATCAGCGCCGCCCAGCTTTTTTGCAGGCTGTGCTTGCCGCGCTGATGAAGCGGAGTGTGACAGCGGCGGCAGCGGCCGCGCGCGTCGGGATAGCCGGTATAGTGGCAACTGAGGCACACCTGGAGCGCGCCGTCAGGCCGCGTAGCGGGGCGCTGAGGATAGAAGCGCTCCCAAAGCTGTTCGACGTTCAGATGAATCAGCGTCAGGATACTGAGCACGACCAAAGAGATATAGGCCAGCAGCCCCAGGCCCGGTTGCAGGAACGCATAGTCCTGGACCTTAATCGAGGCCACGGCGATACCGACCAGGTAGATGTCGAGCATGACCCACTCTTTTAATTTATCGAGCATCAGCAGGACAGGGCGAAGATTCATCCCTAGAATATTACCGAGCCACAGATAGGCGATGGAGGTTACCAGCACCGCGGGAGCGGCAACGGTGCAAAAAAATACCATTGCGGCGGTAATGGGGTGCCCACTATCGGTCATCTGCCAGATCCCATGCAGCAGGTTGGCGTCAATTCGGACGCCGAGCAGGTGCAGTCGCAACAGCGGTTCGCTCCAGGCAAAGGGCATCAGCAGCAGCATGGCAATCGCCATGGCGCCCAGACGGGTTAATGACCAGTCGCGGCCGTCGCGTACTTTGGCGTTACAGCGTGGGCAATAGGCGCTTTGCGATGATTTTACGACCGGTAACCGAAAAAGCATATCGCACTGCGGGCAACGTTGGTAATGTGCCCACGGCAAAGGTTCGCTGACCGTGTGTATTCGTATTTTTTTCGTCGGCGTTATAGGTGATGTTTTCAGTGCCATTTATTACATTGATAAATGAATGTATAACTCTATCTTAACCTAAGTATGGATTCATCTTGAGCCCGAACGCACTTAATGCGTATTTTATAAGGGCCCAGGCAAGGTAACGAATCAGTAACATCGTAAACAATAGTGATTGAATAATGAGCAAAACAGAATTTTACGCGGAACTTAACCGTGATTTTCAGGCGTTAATGGCAGGTGAAACAAGTTTTTTAGCGGTAATCTCCAATACCAGCGCGCTGCTGTACGAGCGCCTGTCTGACGTGAACTGGGCCGGTTTTTACCTGCTGGAAGGCGATACGCTGGTACTCGGGCCGTTTCAGGGCAAAATTGCCTGCGTGCGTATCCCGGTAGGCCGTGGCGTTTGCGGGACCGCAGTAGCGGAAAATCGCGTTCAGCGCGTAGAAGATGTTCATGCTTTTGATGGGCACATTGCCTGTGATGCCGCCAGTAACGCCGAAATCGTATTGCCGCTGGTGGTAAATCAGCAGGTTATTGGCGTGCTGGATATCGATAGCACCGTGTTCTCGCGCTTTGGCGAAGAGGATGAACAGGGGTTGCGTGAACTGGTTGGCCACCTGCAAAAAGTGCTTGAAGCCACCGATTACCAAAAATTCTTTGCACCCGTCGCAGGATAATCAACGGATAACGTAGCATTTACGGATGACGTCATTATAATGTCGCCTGTTCATGCCTGCGGCTTGTTGGCTACGTCCGTTGTAATCAGGAAATTTCATGGAAAAT
>PPYF01172389.1_pt1 | contig 10828 bp, 5 predicted proteins | sample 1559871 | NCBI WGS metagenome assembly PPYF01 (sample SAMN08240021, study PRJNA423297) | Human gut metagenome, whole genome shotgun sequencing project.
ATTACGTTGTCAATCATAATGGGATATGCGCATTGGAGCACGATGTGCATATCCAGCAAGTGATCCACGTCCGCTTTGAGCGAGGAGCAGACCTTCACGCTTTTCGCTGTTGAGTGACATGAATTATCAAAGAGCATTATAAAACTTCACTTTTTCTAATTTCAATGCTTTATCAAAGTCAGCGACATTCAGGCTTATCAATTCAATATTAATATACCATCAGCATTATATAAGAGGTATTATGCTAACCATTTTGGATGCTCTTTATAAACATCATTAAACCACTCGGTCATTTCAGGTGAGTTCGTATCCTTTATCCAAGTTAACTCAAAGTCATCTCCCATAGATGCAAATATTGATTTCAATTGAGTTATGATTAAACCATAGTAAAATCCAAAAGTTTTTTCTTCATCCTCATTGACTAATGATTCAATATGACAACTGAGAATGAATCGAACTCGTGCCGCCGTTGAGGGATGTGTCGATTGAAAATGTTCATGAGGTGATAAGCCATCAGAAAGTTTGAAGTAGCACAGTATTAATAGCAATGAAAATGCAATTCCGCCTTCCTTGCTGCTATAAAAATCAAGCAAGTTATCAAGATAAGATACCTTCTGATCAAATGCAGACTGTACATGTTTTTTAACAATATTAAGAGCAAAACCATCTGCAACTAATTCTCTTGCGTGGCTTGATATTAGCTCTGCGCTATTGATTTTTTTATGTCCTAAAACATCATCAAAGATAGTGTCAATAGATTGCTTTTTTGCTCGGTCGCCATGTTTATTAATGAAATGGCCTACTTCGTGACTAACTATAAACAGCATTAGACAATCAAGAATAAACATAAATAAGTGTGATTCGGACTCACTTTCCTCTCTTATCTCATTGTTAAACCCAACAAATGGATTAGTAACGAGATGCAAGTCATAAAAGTTTAAATTAGTACTTTTCCCGGTTATCATCCCTGACCGAAAAATTAAGTCAGATAACTTACATAGTCTATCAAATGTGCCATAAGACATAAATATCAATTTTTCATCATAAATAATGCCGCATTGAAAATGTGAGTTGGTTGTAATGCAAAAATCCAGATCTAATTTTTGAACAGAGTCCATGTATTTACTAAAAAACGGCAGTACGAGACCATTATCTCTATCATTTATAAAATCATAGATAAGCCCCAATTGATTCTTTGAAAGAATTTCATTGATTTCATTAAGTTTTATTTCAAATCTATCCATAATTAGAACCTCTTAATTAAAATTTTAAATAATCCGCTTAAGTAGCTATGGGGATGTAATTCTAATACCCAATCCACTCATTCAATGGAAAGAATAGCATTACTTTAACCGCACTTTTGGACTTGACTTACTTCCCTTAAAGCTTCTGGGCACTATGTTAGTAATGTCCGCTCTTCGCAGGCAGCGGACATTGCTAATAGCGGTCTATGTGAAACACGGGGAGTAGGTTAGTTTTAGCGTTAAACACAATAAGAGCACGATGAAGTATCAAAAAGGAAGCATTGCATAGATAATTTAGGCAAAAACCGAGCTTAAATTACATATCATTCGCTATCAATTCGGTTGAGAGAACCCTTGGAATCAAGCTACTTTTTGAACCATACTTTATATGCAGAAAGTCCATCATCTTTTCAACATCACTTTCATGCTCTACAATGACATATTTAATATCCTTATGTGAAAAGGGCAACCTGTCATCATCATAATATTCGTTATATTTTCTCTTGCCATCTTGAGTTGATATGTTTTTCGAAGCGGCGATCACTGGTTTTCCAATTGATTTTTCTATATCTGGAACAAATCGCCACTCCCTCTCATCTGCAAAAATATAGTTAGGTTTCTCCTGACCATTGCGTCGTTTCAAAGTTGCCTGGTAATTTTTCATATATCGCAAAGGATCTACAATTTTCTTGTAACTAAGAATCGCCGACTCATATTTCCGCTTTGCATTAGTTAATTGAGATTTTGTTCCTGAAGATTTTATTTCGTCCAAATGCTTTAATAACTTATTAACTTCTGCTTTTAAACGCCTAATCTCTAGATTATAATTATCAAAAACAGAAGAGTGCTTGGACATGTAAATTACTGGATTAAGTCCATTTTCGTTTGCCCAATCTTTTGATAATCCGATGCCATAATGGCCATAACTTTCAGTATGCTGGGTAAGCTGTGTTAGCCTGATATCACAAAATGAAACCATCGGTATACCGAAATTCCTATTCGTGCTCTGGCCTTGTATAAATTCTCTAGCGAAAGAAATCCGAAAATCACTTGAGTCAAGTATCTCAAATAAGGTATCTAACTTTTCAGTAAAATGAAATAAGGTGGTTGGGTATAAGCTACGCGACATAATGATCATCCATAATATGATGTATAAACTAAGTACCATAAATTAAGGTTATCAGTACTTTCCATACATCAGCAAGCGGATTTTGCGATAGTGACCTGCCCCTCATTAATCAACACTAAGAGCTGTTAGCCACTTCCGCTCCTGGCACGAAGCGGACAAGTTACATGAGTCGAAGGTCCGCAGCGAGCGAGGAGCGGAAGTTCATGATTGTTATCACCGAGGACTAACGTCTAAAAATCCCCTAAGTTAATGAGCGGAACTAGTCTGGAGGCTTTGAATCAAAATGTTCATTCTTAGCGCAAAGATTCTGCGTTAGTAGAAATATCGGGAAGTGAAATGCTTCCGCCACCCATAAAAAGCTTGTAAAATCTTTCGCCTAACCCTGTGAATTCTAATCCGAAAGGGATGATGTCATGCCATGCCAGCAAAGATACATAGCCATTTCCGCCAGCACTCCTAACGCAGACTAATCCCAAATTATACAGGGCATAAATTTCTTGGAGCAGTGCTACAGTACTTGCCTGCATGTTGGCATTTTGGGTTCGGTAGTCATGTTTGCGCAGATTTTGAAAGTCAGAATATTGTGGTTTCATCATGATCAAACTCATAATACAGAGCTGCCGGTACGTCAGTGAATCGAACCACCGGAGATAGTAATTAGCTTCTTCTGTACTGACTCCCGGGGAGTAGATCATATTTGCGTAAAAATTCCCGAGAAGTAAAATTTTCTTTTCCTCATACTCTTCACGCGCCCTTCTTAACGTTCCCTCTAGGATTTCTTCTGCATTACTGCGTTTTCCTTCTTCAGAGTTAAAGAAACCATCTTTTCTGGGTTCATTACCTGACTGAGAAGCCTTTTCAATTTTATTGAATGCAACTGCAGCAGCAGCGCCGATGCGTACTTGTTCGCGTGCAGACATCGCACGATCTGCCACATCACCTAGAAGTTTTGCACCAGCTTTCGCGACAATCACCCCTAACGAACCAGCCCCGGCAGCTCCCGCAGGGCCTACTGCAAAAAAGCCAATTGTGCCGCCAACTGCAGCGCCAGCTATCTCTGCGCCTGTCGAAATCAGTGATTTGGCTTTTTCAACATCTTCTTCGTTTGACCTATTCATAGCTTTATCTTTTAGTACAGGAAATGGATGGTTCTAATGAAGATACGTTTACCACATGAAAATCATTAACTCCACATTACCTGATGACAGTGACCTGTTGTCCCTGGCTCTTTCCGGCAAGCCATCTCGCCCAGCGGCACTAAGGATGATCCGCGGGATGCTGAGCTGGCATTAGAGTTAATGCTGCGTTACCCCCAGAAGATTAAAGCCATTGAACCCGACAATGCGGATATCTATATGGGTATATCAACACTAATCAATAAATATCGATGGATCTTGGACATGGTGATGGGCGTGGCAGGGATGTAGCACGAGTGTAAAATAAGCTGGATCTTGAGTGAGCGTAACCGGTGATATTATCTTGGGTAAAGCCTTGTGCAGTGTGCAAGACGATATAAAAAAACAGGTTTCAGCTTGTTCTTGTAACCACATGATTATGTGATGATTGTTTTGATTCATGCTAGGATTGTCTTCAATTTATGAGTTTAATGTTCGTGATTGTGAGGACACTCAATGGCGCTGTCTTTTGGGCTGAAAACGGCCGCAGACTGGTTACACAAAACAGTCGCAAGATCCCAGTTTGCTTCAGGCAACATTTCCGGGACGGAAAATTCACCTGAAACGCAATCGTCGATTGCCGGGGCTGAAACTGTAGTAACGGAAAATGAATTCCAAACACTAACCCCGATTGTCGATCCTGATAAAGAGGGCTATCAACCCTATTTTAAGGCGCTGGATTATGCCCTCAGCCGGGATGATGTGAAGAACATCGCCATCACAGGCCCCTATGGCGCTGGCAAAAGCTCGGTTATTCTCTCATACCTTAAAAAAATTGAAGGGCGAAAGCGGCTGTGGCACCGCCTGAAATATTGGCTCAGGTTTACAAGTTTAAAACCAGCGGATGAGCACGTGACTATCTCACTGGCAAACTTTGAAACGGATGAGACGTTAAAGAGTTCCGAGTCTTTATCAAAAGAACAAAGCATTGAATACAGCATATTGCAGCAGATTTTATACAAAGTGGATAAAGGTACGCTGCCAGATTCGCGGGTAGAGCGCATCCACACCCGAAGTGTTGGGCAAATACTAACAACATCTTGTTTGCTGTTTTTTGTTCTCGCACTGGCAATTGTTGTCACTACATTATTGTTTCCTCAAAAAATCGTCAGCACGTTTTCATTATCGTCAGAGGTGAGTCACTTCATTGCTATACATCCGGTATGGCGTTGGGGATGTATTGGTTCGCTATCGTTTATCATTTGTTGGTATTTATTATCCCGTTTTTATCGGATAGGATTTTTTGACAGGAAAATTGCGCTTGATAAAATAAATCTCCTAAAGGCGGAAATTGCAGCTGAAAAACAGAATACGGCTTCCCTGCTAAATTTGTATATTGATGAGATTGTTTATTTCTTCCTTAAAACAAAATATAGGGTTGTCGTATTTGAAGATTTGGATCGTTTAAATAATGGCCATATTTTTATTAAACTCCGAGAAATAAATCAAGTGGTAAATAATTCAAGTCTCTTGGAAAAGAAACCTATTAGGTTTATTTTTGCAGTCAGGGAGGATTTATTAAAGGATGCTGAATCACAAACTAAATTTTTTGATTTCATTGTGCCAATTATACCCGCAGTAGATAGTGAGAATGCTTACGATATATTAAGTGGTAAAGTTATAAACTTTAATGCGGCAGATAAAGAACAGTTTTTCAAAAAGATATCCCTTTACCTGACTGATATGCGGGTAATGAATAATGTTATAAATGAATTTAATATCTTTAAAAAATTAATCACGGGTGAGATTTCTGATGTAAAGTTATTTTCTTTGATAATGTATAAAAACTTATGCACCAAAGATTTTACTCTTCTTGATAATCAGGATGGTTTTTTATACAGAGTAGTTAATGCCTACTCTAAGAGAACACTACATGAAGTATATTTTAAAGATTTGGAAATAAGTATTTCTCAACAGAAAGAAAAATTAGAGAAAGCACAAGAAGAATTGCAAACATCCAGTTTAAATCTGAGGGCTGAAATCCTAAGACGTTATCTTCCTGAACAAATTGAAGCGAACACAGTGTTTTATATAAGCCATAATAAGCATGGGCAGATTGGGAGTAGTTGGAGCTTTGTTGAACTTTGTGAAAATGAATCTTTGTTCTGTGATTTTCTGAACAGAGAGCTTCCATCTGGAACAGCGATCTCTCATGCAAGAAACGGGTATCACTATCATGATGCCTTCCCAATCTCACGGGACAAGCGGTCTGAAAGTTTACGCGAATACAACAAGCGTTCACCTGTCATTTTAGACAAAAATCAGAAAACAATTGAGCAATTATCTAAAAGTATTTTAAATACACAACGTGTTCTTTCTCAACGAAAAGGGATATCCCTTCATGATTTATGCGAAAAAATTACATTAACAAAATTGCGTGAATGGTTGCTCAAAGTACCATCAGCAGACGATGGATTAAGTAAAAATACAGCCAAGGCATCGGCGATCAATTTCAATGTGGAATTGTTGTTTTTCATGTTATCAAATGGATACATAGAGCAGGACTATATGCAGTATCGCTCTATCTTCCATGCAGGTGCTTTAAGTAAATCAGATAACGTTTATATCCAGAAAGTCGCTGCCAAGGCGAATTTTGAAGAATTGAAAGATATACATCTGAATAACGTTTCCAATGTTGTGGATAAAATTGAGTCGCTATCATTTAAATATTATGAAGGGGTTTTTCATCCGCATATAATTGGTTTTTTGATCAACTGTCGAGTTGATTTTGCCCGTGATGTATTTATTCACTTATTCAATCATTGCTCACCCGGCTTAATTGTTCGCACTATGCGGACGTATTTTTATGAATTCAGTAATGATGCCTATCAGGACTTAATTAATTTAATTTTGAGCGATGAAAAGACATTGTGTAAATTGATGGAGGCGATGAGCACTTACCATGACATTGACTCTGATGATGATTTTTATCAGCAGCTATCTGTGTCATTTCTTCGTTTTGGTCTGATAGAGAACATTACCCGACAAAGTGCTGTTCAGGATTATCTGCATGAATTAAAAACAGATACTACATTGTTTACATACATACAGCCCGACGAGATTGCGTCATTCAGCATAAAATTAAAAGAACTCAATATTGTATTCGATAGCGTCAGTGAAGCTAACGGTGAAAGTGAACGTGCGTTGGTGAAGTTTATCGCAGAGAATTTTCTGTATGTGTTTAATATTAAAAATCTCACTGCACTATTTAATGCGTACTCTGATAACAGAAAGAGTGTTGAGGAGTTATCGCGCAATCCGTATACCTTAATCATTAGTGAAAAAGTCCCATGCTTAACTGAGGCTGTAAATAAAAACATTGAGATGTTTATCCTTGAATGTTTCATTCATTCTGAGGAAAACGTTGAGTCTGTTATTTCACTCATTAATTCAGATGTTACTGAGCATACCAAAGAAATTATCATTGAAAGCATGGATTTTGAAGTTCAGCATCTGTCGACAGTTGAAAATATCAGGTTATCTGTAGTAGATGGAGCCTCATTCACTGTTTATGACCTCTTGTTTAAACATGGGCGTGTCGCTGCCAACTGGGATAACATCTTTGACTATATGTTTACCGATGTCGACGATGAGATATTGTGGGAGTTTTTTGCTCACCATCCGGAGGCGCTTTCAGGCCATAAGGTCAGTGTTCCTGAGGAGTCTGTTGATAATGTTGTAAATCACATCATTTCAGCAGCAGATAAGCCAGACGTGTTGTATGCACAGTTGATTAGAGTGCTGCCTGTGAGCATCGACCAGGCAGTCAGTGACCTGCCACTGACAAAATTTAAAGCACTTTGTGACAGCAACAGAGTTTTGCTGTCAGAAGCGCTCTATAAAGACGTACTCAGTATTTATGAAGGACAACGTCGCAAGGGCCTCAATGAGTGTCTGTCACTTATGATTAGAAACAACGTTGCTGTTTTTGAAAGTAATATTGAGTTTTACTTGCAAGATGACGAAGATTTCGATAATGAAATTATTGAGCTTGTGCTCAATGATGACGATATAGCGTTGACGACTAAAGTTTCAATCATCGACATTATCTGGCCGCACTATACCAATAGTTTCTTCGACCATATAAGCGTGAATAGTAAGATCAGTATGGCTCTTCTTCTTAATGTTTCGGAAGATGACACCCGGCTTGTGTTCTTGAATCATCTTTTAGAGTTTGAAAAACTGCCTTTTGAATACATCAATCGTGCACTTATGGCCTTCGTGTCGGAAGAATACAATTTGATTGCGGATAAAACCAAACGAGCAAAAGTACTCAAAACTGAAGGTAATGAGATCCTTTTAAAGTATTTAACGCATTGCTACTTTATCAGCAGTTATAAAGACAAGGGGGAATCCTTTGAAGTGTATCATTACCGTAAGATGTTTCTGGATGAATCACCAGAGGATGATTAACTCGCCACTTGAAAAATCCGACAGATGGATTGAATTGTCTTCATATGATCACTAGTATTGACGGGTTGTCATTCTGAGGTGTAAAAATTCATTTATCGAAGGCGTGTATTCGAATGCTTGTCAGAATGCAGAGGCGCTATGAAAAGGTCACCCTTAAAAGGTGGCTTTTTCGCTTTCAGGAGTGATGAAAACGTCATTCGTTTTGTCAGCCTTGTGTTATTAGAGTGATGGAAAAACAAGGGGAACATAGCGCTGGATGAGTACAACAAACAATATCCGTAAAATCGGATGGTTACAAAAATGTAGGTCGAAAAGTGGTTTTTATATATTTTGGAGAATAATCGTTAATAATCAGTTTTAAACACCAATGCATTATGTTTACGAAACATCAATATTGCTGTGTGTGCTTCCTACCCATCCTTCAAGTTTATCTGCCCAGTCTTGCATCATAACCTTTCGCTCATCAAGATAAGTTGCATGGTTGTATGTGCGACGAACATTGTTGGTATCAGCGTGTGCAAGTTGGGCCTCAATAGCATCAGGTCGATAGCCCATTTCGTTTAAACGTGTACTTCCTGTAGTTCGGGTAGCATGGGGACTATAAATGCCACTCCATCCGAGGCTTTTAAGTAGCTGGCGTAGCGAGTGCGATGTCATTGGCCCTAGCGGATTATCTCTGCCCGGGAAAAGGTGCTGCCGATGCCCGGTTAACCCCTGTAGCGTTCTGAGCATTTTGACAGCTTGGAAGGGTAGGGGAATAACGTGTTCTCTGCGGGCTTTCATTCGCGCTGCCGGAATGGTCCATAGGGCGTTATTAAGATCGAATTCTGTCCATTCTGCTTCGGTGGCTTCTGCAGGACGCGCCAATGTCCACCACATAAGCCACATGCAATAGTTAACCTGATACGAGCCACGACTATTGTCAAAACAGCTTAGTAACTTTCCGATTTGCTGAGGATTTAGTGCCTGTTTGTGCTGTGTCTTATTAGCCGGAAGGGCCTTGCGCACAGGCCATACGGGATCGCTATCAGCTCTAAGCGTCGCGACTGCCAACTCAAAAACTGATGAAATGGTGCGACGGGCTTCAGCGGCAACTGTTGGTGCTCCTCGTTTGGCCGTTTCCTGAAGAATTTTAAGTATATGGTGTGGAGTGATCTCTCTGACCGGGAGCTTACCGATTGCGGGAAAAACCACACGTTCAAGCATATCCAGTCGCCGCGTTTTGGTAATTTCGGCCCAGTCTTTCATCTGCAACCACTCTTTGGCGATCAGCTCAAAGGTGTTGGATGCGTCGTTGACCTTGCGAATCTTATCTAACTGACGAGCCTGTGTTGGGCTAACTCCATCCGCGACCTGCTTTCGCGCTTGCTCGCATTTCTCGCGGGCTTCGGCAAGTTTGACCGTCGGGTACTCACCTAGTGCAAACATGCTGGATTTACCGTTGAGTTTAAACCGATAACGCCAGGCCTTTTTGCCATTGGGTTTAACTTCCAGGTAGAGACCGTTGAAATCATTAAGTCGATAGAGTTTTTCTTTCGGCTTGGCAGTGCGGCATTGTGTATCGGTGAGCATAACGGGGCCTTGTTTATTTATTATACCGTTATTGTACTCACTTAAAATGAAGATGGAAGAATGTTGTACTCATCCATGTACTCATTTTTGACAGCGTTGTTAGGAGATGAGTTGAGATTCTATGAAATGAAAAATCCACGCAGGTGCGTGGATTTAATGGGTTTTTCAGCCTTCATGAGATTCAGCGAAACCTCATGAGACAACAAATTTTATTTAGACGTTGAACAGGAAGTTCATCACATCGCCATCTTTAACGATGTAATCTTTCCCTTCAGCACGCATTTTACCGGCTTCTTTCGCGCCTTGTTCACCTTTGTAGGTGATGAAGTCGTCAAACGCGATCGTCTGTGCGCGGATAAAGCCTTTCTCGAAATCGGTATGGATTTTACCTGCCGCCTGCGGTGCGGTGGCGCCGACAGGAATGGTCCATGCACGCACTTCCTTCACACCAGCGGTGAAGTAGGTCTGCAGGTTCAGCAGCTTGTAACCAGCACGGATCACGCGGTTCAGGCCCGGTTCTTCCAGCCCCAGTTCCTGCATGAACTCGTCGCGCTCGTCATCGTCGAGTTCAGCGATGTCCGCTTCAACGGCGGCGCACACCGGAACCACGACGGAACCTTCCTTCGCGGCAATTTCACGTACCTGATCGAGATACGGGTTGTTTTCGAAACCGTCTTCGTTCACGTTGGCGATATACATGGTCGGTTTCAGCGTCAGGAAGCTCAGGTAGCGGATCGCCGCCTTATCTTCGTCAGTCAGATCCAGAGAACGCAGCATGCCAGCTTCAGAGAGTTGCGGCAGGCATTTTTCCAGCGCGGCCAGCTCGGCTTTTGCGTCTTTATCGCCGCCTTTGGCTTTCTTCTGTACGCGGTGAATAGCGCGTTCGCAGGTATCGAGATCCGCCAGCGCCAGCTCGGTGTTGATCACGTCAATATCTTCCGCCGGGTTCACTTTGCCCGAAACGTGAATAATGTTGTCGTTTTCAAAGCAGCGCACCACGTGGCCAATCGCTTCGGTTTCACGAATGTTGGTCAGGAACTGGTTACCCAGACCTTCACCTTTGGACGCGCCTTTTACCAGACCGGCAATATCAACAAATTCCATTGTGGTCGGCAGGATACGCTGCGGTTTAACGATCTCAGCCAGCTGCTCCAGACGCGGGTCGGGCATCGGCACGACGCCGGTATTCGGCTCAATCGTACAGAATGGGAAGTTTGCCGCTTCAATACCGGCTTTGGTCAGCGCGTTGAACAGGGTAGATTTCCCGACGTTGGGCAAACCGACGATACCGCATT
>PPYF01188595.1_pt1 | contig 10828 bp, 8 predicted proteins | sample 1559871 | NCBI WGS metagenome assembly PPYF01 (sample SAMN08240021, study PRJNA423297) | Human gut metagenome, whole genome shotgun sequencing project.
ACGGATACCGGGATAACGACTACTTCTTCCTGAAAATAAAAGCAGCGTTCCCCGGTAAAGCGCGATGAACCTTTTTTTTGTCTGGGATCCGGGGGCTGAGAAATAGCACATTGGCACGATATGCCCCCCTCCCCAATGGGGAGAGGGAAACGAGCGATGCTACATATCGTGCTACAGATTCGGGGAATTAATACGCCTGCGCGATGCGGGCCAAACCGGCTTCCAGGGAACTCACTTCACCGGTCGCCAGCAGGCAGCAGGCCATCTGAATTTTCAGCGACTGCGGTACCGGCTCAACGCCCGCCACGCAGCGTTCAATCCACTGGGCGGTCGTTTGCGGATCTTTTGCCATGGGCAGCGCCACTGGCGTATCCGCCTGCTCGCTCTGACGTTCGTTCACCACCCGCGCACCCGCGGCGTCTATCAGGGTAATCTGAGGGCAGCGCAGCGGATTCGCGTACACTTCGCCTTCCGTACCGTGCATCAACAGGCTTCGCCCGCCAATATCACTGAAGAACTTCGCCACTTTTCCCACGTATTCCGGATGCGAAACGCTGGACAAGCGCAGCGCCGCATCTTCAGCGAACGGCGTTGCCAGTTTGGCCAGCGTATGCGCGCTGTTACGCACGCCAAGCTGCCAGCGCAGGTTCAGCTGACGCTCCAGCGGCGGGCAGAGTGCGCCGACTGGAATATAAACGGGCTGATGGCCGTCAAGCTTCGCCTGTGCCTGGCCCGCATGACGGGTAGGTTCAATGCCCATTAGCTCAAAAATAGTTTCCGTAATCACGCGAGTCGGATCTTCACTGACCCCGTGCACTACCACCGGAAAGCCCAGCTTGTGCAGCAGCATCGCTAACAGCGGCGTCAAGTTGGCCTGCTTACGCGCACCGTTATAGCTCGGAATGACTATCGGCATAGGTTTACCTACCGGCGGCGTCAAATGCATCGTTTTCTGCTGCATCGCCTCATAGAAGCCGAGCATTTCCGCCTCACCTTCCCCCTTAATGCGCATCGACAGCAGGATGGCGCCCATTTCCAGATCCGCAACGTCACCATCAAGCATTCGGGTATACAGACCGCGCGCGGTATCATGATCCAGGTCGCGGGCATGATTTTTACCACGACCGATTTCTTTGATGATTTTGCGATAATCCATTTTCTGCTCCTTTGCTCATCGTAGGCCGGCAAGGCGAAGCGCCATCCGACAATGTGCGGCGGCCGCCTGATGGCACTTCGCTAATCAGGCCTACACCGGGCTACCGTTTTTTACGGCGTGAGGGTTTAGCTTTCTGTTTTACTTCCGGCGCTTCCGGACGTTCAATCGGGAAAACCGGTAACGCATCCAGTAAACGCTTACCGTAGTTTTTGGTCAACAATCGCTTGTCGTAGATGATCACTTCCCCCCAACAGCCGTGGCTACGAATTAATCGCCCCACCTGCTGAATCAGGTTAAATGACGCGCTCGGCAGGCTTTGCACCTCAAAGGGATAGCGATTGAGGCTTTTGAGCCATTCCCCCTCGGTGATGACCACCGGGCTGTCGATGGGCGGAAAAGCGATCTTGTGGATGTGCACCTGGCTTAGCAGCTCGCCTTTTAAATCCAACCCCTCGGCAAACGATTGTAGCCCAACCAACACGCTGCGCTCGCCGCTCTCAACGCGCTTGCGATGTAGCTCCACCAGCCGATAGCGCGGCTGGTCGCCCTGCACCAGCAGCATTAGCCGCAGGTCGGTCACGTGCTCAAGGAAACGCTGCATCGCCCGCCCGCTGGCGAACAGCACCAGCATGCCATGGTGTTTCTTACTCTCAACCTGCTCGCGAAAATAGGCCGCCATTTCGGCAATATGCTGCTCTTCGTTTTCCATCAGCGGCTCGTAGCGCATCTGCGGGATCACGATTTTTCCCTGCTCGACGTGGTTAAACGGCGAGTCCAGCGCCACAAAGCGGTCGCCCGCTTTCTCTTTCAGGCCGCTCATTTCCTGCAACCGCGAGAAGCTATTCAATGAGCGCAATGTGGCCGATGTCACCACAATATGCGGCACGCTGCGCCACAGCAGGCGTTCAAGCTGGTCGCTGACGCGAATACCGACGCAGTGGAACCAGACGTGCATCTGCCCATCGCGCACGTCGCGGGTCGCCCACTTGGTGACCGGCGCGCCCGATGCCTGCGAAAGCGACGCCAGACGCCAGAGCTTACTCTGGGACTCAAACATGCCCAGCGCACGGTTCATCTGCAGGATAACCCGGTGCAGACGCACAATATCGTGGCTGCCGGTTTTCTCACTGAGATCGTTTAAGAACAGCTCCGCCAACCCGCGCAGCATTTCCGTGAGCTTAGCCAGGCGCTGACATATCTCCATGACCTCGTCCGGCAGTACCCCCATCGGGAAGCGGTGCTCGGCTTCCTGGGTCGCGGGCAGATACAAATTAAGGATGTTGTTCAGCGACGCAATAAGCTCATACAGTTCTTCACAGTGCGCGGTCAGACGTTCCGGCAATGCCAGCGGCGGCGTGGTTTTTGGGCGGAACTGCTCCATGCATGTCGCCACCAGCTTGCTGAACAGATCGAGCTGTAGCCGGTACCACGGCGCGGTAATTTCGGCGCTCATCTCCAGCGCATCGCGTGCCACGTCCGGCAGGTGGTGGCCTTCATCAAGCACCAGCAGCAGGTTTTTCGGTTCCGGCAGTACCGCTTCGCTCTCCATCGCCGCCATCACCAGCGCATGGTTAGCCACTACCACTTCGGCTTCCTGAATCTCGCGGCGCGCGACAAAAAAGGGGCATTCGCGGTAGTAATGACAGTTACGGTTCAGACAGCTGGCTTTATCTGTGCTGAGCCGCCGCCACAAATCGTCGTCAATGGCGACATCCGTATGATCGCGCAGACCGTCCCACTTATAGCCGTCGAGGTCGCCCTTGAGCTTCGCACAACGCTTCTGTTCTTCCTGGTTGCTCGGCGTCAGCTCATCATCAAGAAACGCGAGCAGATCCTGCTGGTTCGGTTCGGTACTGGCCAGCGCCGCAAGGTTACGCGGGCAGACGTAGCGGCCACGACCGAAGGCGGCGGTAAAACGCAGATCGGGGATAATTTTGCGCAGCAGCGGCAGATCTTTACTGTAGATCTGATCCTGCAGCGCCACGTTGGCGGTGCTGACCACCAGCGTTTTTTGTTCTTCTCGGGCAATCGCAATGCCGGGAATCAGATAGGACAAGGTTTTCCCGACGCCGGTTGGCGCTTCAATCGCCAGGTGCCGCCCTTCTTCCCCGGCAAGCGTTTTGGCGACGTCCGCAATCATCTGCCGCTGCGGCGCACGGGGGATAAAGTCGGGGATCTGTTCCTGAAGCGCCTTGTACCAGGCGGCGATTTGCGCTTTCAGCGCGGCGGTCAAAGCCATGAGAAAACCTGAGATACTGTATAAACAGCCACTATTGTGGCATTTTCTGTACGCTGTCGCAAAAAAGAAAGCCCGGCTTTCGGCCGGGCTCGCAATTTACTGTGCTGCTGCGGGTTTACGCGGGCGACGCGGCGGGCGCGGCTTATCACCAGCCGGTTTTCCCTCCGCACTGCGCGGCCTGGCTTTCGGCGCACCGCCGTCGTTGCGACGCGGCTGCTGACTACGGCCCGCCCCCTGGCCTTGACCCTGGCTCTGACCGCGACCGCGGCCAGCGCCGTTGCCACCGCCACGCTGCTGGCGACCGTTCTGAATCGGCTCGGCCTTAATGGACGGGTCCGGCTCGTAGCCCGGCAGCGCAATACGCGGAATTTCTTTCTTCAGCAGGCGCTCGATATCACGCAGCAGTTTGTGTTCATCGACGCAAACCAGCGACAGCGCTTCTCCGGTCGCCGCCGCGCGGCCTGTACGGCCAATACGATGAACGTAATCTTCCGGCACGTTCGGCAGCTCGTAGTTCACCACGTGCGGCAGCTCTTCAATATCCAGGCCACGCGCGGCGATGTCGGTGGCGACCAGCACGCGAATATCGCCGGATTTAAAATCGGCCAGCGCACGCGTGCGCGCACCCTGCGATTTATTACCGTGGATGGCGGCGCTGCGGATGCCGTCTTTATTCAACTGCTCCGCCAGGTGGTTAGCACCGTGTTTGGTACGGGTAAACACCAGCACCTGTTGCCAGTTGCCTTCGCCAATCATCTGCGACAGCAGCTCGCGCTTACGCTTTTTATCCACCATGTGAACGTGCTGTGTTACCTGCTCGGAAGCGGTATTACGGCGCGCCACTTCAATTTCCAGCGGGTTATGCAGCAGTTTTTCCGCCAGACCTTTAATGTCATCGGAGAACGTTGCGGAGAACAGCAGGTTCTGACGCTTCGCCGGCAGCTTGGTCAATACGCGGCGAATGTCGTGGATGAAGCCCATATCGAGCATACGGTCCGCTTCATCGAGCACCAGAATTTCGACCTGATCCAGCTTCAGCGCATTCTGATGCTCCAGATCCAACAGACGGCCCGGCGTGGCGACCAGCACGTCTACGCCGCCGCGCAGCTTCATCATCTGCGGGTTGATGCTCACGCCGCCGAACACCACCAGCGAGCGGATGTTCAGGTATTTACTGTATTCACGCACGTTTTCGCCAATCTGCGCCGCCAGCTCACGGGTGGGGGTGAGGATCAGCGCACGCACCGGGCGACGGCCCTTCACGTGCGGCTCGCGGGAAACCAGCAGTTGCAACAGCGGCAGAGTAAAGCCTGCGGTTTTACCGGTGCCGGTTTGCGCGCTGGCCATCAAATCACGGCCCTGCAGTACCGCAGGAATCGCCTGCTGCTGGATGGGGGTGGGTTCGCGGTAGCCTTGCTCAGCAACGGCACGCAAAATATCGGGGTTCAGTCCGAGAGAATCAAAAGACATAAGTACTCCACACCCACCCCGACCGCATGCGGTGTAGTTTTCGAGGGGATAAAAAACAGGTAATGACAAAAACCACAATGTCATGAAGGGGCGGAGTGTAGCAGTTTTTGTGATTCACCGCATAAATTATCCCCTTCGCGGTAGAAAACAAGATTATTCACCAGACTGGACAAGCGCAAAAACCCGGCATAATCTTAATCAATCGTTTGATTAACTTTGGTGGTGCCATGACGACCACACCGATAACCAGCAAAGGCGAGCAGGCCAAAAGCCAGCTCATCGCCGCCGGGCTCGCCCAGTTTGGCGAGTACGGCCTGCACGCCACCACCCGCGATATTGCCGCTCAGGCCGGGCAGAATATTGCCGCCATCACCTACTATTTTGGCTCAAAAGAAGATTTATACCAGGCCTGCGCCCAGTGGATAGCCGACTTTATCGGCGAAAACTTTCGCGCCCATGCCGAAGCCGCCGAGCAGCTGTTTGCCCAGCCGCAGCCGGACAGAGAGGCCATGCGCACCCTGATCCTTCGCGCCTGCCAGAACATGATCTTACTGCTGACCCAGGACGATACCCTTAACCTCAGCAAATTTATCTCTCGCGAGCAGCTGTCGCCGACCGCCGCTTACCAGCGTATCCACGATCAGGTCATTGCCCCGCTGCACGCGCACCTGACTCGCCTGATTGCCGCCTATACCGGCTGCGATGCTAACAGTACGCAGATGATCCTCCACACCCACGCCCTGCTGGGCGAAGTGCTGGCGTTTCGCCTCGGGCGAGAAACCATCCTGATGCGCACCGGCTGGACGCAGTTTGACGCCGACAAAGCTGAGCAAATTTTCCAGGTAGTAACCTGCCATATCGATCTGATCTTGCAAGGATTAACGCAAAGGAGCCTCAACTCATGAAAAAACCGGTGGTTCTGATTCTGGCGGTGGTGGTCATCGTCGCGCTGATTGGCGGCGGCACGTGGTGGTACCAGAGTCGGCAAAACAACGGCCTGACGCTCTATGGCAACGTGGATATTCGTACTGTGAATATGAGCTTCCGCGTCGGCGGCCGCTTGCAGTCGTTGACGGTCGACGAAGGCGACGCCATCAAGCAGGGGCAGATCCTCGGTCAACTGGACCAGGCGCCTTATGAAAATGCCCTGATGCAGGCCAAAGCCAACGTCGCGACGGCGCAGGCGCAGTACGACCTGATGATGGCGGGTTATCGGGCGGAAGAAATTGCCCAGGCCGCGGCCTCGGTGAAACAGGCGCAAGCGGCCTATGACTATGCGCAAAGCTATCTCCAGCGCCAGCAGGGGTTATGGAACCGAAAACTGCTGTCAGCCAACGATCTGGAAAACGCCCGCTCGTCCCGCGACCAGGCGTTGGCGACGCTGAAATCGGCACAGGATAAACTCAGCCAGTATCGTGCGGGGAATCGTCCGCAGGAAATTGCCCAGGCGAAAGCCAATCTGGAGCAGGCGCAGGCGCAGCTGGCCCAATCCACTCTCGACCTGCATGACACGGTACTGACCGCCCCCTCTGACGGCACTCTGCTCACCCGCGCGGTAGAGCCGGGCAGCATGCTGAGCGCAGGCAGCACCGTCCTGACCCTCTCCCTCACCCGCCCGGTGTGGGTCCGCGCCTATGTGGATGAGAAAAATCTCAACCAGGCGCAGCCGGGTCGAGAAATTCTGCTTTATACCGACGGCCGCCCGAATAAGCCGTATCACGGCAAAATTGGTTTTGTCTCCCCGACCGCGGAGTTTACCCCGAAGACGGTTGAGACGCCGGATCTGCGTACCGACCTGGTCTACCGTCTGCGTATTATCGTCACCGACGCCGATGACAGCCTGCGCCAGGGGATGCCCGTCACGCTTCAGTTCAACGAAGAACCGCGCCATGAGTGACGGCCAGATTCAGCTACGCGGGCTGGTCAAACGCTTCGCCGGCATGGATAAACCGGCGGTCGCCCGGCTGGACTGCACCATCAACGGCGGCTATGTGACCGGCCTTGTCGGTCCCGACGGCGCGGGGAAAACCACGCTGATGCGCATGCTCGCCGGGCTGCTGAAGCCGGACGAAGGCAGTGCGACCGTGCTCGGGCTGGATCCGATTGCCGATGACAGCGCGCTGCATTCGGTGCTGGGCTATATGCCGCAAAAATTCGGCCTGTATGAAGATTTAACGGTGATGGAGAACCTTAATCTCTATGCCGATCTGCGCAGCGTAACCGGTGACGTCCGCGAGAAAACCTTTGCCCGGCTGTTGGAATTTACCGCACTGGGGCCGTTTACCGGGCGGCTGGCGGGAAAACTCTCCGGCGGTATGAAGCAGAAGCTGGGGCTGGCCTGTACGCTGGTTGGTGAGCCAAAGGTGTTGCTGTTAGATGAACCGGGCGTCGGCGTCGACCCCATCTCACGACGTGAACTCTGGGAGATGGTGCACGAGCTGGCGGGTGACGGCATGCTGATCCTCTGGAGTACCTCGTACCTCGACGAAGCCGAGCAGTGTCAGGACGTGCTGCTGATGAACGAAGGCGAGCTGTTGTATCAAGGGGAACCCACCGCCCTCACCCGCACCATGGCCGGACGCAGCTTCTTAATGCACAGCCCGGCGGAAAATAACCGCAAGCTGCTGCAACGGGCGCTGAAACAGGAGATGGTCAGCGACGGCATGATTCAGGGCCGTTCGGTACGCGTGATCCTCAAAAAATCGGCCACCGCCGAGGCGCTAAAGCAGGCGCCGGGCATGCCTGAACTGGAGATGGAAGAAACCGCGCCGCGATTTGAGGATGCCTTTATTGACCTACTGGGCGGCGCGGGCACCTCGGAATCCCCGCTGGGCGCCATTCTCCACACCGTTGACGGCTCGCCGGATGAAACGGTGATTGAAGCCAAACAGCTCACCAAAAAATTCGGCGATTTTGCCGCCACCGACCACGTTAACTTCGCCGTCAAGCGCGGCGAGATCTTCGGCCTGCTGGGGCCGAACGGCGCAGGAAAATCCACCACCTTCAAGATGATGTGCGGTCTGCTGGTGCCCACCTCCGGCAATGCGCTGGTGCTGAACATGGACCTGAAGGTCAGCTCGGGTAAGGCACGTCAGCATCTGGGCTATATGGCGCAGAAATTTTCGCTGTACGGCAACCTCACCGTCGAACAGAACCTGCGTTTCTTTTCCGGGGTGTACGGCCTGCGCGGCCTCGCGCAGAACGAAAAAATCGACAGCATGAGCAACGCTTTCGGCCTGAAAGCCATCGCGCGCCACACCACCGACGCGCTGCCGCTGGGGTTTAAGCAGCGCCTGGCGCTGGCCTGCTCGCTGATGCACGAGCCGGATATTCTGTTCCTCGATGAACCCACCTCGGGCGTAGACCCTCTCACCCGCCGCGAATTCTGGCTGCATATCAACAGCATGGTGGAAAAAGGGGTCACGGTGATGGTCACCACCCACTTTATGGATGAGGCGGAATACTGCGATCGTATCGGCCTGGTCTATCGCGGTAAGCTGATTGCCAGCGGCACGCCGGACAATTTAAAAGCGCAGGCCGCAGACGCGCAGCAGCCGGACCCGACCATGGAACAGGCCTTTATCACGCTGATTAACGACTGGGATAAGGAGCATGCCGATGAGCGCTAAGATGCTGTCCTGGCGGCGCGTGCGCGCGCTGTGCGTGAAGGAGACGCGGCAGATTGTTCGCGACCCGAGCAGCTGGCTGATTGCGGTGGTGATCCCGCTATTGCTGCTGTTTATCTTCGGCTACGGTATTAATCTCGACTCCAGCAAACTACGCGTCGGCGTGCTGCTGGAGCAGCAGAGCCAGGAGGCGCTGGACTTCACCCATACCCTTACCGGCTCACCGTATATTGATGCCACCATCAGCGATAATCGCCAGCAGTTGATTGAAATGATGCAGGCCGGGCGTATTCGCGGCCTGATCGTCGTACCGGTTGATTTTGATAAGAAGATGGCCCGCGTTGGCGACGACGCGCCGATTCAGGTGATTACCGATGGCAGTGAACCGAACACCGCCAACTTTGTGCAAGGCTACGTTGAGGGTATCTGGCAAATCTGGCAGCAGCAGCGCGCCGAGGATAACGGCCAGGACTTCCAACCGCTTATCGACGTGCAGACCCGCTATTGGTTTAACCCGGCGGCCATCAGCCAGCATTTTATTATTCCCGGCGCGATCACCATTATTATGACGGTTATTGGCGCGATTCTGACCTCGCTGGTCATTGCCCGCGAATGGGAGCGCGGCACCATGGAAGCGCTGCTTTCCACCGAAGTGACCCGCGTCGAGCTGCTGCTGTGTAAGCTGATTCCCTACTATTTCCTCGGCATGCTGGCGATGCTGCTGTGCATGCTGGTGTCAGTGTTTATTCTCGGCGTGCCGTACCGCGGCTCGCTGGTGATCCTGTTTTTCATCACCAGCCTGTTTTTGCTCAGCACCCTCGGTATGGGGCTGCTGATTTCCACCATCACCCGCAATCAGTTTAACGCCGCCCAGGTGGCGCTGAACGCCGCGTTTCTGCCGTCGATTATGTTGTCCGGGTTTATTTTCCAGATAGACAGTATGCCCGCGGCCATTCGCGTGGTGACCTACATCATCCCGGCGCGCTATTTTGTCAGCACCCTGCAAAGCCTGTTCCTGGCGGGTAATATTCCCGTGGTGCTGATGATCAACACCCTGTTTTTAATCGCTTCGGCGGTGATGTTTATTGGCCTGACGTGGATGAAAACCAAACGTCGGTTGGATTGATCATTGTGCTCGTATTTTGCCCGGCGGCGCAACGCTGACCGGGCTGACGAGCCCTGTAGGTCGGGTAAGCGCAGCGCCACCCGACATGAGGACAGCACTATGTTTTATCGCTTATGGACGCTTATCCGCAAAGAGCTACAGTCGCTGCTGCGCGAGCCGCAGACCCGCGCCATTCTGATTATGCCGGTGCTGATCCAGGTGCTGTTGTTTCCCTTTGCCGCCACGCTGGAAGTGACCAACGCCACCATCGCCGTCTATAACGAAGACAACGGCAAGCACGCCGTTGAATTAACCCAGCGCTTCGCCCGCGCCAAAGCCTTCACCCACGTGCTGCTGCTGAGAAGCCCGCAGGAGATCCAGCCAACGCTCGACACCCAAAAAGCATTGCTGCTGGTGCGCTTCCCGGCCGATTTTTCCCGTAATCTCGACACGTTCCATACCGCGCCGATGCAACTGCTGCTCGACGGACGTAACTCCAACAGCGCGCAGATTGCCGCTAATTATCTGCAGCAAATCGTTAAAAACTACCAACAGGAGCTGATGGAGGAGAAAGCAAAGCCGAACAACAGTGAACTGGTGGTGCGCAACTGGTACAACCCGAATCTCGACTACAAGTGGTTCGTGGTGCCCTCGCTGATCGCCATGATCACCACCATCGGCGTGATGATCGTCACCTCGCTGTCGGTAGCTCGCGAGCGCGAACAGGGTACGCTGGATCAGCTGCTGGTCTCCCCGCTCGCCACCTGGCAAATTTTTGTCGGTAAAGCAGTGCCCGCGCTGATCGTCGCCACGTTCCAGGCCACTATTGTGCTGGCCATCGGCATCTGGGCCTATCAGATTCCTTTCGCCGGTTCGCTGGCGCTGTTTTATTTCACGATGGTGATTTACGGGCTATCGCTGGTCGGGTTCGGGCTGTTGATTTCCGCGCTATGTTCAACGCAGCAGCAGGCGTTTATCGGCGTGTTCGTCTTTATGATGCCCGCGATTCTGCTGTCAGGCTATGTGTCGCCGGTCGAGAACATGCCGGTATGGCTCCAGCATTTAACGTGGATTAACCCAATTCGGCACTTTACCGATATTACCAAGCAGATTTATTTGAAGGATGCGAGTCTGTCGATTGTTTGGGGGAGCCTGTGGCCGCTACTGTTTATAGCGGCCACGACGGGATCAGTGGCGTACGCGATGTTTCGCCGCAAGATCGCCTGAGGTTT
>PPYF01269089.1_pt1 | contig 10828 bp, 12 predicted proteins | sample 1559871 | NCBI WGS metagenome assembly PPYF01 (sample SAMN08240021, study PRJNA423297) | Human gut metagenome, whole genome shotgun sequencing project.
ACCCAGAACGAGCGAGAGAACATCAAAAAACGCCAGGCCGAGGGTATCGCCGCCGCCAAAGCCCGGGGCGTAAAATTTGGCCGTCCCCCCGCCGTCCTGCCGGAAAATTTCCACGCCGTCCACAAAAAATGGCGGGACAAAAAAATAACACTCCGCCAGGCCGCCGAAGCCTGCGGAATGCCGGAGGGGACATTTTACGCCAAAGCAAGGAAGTTTGAGGAGGGGGGAAAGTGAGTAGAAAGTTTGGAAAAGTGTACTTTTACAAACTTTCTCCCGTGTTTTCAACAAATTTAGTTTAACACGCTTTTATGCTATTTGCAATGGGGTTTCAGGATGTTATTCCCTTGATTTTACTGTTTTGCAAAAGTACACCTTATTAAATTTGTAAATGAAGGAGGTTGCGCTATGGTGGCAATCACTTCTGTGATCAAATACGAAGGCGATAACAGTACCTTCATCTGGAAGCATCCCTGTGAGGATTTCAATACGTCGTCCCAGTTGATCGTCCACGAATCGCAGGAAGCAATTCTCTTTCTGAATGGGCAGGCGCTTGACCTGTTTGGCCCGGGACGGCACACGCTGGAGACGGAGAACATCCCCATTCTGCGCCGTCTGATCAACATTCCGACGGGCGGTGAAAGCGCATTCCACTGTGAGGTCTATTTCATCAACAGAACAGAGCAAATGGCAATTCGCTGGGGAACAGATAGCAAGGTGCAGTATGTAGAGCCTACCTACAAGTTTCCGCTTTCCATTGGCGCGAGTGGTGAAATGTCCCTCTGCGTAAACGATTCACGTAAATTGTTGGTCAAGTTGGTCGGTACAGAGCGGGTTTTCGATCGCCAGCAGTTGACTACTTATTTTCGCAGTATTCTGATGGTAAAGATAAAAACTTACATTGCTCAGGCAATGCGTACCAATGCCATCAATATCTTCGAGATTGATGAAAACCTTGAGACATTTTCAGCAGATATCCAACAGCGGCTAATTCCCGATTTTCTTGATTATGGCGTGCAGCTCAAGCGCTTCTATGTTACTACGGTGGTTAAACCGGACGGCGATCCACAGTATGAAAAGTTCAAGGAACTGCATTTCCGTCAGTATGCTGATATAGCGGAGGCAAAGCTGAAACAGCAGACTGATGTGATCCACGCACAAACCGAAGCACAGAAGGTCGTCATTGATTCTCAAGCACAGGCAACCAAGCGGATGCAGGAGGGCTATACTTATCAGCAGGAACGCGGATTTGACGTGGCGCAAGACGCCGCCAAAAATGAGGGCGCAGGACAATTTTCCAGCATGGGCATCGGATTGGGGATGATGGCTGGCGTTGGAGGTACAGTCGGCGGCATGGTAGGCGGAGCCGTGTCTGACGCATTTGCAGGAATTACGACCCAACCGCAAGCGACAGCAAATCGCTTTTGTGACCAATGTGGAGCCGAACTGACACCGGGAGCGGCATTCTGTGACGAGTGCGGCGCACCACAAGCCGCACCTGACACTTGCGCAAAGTGTGGATTCAAATTCATCAAGCCCGGTAAGTTCTGCCCCAAGTGCGGCGCGAAGAGGGAGGGCTGATGATGAAAAAGAACAGCACAAAGGGCTATGCCGTTCTCGGCATTCTGTTCGTCTTGATAAGTGTGGTCGTGTTTGCCGTTCCTGTGCCAAAAACCGCAGCATTTTGGATTGCCTATGGATTTACGGTGATTGCATTTGCCGCCCAGATCATAATTTGGAAAACAGCTTTTGGCCGTGGAGAATCCTTGAAAAGCAAATTTCTCGGGTTTCCGATGATTCATATCGGCATTGTCTACCTTGTAGCTCAGATTCTTGTGCTTGCTGTATTCCTATACTTCCCTGCCCTTCCGCCCTGGAGTTCAGTTGTTGTTTGTACCGTAATCGCAGGTATAGCCGCTATTTGTATGATTGCCGTTGCCGCAGGGTGCAGTGAAATAAGGCGGGTAGAAGAAAAAGTAGAGAAAACCCGTCAGAATCAGCGAGGTGAAGACAATGGCGCGGGTTCGTGAAATGCAGGGTGTTCCAGCACACGTGGAATATTTGAAATCAGACGGAAAAAGGCGGCATCCTGCACACTGTATTTTCCACGAAGGAACCGGAAAAAATCGCATTTGTACCAATCCACAGTGCGAAATGTACTATGAGCATTGTAATTCAGCAAAAAACTGCAATTATTATGAGGAGAATAAGAATGAAGCAACTAATTTGTGAAATGTGCGGCAGCACAGATTTGATGAAACAGGACGGTGTTTTTGTATGCCAGTCCTGCGGAACAAAGTATTCCATAGAAGAAGCGAAGAAGATGATGGTAGAGGGTACTGTTGACGTTCAAGGTACTGTCAAAGTTGACAATAGTGCTTTTGTAGAAAAGTATCTTGCGAATGCCCGCCGTGCCAAGGAAAAAGAGGATTGGGAAGAGACCGAAAAATATTACAATATGGTCGAACAAAATGATCCGACTAATATTGAAGCGATTTTCTACAGCACCTTTGCACGAGTGAAATCAGCATTGTTAGAAGCAGAAACAAAAGACAAGAGACAAAGCACTTTCAATATATTGGCAAAAAGTGTATCTGTAATCGATGATAACTATGATAACACAAATGAAAAACATCAAAAATTATTATTAGAAATTATGGATGATATTAAAGGGTTGAAAAAGGGCACTATTGTCCCAACTACACATTTGCAGGGATACGTAACAAAAAATGGTTATGGAAATATTGTAGATCGCAACCAGATTGTTGAGAATGATTCGTTGCTTGTTACTTATAAAATGATTGATAATGTTTTTGATGCTTATATGGATTCATTAGCCAACATTATTGTAGAGTATTCTCCAGAAATAATTAAAAAGCTTTTTATGGAAAATTCTCACAAATTATCCCCAAGCTCGCCACTTCATGACAAGATAGCTCCATATATTGATGGTTATAAAACACCGGAAGATATTGCCATTGAGATCGCAAAGCTGATAAAAGTAGACAAACAGGCTACGGAGGGCGATTTAACTGAACAAATAAATGAATTAGCAAAAAAGATCTGTCCGTTTTACATGTGGGATTATGTGGGAAATGGCAAACCAACATTAGTTATTTACTTAAGACAGATGGTAAATGCTAAGCTATATGAATTGCATCCTGATTTAACAGTCAAAAAAAGCGGCTGCTATGTTGCAACTGCTGTCTATGGCTCCTATGACTGCCCGCAGGTTTGGACGCTCCGTCGTTTCCGCGACTATACCCTGGCAGAGACTTGGTATGGCAGAGCATTTATCAAAACCTATTACGCAATCAGCCCCACTCTTGTGAAGTGGTTTGGGCATACTGAATGGTTCAAGAAAATGTGGAAAGGTAAGCTCGACCGCATGGTTGCTAAGTTGAAAGCAGAAGGATTTGAAGATACCCCCTATGAGGATAGAAAGTGGTAAGTAATTGGGGTGTATATTCCACACCAATGCAAACAGCCCGGACGGCCAAAACCGTCCGGGCTGTCTTTCGTCATATCAAAATTTTATACTTTGGGTTTCTTCCCCTCCCGCCCCACGGCTCCGCTTTCCAGTTCCAGGCGGTTCATTTTCCGTTTGCGGGCGGCGGAATAGGACAGCTTTTCCACCAGGGTCGTGGTGTCCCCGGCTTCGATGGCCTGGCGGTAGGTGCGGATGTTGCCCTCCAGCTCCTCCAGGGCGCTGCCCAGGGCCTTGGAGTTCATGGTGAACAGCTGGGTCCACAGTGGCACGTCCAGGGCGGCCACCCGGGTACAGCCCCGGAAGGAGTCCCCCTCGAAGCCCTGATACTGGAACAGGCTGGGGTCGTCGCACACGGCCACGGCGATGACGTGCATCATCTGGCTGGTGTAGGCGATGATGGCGTCGTGATTTTCCGGCGTGGTCTTGACGATGTTGGCGCAGCCGATGTGGACGGCCAGGCGCTCCATCAGCTCCACGTGCTCCGGGCGGGACCGGTCGTTGGGCGTGAGGATATAGTGGGCCCCGTGGAACATGTTGACCAGGGCGTGCTGGATGCCGGAGAACTCCGTGCCCGCCATGGGGTGTCCGCCCACAAAGGACACGGTGTCGGGCAGCACTTTGGCCCCCTCTAGGATGGCCCCCTTCACGCCGCACACGTCGGTGACCATGGCCCCGGGCTTGAAGTGGTCCCGGTGCTGGGCCATAAAGTCCACGATGCCCTGGGGGTGCAGGCACAGGAACACCAGGTCCCCCTCCGCCAGGGCTTTGACCGGGTCGGGCTCCACCCGGTCCACAATGTCCTGCTCCAGGGCATAGCGCAGGGTGGGCTCGCTCACGTCCACGCCGATCAAATCAAAATCTTCAAATCCGTGGAGGGCCTTGGCCATCGAGCCGCCGATCAGGCCCAGCCCCACGATGACGATGTGTCTGCTCATAATCTGTTCCTCTTTTCCCCGGACCCGGTGCGGGCCAGTCATCGGGAACACTTTAACACATTTACCCGTTGAAGTCAAGGGAGAGAAAATGCGCCAGTGATATACTTGTCATTGCGAGGCCGATTCCCCTTGTCAAGGGGAAATGTCCCGAAGGGACAAAAGGGATAGGGAGGCCCAAAGGGCCGACGCGGCAATCCGTTCTTGCGTCCCCTTGGCTCCTCTGAAAGGGGAGCTGTCACCGCAGGTGACTGAGAGGTCAGGCCCCCTTGTGAAAGGGGGCTGCTGGATGGGGGTTACGGATTCCCACGTCGCTGCGCTCCTCGGAATGACAAAGCCCGATATCACTGGCGCATATATCAGTTCTTCAAGCTCTGCATGGGGGCGGGGATGCGGCCGCCCCGGGCCACGAAGTCGTGGGCGGAGAAGGGGTGGACGGGCTGCACGGGGGCGGAGCCCAGCAGGCCGCCGAACTCCACCGTGTCCCCCACCTTGCAGCCGGGGGCGGGGATCAGGCGCACGGCGGTGGTCTTGGTGTTCACCATGCCGATGGCCGCCTCGTCGGCGATGATGGCGGACAGGGTCTCGGCGGAGGTGTCGCCGGGGACGGCGATCATGTCCAGGCCCACGGAGCACACGCAGGTCATGGCCTCCAGCTTGTCCAGGGTCAGGGCCCCGGAGGCGGCGGCGGCGATCATGCCCTCGTCCTCACTGACGGGGATAAAGGCGCCGGACAGGCCGCCCACGGAGGAGGAGGCCATCACGCCGCCCTTCTTCACCGCATCGTTGAGCAGGGCCAGAGCGGCGGTGGTGCCGTGGGTGCCGCAGACCTCCAGGCCCATCTCCTCCAGGATGCGGGCCACGCTGTCGCCCACGGCGGGGGTGGGGGCCAGGGACAGGTCTACGATGCCGAAGGGGGTGTCCAGGCGGCGGCTGGCCTCCTGGGCCACCAGCTGGCCCATGCGGGTGATGCGGAAGGCGGTCTTTTTGATGGTCTCGGCCACCACGTCGAAGGGCTGGCCCTTCACGGCCTGGAGGGCGTGGTGGACCACGCCGGGGCCGGAGACACCCACGTTGATGACCCGCTCCGGCTCGCCCACGCCGTGGAACGCACCGGCCATGAAGGGGTTGTCCTCCACGGCGTTGCAGAACACCACCAGCTTGGCGCAGCCAAAGCCGCCCTTGTCGGCGGTGCGCTCTGCCAGATCCTTGATGGTCCGGCCCATCAGGGCCACCGCATCCATGTCGATGCCCGCCTTCGTCGAGCCCACGTTCACGCTGCCGCAGACGATGTCGGTGGTTGCCAGGGCCTCGGGAATGGAGTGGATCAGCTTGCGGTCAGCTTCGGTCATGCCCTTCTGCACCAGGGCGGAGAAGCCGCCGATGAAGTTCACGCCGCAGGTTTTGGCCGCCCGGTCCATGGCCTGGGCAAAGGGGGTGTAGTTGTCCGTTTCGGCGGCGGCGGCCACCAGGGCGATGGGGGTGACGGAGATGCGCTTATTGACGATGGGGATGCCGAACTCCTTTTCAATGGCCTCGCCGGTGGCCACCAGCTTTTCGGCGTAGCGGGTAATTTTATCATAGACCTTATCGCAGGCCACCTTCACGTCGCTGTGGGCGCAGGACAGCAGGGAGATGCCCATGGTGATGGTACGCACGTCCAGATGCTGCTGGTCGATCATCTGGATGGTCTGCATGATCTCGTGTTGATTGAGCATAAAGAACCTCCTGAGTAAACAGGGCGGATCACCGCCCTGACGGATTCGGACGGGCCGATGGGGACATCGGCCCCTACAGACGATTTATGACGACATGATGTAGGGGCCGCTGTCCTCAGCGGCCCTTACGCTGCGTCAGATGCGGTGCATGGCGTTGAAGATGTCCTCCCGCTGGATGCGGATGGACAGCTCCTGCTCCTTGCCCGCCTGCTCCAGCAGGTCGGCCATCTCACCGATGGAGGCGGTGCAGGCGGCGGTGTCCACCAGCATGACCATGGTGAAATAGTCCTGGAGCACGGTCTGGCTGATGTCCAGAATGTTGATGTTGTGCTGGGCCAGCAGGGCGCACACGGCGGCGGTGATGCCCACCCGGTCCTTTCCGATGACGGTAACAATGGCTTTCATAGCGGGATGTTCCTTTCTGTTTATAAAATTATGATTTGACAATATCGTGTATCAAGTCAGCTCGTCCAGTGTCAAAGAAAAGCCGTCTAAAAAGTGATCCATAAAATATTGCAGGGCGGGGATGGGGTCCCGGCACAGGGCGGCATAGGTCTGTTCTTTGGCTTTCTTGAATTCCAGATTGCCGCTTTTGACCTCCTCCACACACTTGAGATAGGCCGACAGCTTGTCCGCCGCCTTGACCACCGCCCGGATGTTCTCGTCCGGGATGGTGATGGCGGGGCGAAACTCCTCCCGCAGGTCATCGGGGAGCATGGACAGCAGCTTCTCCTCGGCCACCGACTCCACTTGTTTGTATGCCCGCTGGATGGCAGGATTGTCATACTTGATGGGGGTAGGCATGTCGCCGGTGAGTATCTCGCTGGCGTCGTGGTACAGGGCCGCCACCGCCGCCTGACCGGGGTCGATCTGGGGGCCGAAGTAGCGGTTCTGAATGACGGCCAGGGCGTGGGAGAGCACGGCCACCATGTGGGAGTGCTCCTGGATGTTCTCCGTATCCGTGTTGCGCATCAGTCCCCAGCGGTTGATATAGCGCATCCGGGCGATCATGGGAAAAAAGCTGCCGGACATGGGGCGTCCCCCTCTCTTGCGGTTTCTTGAAAAAGAACTGCCTTAGCAGACATTTTACCACAGCACCCCGGGAATGTAAATCGGCAAGTCAGCCGGAAATCACCCGGGAAGGAGTTGACGGCGGCGAAAAATTTACGGATAATATGATAAAAACACCAGATATGTGTGGGGAGGGCCATTCATGGGAAAGAAGAACACGAGAAACACCAAGGGGCGGATCATTCAGGCCGCCTGGCGGCTGTTCTATCAGCAGGGCTATGACGACACCACCGTGGACGAGATCATCCGGGAGTCGGGCACCTCCCGGGGCTCCTTCTATCACTATTTCGAGGGGAAGGACGCCCTGCTCTCCTCCGTGTCCTTTCTGTTCGACCAGAAGTACGAGGAGCTGATGGAGACCATGGACCCGGACATGGACTGCTTTGACCAGCTGATGTATTTAAACCGGGAATTATTCTCCATGATCGAAAATTCTATCTCCCTGGACCTGCTGGCCCGGCTGTACTCCTCCCAGCTCATCACCCGGGGGGACAAACACCTGCTGGACCACAACCGGACCTATTATAAGCTGCTGCGGCAGATCGTCCTGCAGGGCCAGCAGCGCTGTCAGCTGCGGGGGGACGTGACCGTCAGCGAGATGGTGCGGGTCTACGCCCTGTGCGAGCGGGCCCTGATCTACGACTGGTGCCTGTCCGGCGGGGGCTACTCCCTGCGGCAATATGGCCAGACCATGATGCCCATGTTCTTCCAGGGGTTTCGGGCGGAGCGGTGACCGGTTTCGATTGACATTTCTGCGCCCGTGTGCTACCATCTGTTTTGTCTCAAATAAAACAATTTGGAGGCGATCACCCTGACGCTGGAGCAACAGGATAGAAACTATCTGGGCCGGTGCCCGCTGCTGCGGGGGGTGCCGGAGGACGGGATCGCCCGGGTGCTGGACGAGCCGGGGGCGGAGCTGGCCCACTTCTCCGGGGGCCAGGTGGTGTACAGCCCCCAGCACTTCTCCCGCCGCCTGGGGATTTTGCTGTCAGGCAGCCTTCAGGTGACCAAGGGGGAGCTGACCGTCAGCTGTCTGGAGCCGGGGGAGCTGTTCGGCGCCGCCGCCCTGTACTGCGATGCCCCCCAGTATGCCGCCACCATCACCGTCCGCAGGCCCAGCCGCTGCCTGATGCTGGATCAGGCATTGATCGACCGGCTGCTGGAACAACACAGCCAGATCCGGGAAAACTATCTGCGCTATCTCACCGGACGCATCCGCTTTTTGTCCAACCGTCTGCAGTCTCTGGCCCAGGCCGGGGCGGAGGGCAAGCTGGCCCGCTATCTGCTGGCCAACGGCCAGGGGGGCAGCGTCACCTGCACTGCCTCCGGGCTGGCCCAGCGGCTGGGCATCAGCCGGGCCTCCCTCTATCGGGCCTTCGAGGCGCTGGAGAACAGTACCCTCATCGTCCGCCGGGGCAAGACCATCCTCATCCCCGACCCGGCCGCTTTAGAGAGCGTTCTGTGAGAACAAGCCCACACGATGATAGGAAGATATGATGAAAGGAAGATCCACATGAAAAAGACCCTGTCTCTGCTGCTGGCCGCCGCCATGACCCTGTCCCTGCTGGCCGGCTGCGGCAGCAAGAACAACAACGATGCATCCCAGTCCGCCGCCGGCTCCGGCTCTGCCTCCGCCAGCCAGTCCCAGCAGGGGGTGGAGAAGACCGGTGTGAACTTTATGGCCCTGTCCGGCCCCACCGGGGTGGGCGCAGCCTATCTGATGAAGTATTACAGCGCCGAGACCTCCCCCGCCGACTGCCCCGTGGCCCTGAATTCCACCGTGGCTGCCGACAACAAGGAGGTCACCGATGCCCTGGTCAACGGCACCGCCGACATCGCCGCTGTGGCCACCAATGTGGCCGCCAACCTGGCCGCCAAGACGGACGGCGGCATTCAGGTGCTGGCCGTGAACACCTTGGGCGTGCTGTATATCCTGGAGAAGGGGGACTCCGTCCAGTCCATGGCCGACCTGGCGGGCAAGACGGTGTACGCCACCGGCCAGGGCGCCAACCCGGAGTATGTGCTCAATTACCTGCTGACCCAGAATGGTGTGGACCCCAGCCAGGTGGACATCCAGTGGATGACCGCCCAGGAGGTCACCGCCCAGATGGCCTCCGGCGACAGCGCCATCTGTATGCTCCCCGTCCCCGCTGCCACCGCCCTGATGATGAAGGACCAGGGCGTGCGCCAGGCCCTGTCCCTGTCCGACGAGTGGGACAAGCTGGGCCAGGGCTCCCTGGCCATGGGCTGCGTGGTGGGCCGCACCCAGTTTATCGAGGAGCACCCCGAGACGGTGGATGCCTTTCTGGACCTGTATGGCGACTCCATCACCTTTATGAGCGACGAGCATGGAGTCGCCGGTGCCGCCGCCTTGGTGGGCGAGCTGGGCATCACCGCCAACGAGCAGATCGCCCAAAAGGCCATCCCCCAGTGCAACCTGACCTTCCTCACCGGGGCGGACATGAAGGCCACCCTGGAGGAGTATTACCAGGTGCTGTTCCAGGCCGACCCCGCTTCCATCGGCGGCTCCATGCCCTACGACGCCTTCTACTATGGGGCGGAGTAAGTCTCTGAACAACAAAATCTCTCTGCTGCTGCCCCCGGCCTTTTGGCTGGGGGTTTGGCAGCTTGGGGCCTTTTTGGTGGACCGCAAAGTGGGGGGCCGGGGGAACGAGCTGCTGCTGCCCTATCCCGCCACGGTGGCCCGCACCCTCGTCCGCCTGGGACAGACGGGGGAATTCTGGCAGACGGTGCTGACCTCCCTGGGCCGCATCCTGGCGGGTATGGGGGCGGGCACCCTGCTGGGGGCCGTGCTGGCGGCGGCGGCCTGCGCCTCAGTCTGGGCGGGGCGGCTCATCGCCCTGCCGGTGCGGGTGATCCGGGCCACGCCGGTGGCCTCTTTCATCCTGCTGATCCTGCTGTGGACGGACCGGAGCGTCGTCCCCGGGGTCATCGCCGGGCTGATGGTGCTGCCCGTGGTGTGGAGCAACCTGTGCCGGGGCATCCGGGAGACCGACCAAAAGCTGCTGGAGCTGGCGGCGGCCTATCGCTTCTCCCGGTGGAAGCGGGTGCGGCTGATCTATCTGCCCAGCCTGCGGCCCTATTTTCTGGCCGCCGTCACCACCGCCATGGGCCTGGCCTGGAAGTCGGGGGTGGCCGCCGAGGTGCTGTGCATCCCCCGCCCGGCCATCGGCACTCAGATTTACAACAGCAAGCTCTATCTGGACATCCCGGACCTGTTTGCCTGGACGGTGGCGGTGGTGCTTTTGTCCCTGGCGCTGGAGTGGCTGCTGCGGCGGCTGCTGGAGCGGGACAAGAGAAGGGGGGGCGGCGCATGATCTGCCTTGAAAACGTGACCCTGCGCTATGGCCGGCGGACGGTGCTGGACCGCTTCTCCCTGACCCTGCCAGAGACCGGCGTGACCATTCTGCGGGGGCCCTCCGGCTGCGGCAAGACCACCCTGCTGCGTCTGCTGGCGGGGCTGGAGCGGCCGGAGGAGGGCAGCATCTCCGGGATATTCCCCGGGGAGACCGCATTTCTCTTTCAGGAGGACCGGCTGTTTCCCTGGCGCACCGCAAAGCAGCAGCTCACCGACGTGCTGCCCCGGCAGCGGCGGGGGG
>PPYF01438964.1_pt1 | contig 10828 bp, 10 predicted proteins | sample 1559871 | NCBI WGS metagenome assembly PPYF01 (sample SAMN08240021, study PRJNA423297) | Human gut metagenome, whole genome shotgun sequencing project.
GTTTTTCTCTCCATAAACCATTTATCCACTTCGTAAAACAAGTGGCTTTCCTGCCCCTGTATCATACAGGTGTACATCACTCCTACACCGCCTGCCTTTCTGCTGGCGCATCGCTCAATTTTCAAAATTCTGTCAATACTATATTTTCTTCCATCCTCCCATGTAAAAAATATGGGAACCAGCCGTCCGTCTTTCCGGAACTCTGCCACTACATCTACATATACTTTGTTCATGCCGACACCTCACTATAAAATCTCGATTGCTCTTGGCGATGCCGGGATTCTGCGGATATATCCATTTTGCTCCAACTGCTTGATTCTGGAAAAAGCAGATGATGTTGATCTTACTCCGATCAGTTTTCCAAATTCCCGGACTGTCGGCGGGTATCCATGCTCCTTCGTATAATTCAAAATACACTGATAACTTTCTTTCTGTTTTCTGGTTAATACTTTTTTCAAATCTATCCCTCCAATTACCCATGAAAATAACTGTGTGGATGGACCGTGTGCGTACCAGCGTCTAAGTGGGATAAGACTTTATTCTGATACATTGCCGCTCGCTGTATACTGAAATATCCAAACCGTCGTCTAATCTCATCTACAGTACGATCCAGCTTCTCTAACTGCTGCAATCCTTTGATTGGCAGGTAAGACGCTTCAACCGGAATTAGTACTTCATCTGATGCAGCCAGTGCATTGATTGTGATCATTCCCAATGATGGCATACAATCAATGATAATTGCATCATATTGATCCTTGATACCATATAAAATCTGTTTCAATACATATTCCCTGCTCATTGCATTTACCAACTGTACTAGATATAAATCTCATGCGAGCTAATTCAGTCCAAAACATATTTTTATTCAATTATCACCGCTTTCGTGGTATAGTAAATACATCTCAGCAGAGTTCTGAAATTCTATTACTTCTGTACTGTGTTATTTATAAAAGAGAGGCCTTTCCTTCATAAATTCGTTGATTGGTTACGAAATTTATTTAGGACTAAATCGCTAGAGCCCTTGTATTATAAGGGGTTCTGCCTTGTGTCATTATAATAACACAAGCACCCCCATTTAAGATATTCATCATCGGTACAGGCATCTGTCTGGTATGGCAGCCGCCAAGATACTGATATAAAGGAACGCGGAGAGCTGCTGCTGCCGCCCTTGCTACTGCCAGGGATACTCCCAGTGCCGCATTTGCCCCTACATTACTTTTATTGTCTGTGCCGTCTGTTTCTATGATTTTTTTATCAATATAGGACTGATCCAGAGCATTTTCTCCAAGAATTGCTTCTGCCAGCTTTGTATTTACATTCTCCACTGCTTTGCGGACACCAAGTCCGGTGTAGCAGCCTTTTTCTCCGTCACGAAGCTCCACTGCCTCGAACTTTCCTGTGGAAGCTCCCGAAGGGACGATTGCCCTTCCCGTATATCCATTTATCCCGATCACACCTTCTCCTACTGTTACTTCTACTTCCACTGTAGGATTTCCTCTGGAATCAAGTACCTGTCTTGCATGAACCCTTCTCACAGGCAGATAACGTAACATATTAGAACCTCCTGATCATTTTAATAAACCGGTAACTGTTCCATATTTTCACAGTTACAGTTAAACCTCAAGTCAAAATACGTCACTGAGAACGGCGTGAACAGTAACGTAATTTGACTTGTATATCTTTACAACCATATTTTTACCCAATATGCTTCCGGCTATGCATTGTCTATATCCATTATTATTTTCAGAATATTTTATCAATACAAATAATTTTAATATTATCTTTTAAATATTTTTGTAAATTTTCTATTTTCATTCTTGACATTTCATTCTTTATCTGTTATATTAAGTTCATAAAACAAAAGGGATTACGAAAAACAAAAAAGTAAAGGAGTGAGACCACCGAAAACATAATCTTTTCTTCATAATTTAAGAAAGCGAGGTACAGACCACCAGAATAGCAAAGTTTCAAATTCATGACTTATAAGAAAGGCAGGTACGGACCACCAAGAACTTAAGCTTTTAAATCCAACTAAGTTTTATAAGTAGTTCCTATCAAACAAGGAATGTACAGTCCAATGGAAACCTAACGATTTATCTTATTTTGAACGTAACAGTTAAACATTCTAAAGAAGGTACGGTCCAATGGAAATTTAATGATTTACTTTATTTTTAAAGTGACATTCAATCAAAATAAGGAAGGTACAGTCCAATGAAACGTTAACGATTTACCCTATTATAAAACGTAACCGTTCATTTACATGAAGAAGGTACAGTCCAATGAAAACTTAACGATTTACCCTATGAAACTATAAAAGGAAGGTACAGACCAATGGGACAGTAAATTTCATAATTCAAATTCATACAATTTCATAATTTATTTTACAGAAAGTGAGGTATCATCCCTTGGATACAGAATCTTAACAGGAGCCACGATGAAATATAAATCTGTGGCTCTTTTATTTGTCATTCAGCTTCTATAGTTCCCCTCTTTCTCATATATTAAACTAATATCATTCCATTCTGAGGTTAACACTCTCTATGCATCTCAAATACATATCTTCCACTCGGATTTTCTCTTCCAGATTTACCAAGATTTTTCTTCTTTTCTGTGCTTGTGCATTTATAGGTTCCTCTATAGGAAAAATCGTATCGCACAACACTGCCAGACAGACTGCTGCTTCTGCCCAAAGTTCCAACTGGGGACTCAGTTTTCAGGAAGAAGGCAAACGTCCTGTTGGAAATGCAACGATAGAAGAATTGGCTCAGTACAATGCCTTTTTTGCTGAAGATACCGAAGAAAAGAAAATCTATCTCACCTTTGACGCAGGCTTTGAAAATGGAAATACTCCTGCTATTTTGGATGCACTGAAAAAACATCAGGCACCTGCTACATTTTTTGTGGTTGGAAATTTCATTTCGGAAAACAAAGATCTGATCAAACGAATGGAAACGGAAGGGCATATTGTCGGCAATCATACTATGACGCACCCGGATATGTCAAAAATTTCCACAAAAGAATCTTTTCAGAAAGAATTATCCGATGTAGAAAAAATTTACAGGGAAATTACAGGAAAAGAAATGACAAAATTTTACCGCCCCCCACAGGGCATCTACAGTACACAGAATCTGTCTATGGCCAGAGAACTGGGATATCACACATTTTTCTGGAGCCTTGCCTATGTAGACTGGTACCAGGATAACCAGCCAGATCCACAGGAAGCTATTGCAAAACTGACGAAACGGATTCATCCGGGAGCTATTGTACTGCTGCACAGCACCTCTTCCACTAATGCACAGATTCTGGATGAACTGTTGGATAAATGGGAAGCGATGGGATATTCCTTTCATTCTCTGAATGAATTATGATCATTTAACATTTTCCGATACTGTTCACACACCACTATCCCGCGAGGTGTTTTGGCATGAATATGCCAAAATCCCGAGACATACAAGCCAAAATTCCTCGGAGGCTGCATCAGAATCTTCTGTCGCTGCTGCATCTGCATCCTCAGCTTTTTCTTCGCTGTCCACAACACCACCTTCAACTACCAGGTCATCCGGATTGATGTTGTCACCGTATACAGGTTTCAGAGTTTCTTCGAAATCTTTATGGAAGAACTGTTCATCTGCCAGAGATTTGATTTCATCGTTGATTGCGTTCAGAAGGTCTGTGTTGCCCTTCTGTACTGCTGGTGCAATCGTATCAATATCACCAAGAGATTCGATTCCTACAGAGAATCCTTCATTCTGCTGAGCCCATGCAAGTACTTCTGTATTGTCTGTGGAGAATGCATCTCCTCTTCCATCAAGAAGCGCATCGTATGCTTCCTGGTATTCATCAAATTTTACAAGTTCAATATCCGGATAGTTATCTGTGAAATATGTCTCTGCTGTTGTTCCTTTTACAACGATCAGCTTCTTGCCTTCCAGATCTTTTACATCTTTGATCAGCGCATCATCAGGAGAAACAACTCCAAGAGCTACCTTCATATATGGAAGTGCGAAGTCTACTTTCTCCGCTCTGTCATCGGTTACTGTAAAGTTTGCAAGGATCACATCTACTTTTGCAGACTGCAGATATTCTACACGACTTGCTGCCTCTACATAAGTAAATTCTGCATCGTCTTCACTTCCCAGAAGGTCTTTTGCAAGTCTTTTTCCAAAGTAAATATCGTATCCCTGAACATCACCGTTTTCATCTACATATCCAAATGGATTCTTGTCACTGAATACACCGATTTTGATCTTTCCGTCTTTTTTGATCTCATCCAGAGTACGGGCCTGTGCAGTGTTTCCACCGTCATCTGCCGCACTTACAAGAATACTTCCGCCAAGAAGTGTTGTTGCTGCTACACCTGTTGCTAATAAGACTGCTAATATTTTTTTCTTCATGTTCTTTTCCTCCATGTTTTAAAAAAATTTTGATTTTATTATAATTTTTATAACTAGTACATCGTTTTCGAAATAACTATACCACTCACTTGTCTGCGAATCCGATTGCACAGGTCTAAAAGCCTCAGCGTTATCCATAAAGATCACTCTGTCTGCTACGGAACGGGCAAATTCCATCTCATGAGTGACGATCAGCATGGTCATTCCTGTCTTTGCAAGTTCCAGTACTACCTGAAGTACTTCTCTTACCATCTCAGGATCAAGTGCTGCTGTAATCTCATCCAGAAGCATGATCTCCGGATGCATCAGCATGGCACGTACAATGGCAACTCGCTGTTTCTGACCACCGGAAAGCTGCCTTGGATAATTATCTTTCTTATCCAGAAGACCAACTCTGTCAAGAAGCTGCTCCGCTTCCTTTTTCACTTCTTCTTTATTTCTTTTCTGTACTTTCATTGGTGCCAGAAGAAGATTATTTAAAATTGTCATATTCGGGAAAAGATCATAGCTCTGGAAAACCATTCCTATCTTCTCTCTGACTTTGCTTATATTCTTTTTTTCTTTCTCATAGCTTACACCGTTAAGCTTCAGTACACCGGTGTCAATCTCTTCCAGGCGGTTGATACATCGCAGGAAGGTACTTTTTCCACATCCGGAAGGTCCTACGATCACTACCACTTCTCCCTTTTGCAGAGAGAAGGAAACATCATCCAGAATAGGAACATTGTTTACATATGATTTCTTTAAATGTTCTACTTCTAAAATCGGCTGTCCCATTCATTTATCCTCATTTCTCTATTAATCAGCAAACTTCTTTTCCAGTACTCTGGAGAGTCTGGAAAATGGAAAACATATGATAAAATACATAAAGAATACTGCACCATATACCCAGAGGGCCGCTGTCGGATTTGTATAACGTGATGCATCTATGATCTGTTTTCCAACTTTTAACACCTCTACTACTCCGATAAGAGCTACCAGTGATGTGGTCTTGATCATTCGGGTAAGAAGATTCACTGCGGATGGAAGAAGTCTTCTTATAGTCTGCGGAAGGATAATATAAAGATAGACCTGCCATTTGTTTAATCCAAGACCGTATCCGCTGTCATACTGGTGTTTAGGAATGGAGATCAGCGCACTTCGCACCAGATCACCCATTTCAGCAGTTCCCCAGAATGTAAATACAATGACCGCCGCTGTCTCACCGGAAAGATTCATCCCCAGATGCTTGGCCGCTCCGAAATATACCAGGAACAAAAGCACCAGCTGCGGCATGATTCTTACTATTTCAAGGTAAATGCGGCAGATAAACTTAATGATTTTATTTGGGATATTCATTACCATCCCAAGAAGAAATCCAAGGATTATGGAAAATACCATGGAAATCAGTGCAATTCTTATTGTTACCCACAAGCCCTGCCAGAGTCTTAATGAGTTGATTCCCTTAAAAAGAACCTCAATCCCCATATTCTGCATAGCGGACTCTCCTTTCTACAAATGAACAGATAAGTGAGATTGGTAAAAGTATGATCAGATATGCGATTACCAACATAAACAGGGCTTCATCTGTTTTGTAATAAATTCCGATCAGGTCTTTTGTCACAAACATCAGGTCTGCAAGTGCTACTGCACTGAATACGGAGGTTTCCTTAATAAGAAAGATCGCATTTGCACAGAATGCCGGAATAGAATTGGATACCGCCTGGGGCAGGATAATGTTTGTAAATACCTGACTCTTACTCATTCCAAGGCTTAATGCGGATTCCACCTGAATGGGTGGAACATTGTCCAGGCCGCTTCGGAAGGCTTCTGCCATATAACTGCCTCCGAGAAAGGTCAGTCCTGTGATCGCACACTGTTCTGAACTGAGGACAATCCCTATTTTCGGAAGACCGAAATACAGGAAAAACAACTGAATCAACAATGGTGTATTTCTGGACAGTTCAATGTAACATTCCACGATCTGACGAAGTACAGGAATCCTGAAATACTTAATCATGCTGCAGACAAGCCCAACCACAATGGCAAGCAGCACACCAATCACCGCCATGTGAAGTGTAAGCTTTGCTGCCTCAATATAAAGAGGTGTCTGCTCGCGGATAAACTCAAAATCCATGGTTACTTTATTCTCCTTCTATTATTATGATTTAGAGCATATTTGAAGAACGCTCTGGTGTGCCTGTGCCGCTTATTACTTTTCAATCCACTGCTATTTCGGTTAAAGCAGGTAGTTTACTTGATTTAGTTAAAGCGTTACATCTGCACATCTGTGAACTATCATAACATTTCAGGCTTCATCCTGCAAGCTTTTCATAAATTGCATCTGCAAGTCTGCTATGTCCCAGTTCATCCAGATGCTCCTGATCGGCTTCTCCCGGTCGGGCAAATTCTGAAGCCGGAAGATAAGAAATATTTCTTCTTCTGGCGATTTTCTCATACACCCGGGGCAGATTCCATGATACTTCGATAGAATTCTTATCGAATTCCGGATCAAAATCCTCTTCCCAGATTCTCTCCCCAAGGTAGATTGGAGATACCAGTAATATTTTGGCATCCGGGTTTACAGTGTTGATCTGATCAAGGAGCTGTTCAATCCCCTGTCCGATCACTTCCGGGGTTGCGCTGTATACGCTTTTACAATCGTTCGTGCCAAGCATGAGAACGATAGTGTCTACTGGTCTGTGGCTCTCAAGGATTGCCGGAAGCATTTCTGTTCCTCTTCTTTCTGTACGGAATGGATCATCGAATACGGTGGTTCTTCCGCAGAGTCCTTCTTCGATTACTCTGTAGCCTTTTGTTCTTACTTTGTCATCCAGGATGCTGGTCCAGCGGGTACCCCATCCGTATCTCTGATTAGTAGTTCCCGGGATTAAACCGTATGTATTGGAATCACCGAAACATAAGATTTGTTTCATGTCTTGTCACCTTCTTATCTGATATTTTTAATGGGATTTTTTGCTTTCCCTGTTTTCATATTGATTTGATAGGAATACTATACAATCTTTATTTTTGTTTGTCAATCCCTTTTTTGTATTTTTTGAAAATGTTTATTTGTACGTCATAAGTCATAAAGGGACGCTCAGAAATATTTTTATTTTCCGTGCGGTTTCGGGACCTATAGCAATCCTCGTAAATAATCAAAAAACTTTTGATACCGATATTATTTCCAGTCCTGAACTTTATATTTTTTATATTTTGCAGGTGTTGTTCCTGTATATTTTCTGAAAATTTTTATAAAATAGCTCTGTGTGGAAAAGCAGAGATATTCACTGATCTGTGCTGCTGTATAATCTGAATAGGTCAGCATATTACAGGCAGCTTCTATCCGTTCTTTCTGAATATAGTCGACAAAAAGCATTCCTGTTTCTTTTTTAAACAATCTGGAAAGATAACTGGCACTAATCCCTGCTGCCTCTGCAGTTTCTTCCAGTGTAACGGGAACATGCAGATGAAGATGAATATATTTTACTGCCGCTTCAATTTCTCTGCTGTAATGTCTCATTCCGGACTTTTGCACTTCCTGGGCAAATCTCAGAGCTGCTTTTTGTGATAACTTTTCTATGGAAGATTTACTGGTACACTCTTCCACTGTCTGAATATAGCCATCGCTTAATGCATAAGCAGTTTCTTCAGGTACGCCACCTTCAATCGCAGCTCTGGTAAACAGCGTAATTCCTGCGATAAACATATTCTTACTGTTTCGCAGTTCATTTCTGGACAGTATTCCAGGAGTTCCATCCGGTGTGATCTGAAAAACGGACTGTATTCTGTCTGTCTGACCATTCCTGATAGCATCATACTGCCGACGCTCACTTGCATAAGATTCATGTTTCTGTAAATTCTCACGTCTCTCAAATAGAGTATTCCTGCTTCGGTTCTCTGCAACCTGTTGTTCTTTTTCATTGTATTCCTTACTTTTCTCCTGCATCTTTATTCCTCTCGCATACGCAGCAATATTTTGTTATTTATATCAATATTTTACTATATTTTATCATTTGAAGGTGATATAGTCCAGATAAAGGCAACACAAACAATCTGTTCAACATATATTAATAAACTTATGGAGGAATTTATTATGAAGCGTGATTTAAAGAAAATCATCAGCCAGATGACTCTGGAAGAAAAAGCAGGCATGTGCTCAGGGCTTGATTTCTGGCATCTGAAAAGCGTGGAAAGACTTGGAATCCCGGAGGTAATGGTAAGCGACGGTCCTCACGGGCTTCGTAAGCAGGATGACAAAGGAGATCATCTTGGAATGAACGACAGTATCAAAGCAGTCTGCTTCCCTCCTGCTGCTTTAAGTGCCTGCTCTTTTGACCGTAGCTTAATGGAAGCCATGGGCGAAACTATTGGCAGAGAAGCACAGGCAAATGACGTATCTGTTGTTTTAGGACCGGCTGTCAATATTAAACGTTCTCCGCTCTGCGGAAGAAACTTTGAATACTATTCAGAAGATCCATACCTTGCAGGTGAGATCGCTGCTGCATTTATCAATGGTGTACAGTCCCAGCATGTAGGAACTTCCATCAAACATTTTGCAGCTAACAATCAGGAATATCACCGCATGAGCAATTCTTCTGAAGCAGATGAAAGAACACTCCGTGAAATTTATTTTCCTGCATTTGAAACTGCAGTAAAAAAGGCTCAGCCATATACCTTTATGTGCTCCTACAATCAGATTAACGGTACTTTTGCTTCCGAGAATAAATGGCTTCTTACCGATGTTCTCCGCAATGACTGGGGATTTGAAGGATATGTTATGTCTGACTGGGGTGCTGTCAATGACCGTGTGAAGGGTCTGGAGGCCGGCCTGGATCTGGAAATGCCAGGTTCCAACGGAACAAACGATGCTCTGATCATGGAAGCCGTAAAAAATGGCACTCTGAAGGAAGAAGTTCTGGATCAGGCTGTAGAACGTATCCTGAATATTATTTACAAATATGCGGACCACCGTGCACCGCAGGAATTTACCATGGAAAAAGACCATGAAGAGGCACGCCGTATTGCGGAAGAATCTATGGTCCTTCTGAAAAACGCAGACCAGATTCTGCCTCTGAAGACCTCTGAGAAAGTAGCTTTTGTAGGTGGTTTTGCCAAAAAACCTCGTTTCCAGGGCGGCGGAAGCTCTCATATTAACTGCTTTAAAATTACCAATGCACTGGAAGCTGTTCCTGCTGATGCACAGATTATTTACGCAGAAGGATTTCCTGCTAATAAAGATTTATACGATGAAAAACTGGCTGCTGAAGCACTTCAGGCTGCAAAAGCTGCTGATAAGGTTGTGATCTTCGCCGGACTTCCGGATAGTTTTGAGTCTGAAGGATATGACCGTTCTCATATGAGACTGCCAGAATGCCAGAACCGTCTTATTGGTGAAATCCTTGAAGTTCAGCCAAATACTGTGATCGTTCTTCACAATGGTTCTCCTGTGGAAATGCCATGGATCAATAATGTGAAAGGTATTCTGGAAGCTTACCTTGGCGGACAGGCAGGCGGAGCTGCTGTTGCAAATATCCTCTATGGTATTGTAAATCCAAGCGGTAAACTGGCCGAAACAATTCCGGTGAAACTGGCTGACAATCCATCCTACCTGAACTTCGGTGGCGGCGATAAAGTGGAATACCGTGAAGGTGTATTTGTAGGATATCGTTATTACGATACCAAGCAGATGGAAGTTGCTTATCCATTCGGATACGGACTCTCCTATACTACTTTTGCATACAGCAATCTGCAGATTTCCAACACAAATCCAACAGAAAAAGATACCATCACTGTTTCTGTAGATGTGACAAATACAGGCAGCATTGCAGGAAAAGAAATTGTCCAGCTCTATGTGAAAGACATGACAGCATCCACGACCCGTCCTGAAAAAGAACTGAAAGGCTTTGAAAAAGTCCAGCTTGCTCCTGGCGAAACCAAAACAGTTACTATGGAACTGGATAAGCGCAGCTTTGCATGGTACAATACCGAATTACACGACTGGTATGCTGCAAGCGGCAAATATGAGATTCTGATCGGTGCATCCTCCAGAGATATCCGTCTCTCTGAAACCATTGAACTCTCCAGCAGCCAGGTAATTCCTATGCATATTCATATGAACACAACACTGGGTGAACTTTTCAATAATCCAGACACAAAAGAAGCAGCAAAAGAACTGACTTCCAGATATCTCGCTGCAATGAACGGCGGTTCAGACACAGCTTCCGAATCTGCTGCTGAAGCTATCACTGAAGAAATGGTAGCAGCAATGACAGATTCCATGCCACTTCGCTCTCTGTGCAGCTTTGGCGGATTCTCCCGGGCTGAGATCCAGGAGATGATTGACAAACTGCAGGCAATCTATAGCAATCCTCTGAAATAATGCATCTTAATCCAGCCCATCAGAGTGTGAAATCCTGCGTCAGATATCTTTGCCGTGCGTCAGCACGCCTGCA
>PPYF01654263.1_pt1 | contig 10827 bp, 7 predicted proteins | sample 1559871 | NCBI WGS metagenome assembly PPYF01 (sample SAMN08240021, study PRJNA423297) | Human gut metagenome, whole genome shotgun sequencing project.
GTTATATACTGGCATAAGACCTCCTTTAATTGTTTATATTATATAATTTTTTTCCTATAAAAAATCAATTTAAAGTAAAAACTCCACCCCCGTCCGTGGAGTTTTTACTCGACACGAGACAAGAGTGGAGTGTTACTCCACAGTGCCACCAGAGCTACTCAGCCTTAACGCCAAGAATGTTATTATACATACTTGGCGGAAGTGTCACCTTTACCCCGGCTGACCCCTTATTAAAGGCGCCATCCATTACTGAGGCAAGTCCTTGACTTCTCACCTCATCTGAGACGATGAGGTGAGAAGGTAGAGGTGTACAGTCCACTCGTACCCAGCCATAAGACCAGGTATTGTTACAGGCGTAAGAGTGTTGCCAGTAAGCTACACTCCTAGGTTCTGGTGTCTTAGGGACGTCTACAGACATAGACGCCTCTTTGACATCCTGACGGATGTCAAAGGTGACTCTAGAGACCGGGATCTCTAATACATACGATCCATTGTCGCCCTCGAAGGAAACTAAAATGGATGTACCCGACGCACCACCCATAGTAATGGGATATTCTCTGCCTGGTTCCAGACCAAAGCTAGAGACGACATCGGATAATGTCGCATCCGTCTGTTTGTCTTTGTAAGCACTAGTCTGACCCTCATATAGCAGGACATTTCCCACTGCCCATATGATGAGCGCAAACAGAAAGAACCATTGCATAGCAATGGGATTTAAAAAGAGACCGCTCGATCCCCCTTTCTCATCGTCCACATCTCCTCTGATCTTTACCTCTTCCTGGAGTGTCATCGACATTCACCATCTCTCTTGCTGTGAAGTACTCTTTTACACGGTTGTGTAAAAGCTAATACAATTTATATCACACTTGAGCTAAAAAGTCAATACATATCATCCGAAACAAAGACTTCGAATCTACATACAGTGCTTTATGAGCTACCAAATAAAATAATCATCATACGCAAAACACCCGACCTTATAGTCAAGGTGCGGGTGTTGCGAATTATTGTGGTCAGACCTACCTACTAAGCAGCAACTTCTTCTTCGACGAATTCGTCTTCGCTCGGTGTTTCGAATTCTTCATCTTCTTCGACAGCGCCAGTTCCTACTGGAATCTTGCGGCCGATGATGACGTTTTCTTTCAAACCGTGCAAGTGGTCGGCTCGACCAGATACGGCGGCGTTGATCAGCACGCGAGTAGTATCCTGGAAGGATGCAGCCGATAGCCATGAGTCGCTCCAGATTGACACCTTCGTGATACCGAGTAGCAATTGTGTGTAGCTAATCAAGTTCTTACCTTCAGCAGCCAATTGCTTATTTGCATTAACCACAGCGGCCTTAGAAACGATATCGCCAGTCACGAATTCGCTATCACCAGCATCTTCGATTTGCACGCGACTAAACATTTGGCGAACAATAATCTCCAAGTGCTTGTCAGCCACGTCCTGACCCTGAGCGGCGTAGATTCGCAGAACTTCGTTGATGATGTAGCGCTGAGTTGCCTCAACACCCTTAAGTCGCATCAAATCGTGCAAGTTCAACGATCCAGCCGTCAATCGATCACCAGCTTCAACAACATCGTTTGCCTTAACGACCAACTGCATGTTGCCTGGAATTTCGTAGCGAGTTGGCGAAGCAGCCTCTGCCGCGATCACCAAAGTATCCTCAGCCGACTCAATCACACCGTCAAATGGTGCGATCAAAGGTCGAGTGTCGCTCTCGCCAGTTGCCAAGACGTCGCCAGCCTTAACGCTTGAGCCAGCCTTAACTACAACAGTTCGGCCTTCCAATGGCAATCGCTCAACCTTACCAGATTCTGGTGTAATTTGAACGATATATTTCTTGCCATCTTCCCAAACGTCAACCAAACCAGCAACTTCCGTAATGAATGCTTGACCTTTTGGTGTGCGTGCTTCAAACAATTCTTCAACACGAGGAAGACCCTGAGTAATGTCACCACCAGCAACACCAGAGTTGTGGAAGGTGCGAAGCGTCAACTGAGTACCTGGCTCACCAACTGACTGAGCGGCGATAACGCCAACTGGCTGATGATTGCCAACCAATTTACCAGTCGACATATCAATACCGTAACTTCGCTGCGGAATACCATTAAGATTGTTCGTTGATAATACAGACTGAATCTTAACACTTTCAATACTTTCGTCGTCGTCAATTGAATCTGCGATTTCACGCGTGATCAATTCGTTCTTATTGACGTGACCTGGAATTGTTTCAGCAGCATAACGACCAGCCAAAGGGTTCGAGAAGTCAATCATCGTCTCTTCGGTTTCTGATCGGTAAATTGCGTAACCTTCATCGTCGCCATCAGTATCTTCAACGGTAAAGACGTCTTGTGCAACGTCTACCAAACGACGAGTCAAGTAACCCGAGTCGGCAGTCTTAAGAGCCGTGTCAATAAGACCCTTACGTGCACCACGAGTTGCGATAAAGGCTTCAAGGCTAGACAAACCGCCGGTGTAAGAGCTGCGGATTGGAAGCTCAATCTCATGGTTGGTTGCGTCCATCTGAACACCAATCATCGCGCTCGCCAACTTCACGTTGGAAATATCACCACGAGCACCAGAGTTAACCATCATAGAAATACTGGTGTCCATGTGCGCCAATTGGTCTTTCAGGAATGCTGTAATCTTATTGTCGACGTTTCGCCATGCGCTAACCGTCAAGTTGTATCGCTCTTCCTCAGTAATCAAACCTTGGTCGAATTGCTCAGAAATCAAAGCCGCCTTAGCATCACCTTCAGCCACAAACTGAGGGATTTCCTCAAAGTGGACGTAGTCGGTCATACCAGTCGACACAGCCGCAACCGTAGCAAAGCGGAAAGCTTGACCCTTCATGCGGTCCGCAATCTTAGCGGTTTCTTCGGCGCCGTACTTGTTAAAGATTTGTGCCAACACTTTCTTAAGCTGCTTTTTAGTCTGGACGTTGTTATCGTATGGGAAATCTTCAGGCAGAATCTCATTGAAGAAGACGCGGCCCAAAGTTGTTTCACGCATTTTACCCTTTGCAAAGATACGAATTGGGGTTTGCAAGTGAATTACGCCATTGTCGTAAGCCATTTCTGCTTCGTAAACAGAACTGTAAGTCTTAACCTTGTCAGTCTGAGCTTGCGGCTTATCGTAAGTCAAGTAATAGTTACCAAGAACGATGTCCTGCGAAATGTGCAGCACTGGCGCACCATCGGCAGGCTTCAACAAGTTGGCAGTTGCGCTCATCAATTCGCGAGCCTCAGCCTGAGCCTCTTTTGATAGCGGCAAGTGAACAGCCATCTGGTCACCGTCGAAGTCGGCGTTAAATCCGGCACAAACTAGCGGGTGCAACTGAATAGCTTTTCCCTCAACCAAAACTGGCTGGAAAGCCTGAATTGACAAACGGTGCAAACTTGGTGCGCGGTTAAGCAGCACGTACTTACCTTCAATTGCTGAATCCAGCGCATCCCAAACTACCGCTTCACCAGCTTCAATTAGACGTGAAGCCGAGCGAATATTGTGTGCAAATTCATTCTTAATCAGCCAGCTAATCACGAATGGCTTGAACAATTCCAGCGCCATTTGCTTTGGCAAACCACATTGGTTAATCTTCAATTTTGGACCAACCACGATAACCGAGCGACCAGAATAGTCAACACGCTTACCAAGAAGGTTCTGGCGGAAGCGACCTTGCTTACCCTTTAGCATATCGCTCAAGCTCTTCAAGCTGCGGCGACCGCCAGTCGAGCTAACTGCGCGACCGCGTGATGCTGAATTATCAATCAAAGCGTCAACAGCTTCCTGAAGCATGCGCTTTTCATTGCGCTGAATAACTTCTGGCGCGTTAAGCTCAATCAACTTCTTCAAGCGATTGTTTCGGTTGATAATTCGGCGGTACAAATCATTCAAGTCAGATGTCGCAAATCGGCCACCGGACAACGCCACCATTGGACGAAGATCTGGAGGAATGACTGGCAGGACGGTCATACATAGACTCGATGGCTTAATGCCAGCAGATTCCATACTCTCTAGCATCTTCAAGCGCTTTAGCAACTTCTTCTGTCGCTGACCTTTCGCAGTTTCAACTTCTTCCGTCAATTCAGCGATAAGCTTTGGCAACTCAATCTTGTCCAAGAGTTCTTTGACCGCGCTAGCACCCATGCCAACTTCGATCAATTCGTCATATTCTTCTGGCAAGTTGCGATATTCGCTCTCTGAGATCAAAGCGCCGAAATTCAAGCTCTCCAATTGAGATTTCTTACCAACGTAAGCTTCTTCCAATTCCTCGACTTCACGGCTCTGCTCTTTCGCCAATTGCTTAACATTAGCGCCATCTTCTTCAGCCATTTTTTCGTAGCGGATTTTGATAGCCTTACGAGCCAAATCAGTTTCCGCTTCCAAATCTGCCAGATATTGATCGCGAGTTGCTTCGTCAACGTTTAAGATGACGTAAGTTGCAAAGTAAACGATTTTTTCAATATTACGAACCGTCATGCCAAGCAGCTGGCTCATTGCGCTTGGAGTGCCGCGCATAAACCAAATGTGCGCTACAGGCACTGCCAATTGAATATGCCCCATTCGCTCACGACGAACGATTGACTTAGTGACTAATTCGCCATTCTTATCGACAGCAGCTTCGCGTGAACGTACGCCCTTAAGCTTTGAGTCGTGTGGATTGATGTCCTTGACTGGACCAAAGATTCGCTCACAGAACAATCCGTCGCGTTCTGGCTTTTGTGTGCGATAGTTAATTGTTTCTGGCTTCAAAACTTCGCCGTAGCTCCATTTCAGAATGTCTTCTGGGCTAGCTACCGCCAAACGAACCGCGTCAAAATCGCTGATGCCCGTTGCGTTAAATGCAGAATTTGCCATCTTACGCGTCCTCCTTTATTTCTTCTACTTCATCAATGTCTTGCACGCTCATGCCATCGTCAATTTCACCGATGTCATCTGATTCGTCCAAGTATTTTTCTTCTTCCTCATTGTCAGCGGCAACGGTTTTGTCTTCTGGGCCACTTGAAGCAATAACGTGTTCAGCATCAACTGTTGCCTCGTCGTCAACCAAGTCAACTCGAAGACCCAAACCTTGAAGCTCCTTAACCAACACGTTGAAGGATTCTGGAAGTTTTGGACCAACAATCGGCTCATCCTTAATGATTGACTCGTAAGCCTTTGCGCGACCGTAAACGTCGTCGGACTTAATTGTCAACATTTCCTGCAAGGTTGCAGCAGCACCGTAAGCTTCCAATGCCCAAACCTCCATTTCACCGAAGCGCTGACCACCATTTTGCGCTTTACCACCAAGCGGCTGCTGAGTAACCATCGTGTATGGACCAGTTGAGCGGGCGTGAATCTTGTCAGAAACCATGTGGTGCAACTTAATCATGTGCATCACGCCAACTGTTGTTCGCTCCTCAAACGGTTCACCGGTGCGGCCGTCAAACAATTGACTCTTACCGTCACGCGCCAAACCAGCTTTTTCCAGCTCGTCAGAAATCTTCTCACTTGGAACACCGTTAAATGACGGAGTTGCCACACGGTAGCCCAATGCTCGTGCTGCCATACCAAGGTGAGTTTCAAAAATCTGACCAAGGTTCATACGGCTTGGCACACCAAGTGGGTTCAAAACTACGTCAACCGGCGTACCGTCTTCTAGGAATGGCATATCTTCAACAGGAAGAACTTTCGCCACAACACCCTTGTTGCCGAAGCGTCCAGCCATCTTGTCACCAACGCCAATCTTTCGTAGTTGCGCAACAAAGATCTGAATTTGCATCAAAACGCCAGCTTTCAACTCGTGACCATTTTCACGACTAAAGATCTTAACGCCAACAACTTTACCGCCGCCCGCGTTGTTCATTCGCTGTGATGTATCGCGAACGTCCTTAGCCTTTTCGCCGAAGATTGCACGAAGCAAACGCTCCTCAGAACTCAATTCCTGCTCGCCCTTTGGCGTAATCTTACCGACCAAAACATCGCCAGCCTTAACCTCTGAACCAATTTGAACAATTCCGTTCTCGTCCAAGTGACGCAAACTTTCCTCGGAAACGTTTGGAATATCGCGCGTCACAATCTCTGGACCAAGCTTCGTCTCACGAACCTCAACGGTGTAATCTTTAATGTTAATGCTTGTCAATCGATCATCTTCAACCAAACGACGACTCATAATAATCGCGTCTTCCATGTTGTAGCCACCCCATGGCATGAAGGCGACCAGAAGGTTTTTACCTAGAGCAATTTCACCGCCAGCAATTGAGGCACCTTCAATCAGAATGTCACCCTTCTTCACCTTGTCGCCACGCTCAACGCGGACTTTTTGGTTGTAACAACGATCGTCATTATTCTTCACGAAATGCTTCAACGTATAAATCTTTACACCATCAGCATATTTAACGTGAACTTCGTCAGCATCAGCACGAACAACTTCGCCGTCGCCACTAGCCTGAATCAAGTGACCACTATTCTCAGCCACAGCCTTTTCAATTCCAGTACCAACAGTTGCAGATTCTGGACACAATAGAGGAACAGCCTGGCGTTGCATGTTTGAACCAGTCAAGGCACGGTCAACGCGAGTCTTTTCAATAAACGGAACCAGCGCCGCGGTCGAACCTAGAATCTGACGGTGAGCTGCGTCCATGAATGTAACTTGGTTGGCATCAACTTGTGATGGCTGCATATTGCTTCGGGCGTTAACGCGCTCGTCGCGGAAAGTTCCGTCTTCATTAAGAGCTTCACCAGCGTCAGCGATAACCTCACCGATTTCCTGTGAAGCATCCAAGTAAACAAGCTCGTCGGTCACCTTACCGTCTTTTACGCGAAGATATGGAGTCTCAATAAATCCATACTCATTAACACGCGCGTAAGCCGCCAAGTTTAGAACCAAACCGATATTCGCACCTTCTGGCGTTTCCACTGAACAGATACGACCATAGTGAGTTGGGTGGGCGTCGCGAACCTCAAATCCAGCGCGCTCACGAGTCAAACCGCCAGGACCAGTCGAGCTCAAGCGTCGCTTGTGGCTCAATTCTGACAATGGGTTAACCTCGTCAAGTAGCTGTGACAACTGGCTTGAAGTAAAGAATTCACGAACAGCTGCAACAATTGGACGAGCATTAATCAATTGACTTGGGCTAACACTTTCCAAATCAGCCACGCTCATGCGGTCCATTGCATTGCGCTGCATTCGAAGCATACCAACGCGGAACTGTCGAGCAATCAATTCACCAACCAAGCGAACTCGGCGGTTGCTCAATGCGTCAATGTCGTCAGCTGGCTCTTGCGTATTGTTCAAGCGAATAACTTCACGCAAAATCGCCACCAAATCGCTCATCTGCAACGTACGATTTTCAGCCGTATTAGCAACATCCAGACCCAAGCGTTGGTTCAATTTATAACGACCAACCCGCGAATAATCGAACCGCTTGAAGTCAAAGAACATTCGCTCAATCATCTGACGAGCGTTATCAACTGTCGCCAAGTCGCCTGGACGCAATCGACGATAAACCTCAATCAACGCCTCGTTCGCACCACGAGAAGTATCCTTATCCAAAGTTTCGTCAATGTATTTTACGTCGCCAGTATCAATATCAGCGAACAATTCCTTAATTTCGCTAGTCTTTGGATAGCCCAAAGCGCGCAATAAAGTCGTTGCTGGCATCTTGCGGCGGCGGTCAATTTTTACGTAAATCGCGCCGTTAGAAGCCGTCTCAAATTCCATCCAAGCTCCACGTCCTGGAATGATTTTCGCGCCGTAGTAATTACGTCCCGCTATTGTTTCAGCAGTGAAGAAAACACCAGCAGAGCGAATCAACTGGCTAACAACCACGCGCTCCGTACCGTTGATAATGAACGTACCGCGCTCGGTCATCCATGGATATTCACCGAGGTAAATCTCCTGCTCTTCAACCACGCCAGTTGTTTTATTCGTCAATTCAACTGTTGCGTGCAATGGAGCCTCAAATGTCAAGTTGTTCTCTTTGGCAAATTGGTCAGTGTTTTTTGGCTCGCCAAAATAATATTTGCCGAACTTTAATGACAATTTCTGACCAGTATAGTCGTCAATTGGGTTAATTTCTGAAAATATATCACTCAAACCTTCTTCGACGAACCAGCGCCAAGAATCTTTTTGGTGAGCGATTAAGTTTGGTAGCGGCAGGGCGTTATCACCAGAGGTGAAATAGACGCGCTCGCTACTTGTGGTTGGTTTTTTTGCCACAGGCGTAAACACTCCTCGCTTTAATTAGTGGTTAATAGACGGCCGTGAAGATCTCTAATTCATAGCCCAAAATCACGATTTGCCACTCGCAATTTTCACCCGCCATGAATACACTACTTCTATAACTACTCATTATGACGAAAAACGTCAATAAAATCAAGGGGTTTTACTAGTGTTTTTCAATATTATCAATCAACATATCATGAACTTCGTCAATCGTCCCGTCAGCAGAAATTACCGGAATTCCGTGTGCCTCAGCAATCTCCAAATATCCATCGTCGACTTTTTTCTGAAAATCTTGCCCGCGCGACTCAAAAGTGTCGGGGTTTTTCAACTCGCCACGCATAGAAATTCGCTCTTCCCGCTTTTCACGACTCAAGCTCAAAATAACCATAACGTCTGGCTTCAAGTATTTTTCATCGGTGAATAATTCTGTCAATCGCAGAATCTCCGACTCGTCATAACCTTCGCCTCGCCCCTGATAAACCAGCGTTGAGATATAATTTCTCGCGCTCAAAACAATTTCCCCACGCTCCAACGCAGGCTGAATTTTTTCCCGCCACAATTCACGCCGAGCTGCAGAAAATAGCGCCACATTCACCGCCGCAGAGCGCGCCAGATCACCATTTTTAATCACTTTTCGAAGTTCATTTGCTATTGGAGTTGATTTTTCCGGATCGTCACTTCCCGGCTCTTCAATCACGCAAACCGTTCGCCCGATTGACCGAAAATATTCCGCCAATTTCGCGACCTGCGTCGACTTGCCCGTCCCGTCATTACCCTCGATAACTATATATTTTCCCGCGTCGCTCATCATCACCTCGTAATCACAGTATGCGGCTTATTCAGATAAATCATCATTTTTTTCGCCTTGCCGTCAACTTTTATAAAATGTGTGTGCTGGTGCGCCATTGATCTGGTTTTACTTCCTTGAGCTCGGGCGTAAATCGAATAGCCATTATTCTCAAATTTCGCAATCTGATTCATATAGTCAATTTTTTCCTCATCGCTCAAATTCGCCAGCGAGTCCACGTGCCGTTTCGGTATCACCATCAAATGGTCATCCACGCCGCAGCCATCCCAAAAATTATAGCCAAACCTATTCTTAATAATCAGACAATGCGCCGTTTCACCAACGACCTGATCTGTGTGATGCTTTACCAATTGACAAAAATCGCAACCGTCGGACTTATGTTTTTTCCTGTGATCAATATATTCTTTCTCTTTCGTCCGCGAGCGAAACATTGAACCTGCCATCATCACAAAATCCCCTCGCTAAGTCCCGCGATTTCCATCGGTTTATGCCGACGATCCTTAAACGCTCGCGGCAACATCATTTCTGGACGCCAAGTTTTTATCAATTCATCCAAATCGTCAGTGTGCTGATATTTGCCGCTCATTCCGCCGCGTCCACTAGCATATCCGCCGTCAACCTGACCAGTGTGATGAAAAATCAATTGTCCAATTCTCTCACCGACAGGCAAAACCACACTCTCATGCTTATTCAAATTGTAAATCTCAAGCGTAATCCGATTGATATATCCCGGATCAACCCAGCCAGCATCAAAACACACCGCCACGCCGTTTCGCCCCCAAGAGCTACGACTTTTCACCTCAGCCGCGCCGCCATACGTTCGAATCCCAACAAATTCGTGCGTGTGTGCTAAAATTCGCTCACCAGGTTTCAAAACAATAATCGGATGATCTGGCGGAATATTCTTAAATTCCCGAAAACCGTGCCGCTCGCACCATTCGGCGTGTGGAATCGCCTTAAGCGGACCCTTGAAGTATCGATTGACATCAGACTCGTCAAACGGATTATAAACTCGCGAAATATCATCATATTCCTGTTTATAAAAATTAAAGCCTAGCGTAAAATCTAAGCTGGCTTCCGATACGTTTTTTGGGTTGAACGGCGTACAGACAATTGTCCCGTCTTCAATCGCCGCTAATATATCTTTATTTGAGTACACGCTCACTAAACACCTCCCATTGCGTGATTTTTCTACCAAATCTTATTATGGCAAGTTTATGCATTCCTATCAAGCTTTCGGTAAATTTTACAGCATGTTAAACTGAAATTATGGAAAAAGCCATTATTGTAGCTTACGATAAAAACCGCGCCATCGGACAAAATGGCGATATGCCGTGGGGGCGAAGTTTGCCGGCCGACTTGGTGAATTTTAAGCGTTTGACGAGAAATAGCAATGTCATTATGGGCAGAAAAACGTTTGAGTCAATTGGTTCGCGACCACTCCCAGACAGAGAAAATATTGTCATTTCATCCAAGCCAACTGGCGTCAAAAAAGTTCTTACGGCTATGAATTTACGAAGCGCCCTGGCTTTATCCCGATATCCGACTTTTATTATTGGCGGCTCACGAGTTTATAAAGACGCGCTAGATATTCCAGAAATTGACACCATTTACGCCACGGAAATTGACGCCGAATTCCCCGACGCTGACACTTTTTTCCCAGAGATAGATATGAAAGCGTGGGAGGAAGTAAGTCGCGCACATCATTCGGCAGATAATGAAAATAATTACGATTTTGATTTTGTGATATATAAGAGAAAAAAGCACTCTTAAATTGACAGTATTTGATGTTTGTGGTATAGTAGAGATTATG
>PPYF01269090.1_pt1 | contig 10825 bp, 8 predicted proteins | sample 1559871 | NCBI WGS metagenome assembly PPYF01 (sample SAMN08240021, study PRJNA423297) | Human gut metagenome, whole genome shotgun sequencing project.
CCATTTACCCCCCGTACCATCACCTCCCCCCAGGCCCTTTTGGAGGAGTATGCCAACATCCGCAAGCAGGGGTATGCCATCAGTGACGGGGAGCTGAACATCGAGACCATCGGCATCGGCGCGCCGGTGCGGGATGAGTCCGGCTCTGTGTGGGCGGCCATCTCCATCGGGGCCCCCCGGATGCGGGTGGACGATGCCAAGCGGGAGCGCTATATCTTCCTGGTGACGGAGATCGCTGCCGAAATGTCCCGGGACCTGACCCGGGGAACCGTGGGTGACTCTCTGAAATAATCGGAAACGATACACTGGAAAGTTTCTTATCAGAAAACTTTGTTGTTTTATTCTATCAATTTGGAAACCTGAAATTATTCACAACTCCGAACTTGCTCTGGGACACTCGAAAATCCTTGAAGTGTTTCTTGCATTATGCTAGGATATCGGTGAACTTAGTTTCCCCTCTGGAAACGTTTTGAATGAACGAATCATTGCAAAGGAGTTGCTGAAAGTATGGATCTCAGTCAGGTCGAAGTGTACAACAAGGAAGTGGCGGAGCTGCGCGCCCAGCGGGACAAGGACTACGCCGAGTATGAGGCCGCCGGCCGCATCTGGGGCCTGGTCCCCCGTGAGCGCATCACCAAGATCAAGTTCCCCCGGGTGAAGAAGGAGATCATCGACGGCTATCTGTCCATGGACGACATGTCCACCACCGTCTCCGACGTGCTGGACAGCTATGGCATCGACGGGGCCATCCCCTCCTCCTACCTCAAGCCTGTCATCCCCGGCAGCAAGATCTGCGGCCCTGCCGTGACCATCCGCAACATCCCCGTGCGCAAGACCCCCACCCAGGGTGCCCACGACCACGACTTTATCGCCATGTCCACCCGTGACATCTATTATATCGGCGAGCCCGGCGATGTGCTGGTGTCTGACTTCGGCGGCAATCTGGATGTGTCCAACATGGGCGGCCAGAGCTGCACCGTGGGCAAGAACTGCGGCTTTGCCGGCAACATCGTCAACGGCTGCTGCCGGGACGTGTCCTCCATCCGGGACTATAACTACCCCGTCTTCTCCTGCGGCACCACCCAGATCACCGGCAAGTACCGCATGGAGTGTGTGGAGATGAACGGCCCCGTCACCCTGTGCGGCAAGCTGGTCATCCCCGGCGACCTGATGGTGGCCGACGACTCCGGCGTGTGCATCGTCCCCTATGAGCTGGCCGAGCCCGTTCTGGAGCAGTGCCTGAAGATCGCCGCCAGCGAGGAGCGTATGCGCCAGCTCATCGAGAGCAAGGCCCCCATCTCCGAGCTGCGCCCCCTGTTCCGCGCCCGGTATAAATAAGAATAGAGCATAAAAAATATTTGGAGGTAACAACGATGAAGAAGCTCCTTGCCCTCGTCCTCGCCTGTGTGATATCCCTGTCCATGGCCGCCTGCAGCAGTGCCCCCGCGGCCTCCGCCGGCAGCTCTTCTGCCGGTGGCTCTGCCTCCGGTGACAGCGCGTTCTCCTTCGACTCCCCCATCACCGTGGTGGTCCCCTTCAAGGCCGGCAGCGCTACGGACAACCAGATCCGTCTGATGCAGTCCAAGCTGGAGAAGGCCCTGGGCACCAACCTGGTCATTGTCAACGCCGAGGGCGGCTCCGGCACCATCGGCACCACCGAGTATCTGACCAACTATGCCGCCGACGGCTATACCATTCTCTATAGCCTGGCCACCCCTGTGGTGTACAAGCCCCTCAGCGGCGACACCGCCTATACCTATGATGACCTGACCTCTGTGGCACGCACCTCCAGCCAGCCCATGTATCTCATCGTCCCTGACAGCGAGACCCGCTCCGCCCAGGAGATCCTGGACTACATCAAAGAAAACCCCGGCAAGTTCACCTATGCCAACGTAGGCAACGGCGGCAACGGACACTTAGCCTTTGCCTCCTTCCTGGTGGGTGAGGGGCTGGACGCTGTCTCCGTGCCCTACTCCGGCGGAACCGCCGACTGCTACACCGCCATGATGGGCGGCGAGGTTAACGCCGCCGTCTATGGTGAGGCCGACCTGCTGGCCCGCGAGGACAATCACGCCGTTATCAATCTGGGCAGCAAGTCCACTGTGGAGTCTCTGCAGGACGTGCCCACCCTGGCCGACCTGGGCTATGAGGGCTATGAGACCAACAACATGGCCGGTTTCTTCTACAACAAGGATGTGCCCGCTGCGGCTGTCACCGCCTTTGAGGATGCCGTGGAGTCCGTGCTCACAGACCCCGACTTTATCACTGAGGCCACCGCAGCCGGTTTCGTCCCCAGCTTCGGCACCGGCGCTGATATGGACAAGCAGGCCGAGGCCGCCATCGAAAAGGCCGTGCCCGTGCTGGAGTCCCTGGGCTGAACTGTACCATCTACTATCTTTGCGGACCGCAGGACGAAAATAGCCTCCTGCGGTCCACTTAATAAGGAAGTGTAGTATGCAAAAACGGAATTGTTTCACCTCTCTGCTCTGTGCCGCCCTGTTTCTCTTCTTCCTTGTTCAGTGCAATGCACTGGCCGAGTCTGCCGCCCTGTGGCCCCGGCTGGTCTGCTGTGTAGGGCTGGGCCTGGCAGGACTGGAGATACTGGTTGAGGGTATCCAGTGGGCCCGGCACCCCGGGGATCAGCAGGGCCTGTGGGCCCTCACCCCAGAGCAGACCAAACGCAGCGCCATTCTGCTGGGACTGCTCCTGCTGTGGATCGCCGGATTGACCACCATCGGTTTTCTAGTCAGCTCTGTGGCGGCTCTATGTGCTATCGCCTTAGTCTTCGAGCCTGTGAAGAACAAACAGAACCTGGTGCGGGACATCGTCGTGTGCGTCATCTTTGGAGTCGCATTTTATTTCCTGTTCAAGTTCCTGGGCATCCACTTCCCCAGGACGCTGCTGATGTAAGGAGGGCGGAATCGTGCAAGACATTCTAACTTATTTTCTCCATGCCCTCGCCCCCTCGAATCTGCTGGTCATTCTGACCGGGACTGTGGTGGGTATTATTGTGGGTGCGCTGCCCGGCTTCACCGCCACAATGGGCATCGCTATTCTCATCCCTTTGACCTACACCTGGAACGCCTCCACCGCCTTGATTTTCCTGGGGGCCATCTACTGCGGCTCTATGTACGGCGGGTCCATCTCCGCCATACTCATCAACACCCCCGGCACCGCCGCAGCGGCGGCCACCGCTATGGACGGCTATGCTATGACCCGCCACGGGCGGCCTCACGAGGCCCTCACCGAGGCGGCTGTGGCCTCCTTCTGGGGTGGCCAGGCCAGTACCATCGCCCTGTTGTTCTTCGCCCCTGTGATGGCCAAGTGGGCCTTTAACTTCGGCGCTCAGGAGAAATTTTTGATGGCCGCCTTCGGTCTGACCATCATCGCTTCCCTGTCCACCAAGAGCATTTTGAAGGGTCTGATGATGGGCTGTGTGGGTCTGCTGCTGGCCTGTGTGGGCATGGACCCCGTTATGGGCCGGGCCCGATTCACCTTCGGCACCACCTATCTCATGGGCGGCCTGACCATGATCCCTGCGGTCATCGGCCTGTTCAGCGTATCTCAGGTGTTCAGCACCTTGAAGGATGCGCTGAAGCCAGCCAATCCCGAGGACATTGCACGGTATAAGTCCTCCCGGGTCCACCTGAAGGATTTTGTCCGTTATCCGCTGACCTATCTGCGTTCCTCCATCATTGGCATTATTGTGGGTATCATCCCCGGTACCGGCGGCGACGTATCCAGCTATGTGTCCTATAACATGGGCAAGCTGTTCTCCAAGGAGCGGGACCAGTTCGGAGATGGCTCCCGGGAGGGCGTGGCCTGCTGCGAAGCGGCCAACAACGCCGTTACCGGCGGCACCCTGATCCCTACTTTGACCCTTGGCATCCCTGGCAATGCTACCACCGCCATTCTGCTCTCCGGCCTTACCATCCACGGTCTGGCTCCGGGCTACAGTCTGTTCACCTCCGGCAAGAACATCACCTATCCTTTTATCATGGCCCTGTTCCTGGCCAACCTGGCCTTTGTCATCATCGGTCTGCTGGGAGCGAAGTATTTCGCCCGGGTCACCTTGACCCCCCAAAGCATTCTCTCCGCCTGTGTGCTGAACCTGAGCTTGATCGGCTGCTATGGCGTGCGGGGCAATATCCGGGATGTCTATGCCATGCTGGCGTTCGGCTTGGTGGGCTATCTCTTAAAGCTCTATAAGTTCAATATTGTGCCCATCGTTCTGGGCATGATCCTGGGCGACATCGCAGAGGAGGCCCTGCAGCAGGGCCTGATCCTGTACAACGGCAGCGTTCCAGCGATGTTTGCCACCTTCTTCCAGCGTCCCATCTGCGTGGTGCTGATGCTCCTGATGGTCGTCTCCGTCTGCGCCCCCTTCATTATGGAGGCCCGCAAAGGAAAGCAGAGCAAATAATGTGAAACCCCCTTTTTCCCGTCTAAAAAAGCCGGCGTATCTGTCAAAAGCGATGGACAGATGCGCCGGTCCCATTTTATAATGGTAGCAGACAAAACTTCAGGAGGGTCTGTTATGCGCGTTGCACTCATCCAGATGTCCGTCACGGCGGACAGAGCGAGGAATATCACCGCCGCTTGTCAGCACATCCGCCGGGCGGCGGAGGGGGGAGCGGACATGGCGGTGCTGCCGGAGATGTTCTGCTGTCCCTATGACAACGGCTGCTTCCGGGCCTATGGGGAGACGGCGGGCGGCCCCGCCCAGATGGCCCTGTCCCAGACGGCGGCGGAACTGGGCATCTATGTGGTGGGCGGCTCCCTGCCCGAGCTGGAGGGCGGAAAGGTCTATAATACCTCCTATGTCTATGGCCGCCGGGGGGAGCTTTTGGCAAAGCACCGGAAGGTCCACCTGTTCGACATCGACGTGGCGGGGGGCCAGCGCTTTATGGAGTCGGACACGCTGTCCCCCGGGGACCAGATCACCACCTTTGACACGGAATTCGGCCTGATGGGCCTGTGCATCTGCTTTGACCTGCGCTTTGAAGAGCTCTCCCGGTGTATGTGCCTGCGGGGCTGTCAGGCGATCATCGTCCCGGCGGCCTTTAACATGACCACCGGCCCCGCCCACTGGGAGCTGCTGTTCCGCCAGCGGGCGGTGGACAACCAGTGCTTCACCCTGGGCTGCGCTCCCGCCCGGGACGAGGGTGCCGGATATGTGTCCTATGGTAACTCCATCGCCGTGGACCCCTGGGGCACGGTGCTCTGCCGGGCTGACGAGAAAGAAACTATTTTGTACGCCGACCTGGACCTGGCCCGCATCCAAGCCGTGCGGCAGCAGCTGCCCATCCTCTCCGCCCGCAGAACGGATCTGTATGAGATAAGAGAACGGTGAACTGGCTCGCTTGTCATTGCGAGGAGCCAGCAGAGCGACGTGGCAATCCGTATCCCACGCAAAAAACAAATCCCTTGCCTGGGGATTGACAATTTGGTAAATCATGTTATACTGAAAACAAGGGAAGGCGCTGCCGGTAGACGGGGGCCCCTTAAAGGTATAGAGAAGTAACCGTTAAGTGGCCAAACTTAGGGCGGTTACTTCTTCTTATTTATCTGGAGAACCAGAGAAATGATGCTGACGATCAGGATACCGAGCTGAAACAGATCGGAATAAGTGACCATGACATCACCCCCTCCTATGTAGTGGAGGAGGTACAAAGAAGTGTGGCCTCCTCCCCAAAAAGAGGGGCCCCGCCTACCGTGTACTGGCAGCGCCAGCGCATATTCCATGCGCCAGGGGAATTATATCATATTATGAATAATTTGGCAATATCTAAGGGTGAGAGAATAAATCGCCGCGTCGGACTCTCCCAACTATGCTATCGTAAGATCAAAAGTCCGATTCTCCGCCTGGAGAACCGGACTTTTTGCCGAATTTCTAATTTTTCCCCTTGCTTTTGCTACAGAGCGCCGTATAATAAAGTTGCATGCGGAAAAGAAAAGTCCATTTTTGGAAAAATTTGAAACTTGGGAGGTCTTTTTCGTGAAAAAATTGTTTCGCCGCCTGATGGCGGTGGCCGTAGCGGCAGCGCTGACTGCGGGGATGTGCATCACCGCCTCGGCCTACACCTATCCGTCCGCCTATTGGAAGCTCCACGACGCCTGGAGCCAGGCCGTGGCCGCCAAGAGCGCCAACCAGGTGCTCACCGTGGCCCAGCAGACCTATGACCTGCTGATGAAGGACCCGCTGTGCGCCGACATCTGCAACAATCTGGAAAGCAAGTGCGCCCGGGCCTCCTGGTGTGCCGAGATGAAGGGCGACCTGGCCGGGGCTGTGAAGTGGCTGGAGCGGGAGCGCACCTTTGCCCAGTGGCTGGACAAGAACGTGACCAGCTACAAAGATGCCCTGCTGAACATCGACGCCCGGCTGGAGCAGCTCAACGCCGCCCGGGGTGTGGAGGTCTATGCCCTGCAGGAGGGGGCGGGCAAGTCCTTCTCCGGCTCCGGGGCCGCGGCCAACGGCACCTGGTACGGCTCCGCCGTGGGCGGGTCCCGTTCTGGCGAGTCCGCCAGCCTGATGTATGTCAACTTTATGGACGGCTATTCCGTGGACTACTGGATCGACTATTATAAGAGCACCTCCTCCGCCTTTGCCGCCGCCGCCGACGGCGGGGTCATTGAGCTGGCCTGGAATTTCAGCCCCGAGTCCACCGCCGGGGCCCAGCGGGTGCTGGACAGCGCCGCCGACAGCTACATCGCCGAGGGCCTGCAGGCCATGGGCAACCTGAATGCGACAGTTCTGCTGCGCATCGGCGGGGAGATGAACAACTGGTCCAACATCGACAGCGGCACGTTCATCCAGGCCTTCCAGAAGATCGCCGCCCAGGCCCACCAGTATTCCAACATCAAAACCGTGTTCTCCCCCGCCACCATCAGCGACCGGAACCACACCATTTCGGAGTTCTACCCCGGCGACCAGTATGTGGACTGGGTCGGCGTATCCGACTATCAGAACAGCGCCTACGCCGGACAGGCTCCCGCCTATACCTTTGATGCGGCGGCCTATGGCAACGATGCCTACTATGGCCGGGGCCTGTACTCCTCCGACCCTCTGACCCTGGTGCGGCCCATTGCCCGCCTGGCCCAGCAGCACAACAAGCCCCTGATGATCAGCGAGTGCGGCTTCTCCTACACCAGCGCCTCCGGCGGCGACCAGACCGCCTATGCCGCAGACCAGCTGAACAAGCTCTATTCCTATGCCAACATGATCTTCCCCCAGACCAAGGCTGTGTTCTATTTTGACAAGGACATGTCCGGCTCCGCCTATCACTATGCCCTGTCCGGCAGCTCCACCCTGGCCAGCACCTATGAAAACGCCATCCAGGCCAACGGCTCCTATCTGAAGGAGGGCCAGACCTCTGCCCCCTCCTGGACCGCCCTGTCCAACGTCGGCCAGGGCCAGGGACAGCTCCGGCTGGCCACCTACGCTGTGTTCCCCTCCTCCGCCGCCACCACCGTGACCTATTATGTGGACGGCAAGGCGGTGTACTCCAGCAGCAAGGCCCCCTATTACTACACGCTGGACTGCGATGCCCTGTCCGCCGGCAGCCACAAGCTGTATGTCACCGCTACCAACGGCAAGTTCACCGTCAACGGCGGCGCTGTCGGCAAGACCTATACCCTCCAGACCCAGGAGAGCGAGGGCTATCACCCCGGCTCTGCCGACAGCTGGGCCCGGGCCCTGCTGGACACCGCCTATGAGAAGGGCCTGCTCACCGAGCGCACCGACAGCGGCTTCCAGAACCAGATCACCCGCCTGCAGTTTGCCGACCTGGCGGTGAACCTGATGGAAAAGACCACTGGCAAGAGCATCACCCCCGCCGAGAACACCTTCCAGGACACCAGCGACCCCGCCGTGCTCAAGGCTGTGGCCGCCGGGGTCACCTCCGGCAAGGGGGAGGGACGCTTCGCCCCCAACGACAAGATCACCCGCCAGGAGATCTGCGTCATGCTGAACCGGGTCATCGAGTATGTGGACCAGAGCCGTGACAGCCAGGCTCTGGCCAACACCAGTACCCAGATGGACCCCAAGTTCACCGACTCCTCCAACATCGACAGCTGGGCTGTAAACTCCGTGGCCCTGCTGACCAACAACGGCCTGATGTCCGGCAAGGATGGGGGCCGGGTGGCCCCCAAGGACAACACCAAGGTGGAGGAGGCCGCCATCCTCATCCTGGCCCTGTATAACAAGTTCTGAGTTTCTCTCTCAGCAAAGAAAGGCCCCGGCCCGCAGGAGCATGTCCTGCGGGCCGGGGCCTTTCTGGGATCGTGAGAAAAGAGAGGAAAGAAAAGAGAAAAGAAGAAAAAGAGGAAAATCAGAATGATCGGAAACTCAAATCAAGCGTAAGCGGCAAGCTTACCAGTTGAAGCCGCCGAAGGGCCACTGGTAATAGCCGCCCTGACCCTGCTGGCCCTGCTGATACTGCTGGCTTTGTTGGGCCTGCTGGTTCTGCTGCAGCTGGTTGTTGGCCTCGGTTTCGGAATTTTTCTCGTCAAAGGTGATGGTCAGCTTCTGCTCCTTCTGCTCCCGGACGATGGTCAGCGTGGCCTTGTCCCCGGCCTTATAGTTGCTGGACAGGGCGGCGGTGAGGGCGGAGGAGGAGTCGATGGCGGTGTCGTCGATGGCGGTGATGATGTCGCCCACCTTCAGGCCCGCCTTCTCGGCGCAGGAGCCCTCGGCCACATACTGCACGGCGGCGCCGGCCACCACGCCATAGCGCTGGGCCTCGTCCGAGACGTTGGTCACCTGAACGCCCATATAGGGCTTGCCGGTGACATAGCCGTGCTCCATCAGGTCGGACAGGATGTCCTTCACGTCGTTGATGGGGAGGGCGAAGCCCAGACCCTCGGCGGACACGCCGGAGCCGGACTGGGTATACTTGGCGGAGACGATGCCCACCACATTGCCATAGCTGTCAAACAGGGGGCCGCCAGAGTTGCCGGGGTTGATGGCGCAGTTGGTCTGCAGCACGTTCAGGGTGGTGCTCACCGCCCGGCCGTTGGCATCGGAGCTGCTGGTGGTGATCAGCCGGTCCAGGGCGGAGACGATGCCGTCGGTGAAGGAGTAGGTCAGCTCGCCCAGGGGGTTGCCGATGGCATAGACGCTCTGGCCCACCACCAGCTTGCTGGAATCGCCCAGAGTGACGGGGGTCAGGCCGGTGGCATCGATCTTCAGCACGGCCACGTCGTTGTCCTTCTCGCCGCCCACCAGCTTGGCGGTGTACTTGTCGCCGTTGGCGAAGGCCACCTCCACAGACACGGAGGAGTCGTTGGCCGCCTCCTCAATGACGTGGTAGTTGGTGACGATGTAGCCGTCCTGGGTGAGGACAAAGCCGGAGCCGGAGGCCGCCGAGGTGGTGGCCTGGCCGAAGATGTTCACCGTGGTGGTGGAGACGGTGATGCCCACGCAGGAGCCCAGGTTGGCGGCATACAGCTGCTCGGGAGTCATGGCCTTGCCGCTGTTGCTGTTCACCACGGTCTGGACCTGGGGGTGCTCCACCGCCTCGTAAATGGTGGTGGAGCCGGAACCGTTGAAGTGGCTGTACAGAGCCGCACCGCCCACGCCCGCGCCGCCGCCCACGATGGCACAGGCCAAGATCAGGGCTGCGATGCGCTTGCCGCCGCCCTTTTTATGGGGGGCCTGTCCGGGCTGGACCGGTCCGCCGCCGGTGGGGATGGGGTCGCTGTAGTCACCAAAGCCGCCCCGGTATCCGTCGTTCTCGCTGTTATAAAAATTGAAGTCGTCCATACTGGTCAAACTCCCCTCAAATTTTTGTCTTATTTCGGGTTCCCCTTGGAACTGTGGATATGATAGCGTAGAAATATGAAGAAAGCATGAAGAAAAACATATCATTTTTTAAACATTCCTGAAATACGCCGTGAACGTGCTTCAGAGGTCCTCCGGTCTGCGGGAGAGGATAGCGGCCACGTCCCACGCCGCTGCGGCCAGGTCTGACCGCAGCCCACGGAACATGCCCATGCCTGCCAGGTTCAGCAGGACCAGGGTGAGCACCGGGCCCAGGATCATGCCCAGCACGCCCCCCAGCTTCATGCCCACATACACGCTGAGCAGGGACAGCACCGGGGACAGGCCCGTCTGATCCCCCACAAACTTGGGCTCCATGGCCCGGCGGAACAGGGCGATCACGCCCCAGATGACCATGAGGGAGATGGCGCTGGAGAAGTTTCGGGTGATGAGCTCCACCACCGCCCAGGGGACCATCACCGTCCCGGCCCCCACGATGGGGATAAAGTCCAGCACCGCCAGCCCCAGGGCCAGCAGCAGGCCATAGGGCTGCCGGGTGAGGACAAAGCCCCCCAGCAGGATGAAGAACACCCCCACCGACAGCAGCAGCTCTGCCTTTAAATAGCCGCCGAAGGCCCCCAGAGCCACCGTTCTGACCTCCCCAAGAAAAGCCAGCAGCCCCTGGTCCATACCCCGGGCGGCCCTGGCCCGGAGATAGGGATAGTCCGCCGTGAGGAAATAGGCGGCCATCACATATACCACCAGGGCCACGCAGAAGGAGGGTACCCCCATGGCCTTGTTCGTGGTATAGTCGGCCAGCCGCTGGACCAGGGCGGGGGTGGTCTGGTTCAGCCAGTTCAGCAGACCGGTCATGGCCTCCTGCATCGGGTCGCTGAGCTGTTCGGGCACCAGGGCCCACAGCCGGTCAGACAGGGACTGGAGCTGGTCCATCATGCGCTGCAGACTCTCCAGCAGACCGTCCCGGTTCTGGGCCAGGGCCACGATCTCCTGCCCGGCGATATAGCCCAAAAAGCCCAGCCCCGCCCCCAACAGACCGAACAGCAC
>PPYF01017340.1_pt1 | contig 10824 bp, 9 predicted proteins | sample 1559871 | NCBI WGS metagenome assembly PPYF01 (sample SAMN08240021, study PRJNA423297) | Human gut metagenome, whole genome shotgun sequencing project.
GTCTAATATTATTATACTATATTAGCCTTTAATTTTGCTAAAATAAGAAAAAATCTTATCTATTTAAAAAGTGTGGAGATATTTAAATAAATATCTCCACACTCAAATTATAACACAATCATAACTATTCTGCTGTTTCTAACTCTTCTTTTTTACCGAATTTTTCAAAGAACCATTCACCGCTCTTGTCACAGCATAAAGCAAGTATCGCTCCACATAAAAATGATACAACTACTCTCCATAGGTCTGCCCCCAATACTTCTAAGCCCATAGATGCAGCTGCAAATGTAGAGAAACATCCCATAAACGCACCTGGTATAAACCATAAAACCTTTGCCTTAGCCTGCCAACACATTGTAGCAGATATAAGTCCAGTCATAAATGCACTCAAAACAAATGAACCTGGAACAAATCCAGATATAAACATCGCCAACATAGCTGAGATCATACCAGACATAGTTGAAAATATTGAAGTTTTAACTCCCTCTAGGCCATGCTTACCTGAAGCAAAATAAGCCGTACATCCTGCAAATCCAATCCAAGTTACTAATCCCAAAGATGGAATTGATGATATTAGACCCCATATACCGCAAAATATACCAGTACCAAGACCTAAAGCAAATAACATACTCATAATTTCCTCCTAAAAAATTAAAATCGTTTTTTATATTATATCATAAAATTGATTATTATTTTAACTCTTTTAAAAATACAAACAATAATTGTAATCTATTTTTGGGATACACTTAATATACTGCTCTATCAAATACACCCTTTAAATATGCCAGTGTTACTCCATAATTTGTAATCGCTAAATTATGCTCTCTTGCAGCATATACTCGATTCATCATATTATTTCTAGTCATCATACATCCACCACATTGAATTATCATAGAAAATCTTTCTAAATCATCTGGGAGGGATTTTCCATATACAAACTCGAACTCTATCTTCTTTCCCGTTTTCTTTCTTATCAGATTCGGAATGAGTACCTGACCTATATCTTCATGAGATACAGTATGTGTACAAGATTCCGCTATCAGTACTTTATCTCCATCCTTTAGTCTTTCTAAGTGCCTTGCTCCCTTTAAAAACTCTTCTATATCTCCTTTTTCTCTTGCAAACAATATTGAAAAACTTGTCAAGCTTATACTCTCTGGAACAATATCTGCAACCTTGTCAAATACCTTGGAGTCAGTAATCACAAGGTCTATATTTTTATTTTCTTTCAATGTTTCCTCCAACTCACTGTCTCTGCAGACAATCACTTTTATACCTTCATCTAGACAGGCCCTTATTATCTGCACTTGCGGAAGTATCAGCCTACCTTTAGGTGTTTCACTATCTATTGGAACTACTAAAAGAGCAGTGTCACCATAGCTTAACATCCCTTCTAATAAGCTTTTTTCTTCTTCAGTATTTTTTAGTTTTTCAATAATTTTATTATTTAAATTCTCTAGCCAAGCATTCTCTTTTGACTTTGTTGATATAAATATAAAATCTTTATATCTTAATTTTATATCATATAATATTTTTTCATCTAGTAGGTCTATTTTATTTGCTATAAAAATAAATTCTTTATCCTTATATTTGTTTTTAATATCTATTATTTTTTTTCTTATAATTTCTTCTTCAATATTTACTAGGTCTTCAATATTAAAGATATATACCAAAAGATCTGAATCACGCATTTCCTCTTCGCTTTTTGCCACCCTTTGTGATCCAAGCTTTCCTATATCGTCAAGACCTGCCGTATCCACAATTCTAACTGCTCCATATCCTATCATCTCTGAAGCCTTCCACACAGGATCTGTTGTAGTACCTGCAACAGAAGAAACAATAGATCTATCAAATCCAAGTAACTTATTGAATATAGTAGATTTCCCTGCATTTCTATTTCCTACTAGCACTATACTTTTTCTATTTCCAATCGGTGTATTATTCATCTCTACCTCTTATAATCCCTATATAAAATACATTTATAATAATATATAAAATAACCCAATATAAAATTATATTGGGTTATTTTTAAGTTAGACTCTATTGAAAATTAGCTAACAAAAGATTTAATTTTAAAAATCAAGTCAAGATAATTAAATATATTAATCAGTCAATTTACTTATCTTATATAAATAAATCTCTTTCACCCTTTTTCAACTTTTCTATATTTCCTAAGATAAACTCTCTAATATCTTCTCTATCTATTGTAGAAGCCTGTTCTCTTACAAAGTTTTCAGCCTTTTCTAAGAATCTTTCATCCCCATAATCAACGGCATATTCCATTAGAGTTGTAAGGGCATTTGGCTTACACATATAGTGTATTTCTTCAGACTTTGCTATATTCATGAATTTTTCTCCAGTTCTTCCAGTTCTATAACAAGCTGTACAGTAACTTGGAACATATCCACGATCTATAAGGTCTTCTATTACTTCTATAGGAGTTCTTTCATCTGCCTTTTCAAACTGATCTATATTTCTTCCGTTTGCAGCTTCTTCATATCCGCCAACACCTGTACATGATCCCGCACTTACCTGAGATATACCATATTCAAGTAATTCCTGTCTCACTTCAGCTTCTTCTCTAGTAGAAAGTATCATACCTGTATATGGAACAGCTAGACGTATAATAGCAACTATCTTTTTAAACATATCATCATCTAATAAATGTGGGAATGTTTCAAGAGTTACTCCTTCCGCTGGTCTTAGTCTAGGTACAGAAATAGTATGGAATCCTACTCCAAACTTCTTTTCTAGATGTTCATTGTGCATCATCAATCCTAAAACTTCAAACTTAGGGTCTGCTAATCCAAATAAAACACCCGCACCAACATCATCTATTCCAGCTTCCATCGCTCTATCAAAGGCAGTCGTATGATAGTCGTAATTTCCTTTTATACAATTCGGATGCATATTTCTATATGCTACTTCATCGTAACTTTCCTGGAACAAGATATATGTACCTATTTGAGCATCTTTTAATTTTTTATAGTTTTCTATAGTTGTAGCTGCTATATTAACATTTATTCTTCTTATTTTTCCATTATTATTGTATGTATCATATATAGTATCAATGGCTTCTAAAACATAATCAATTGGACAGTTTACAGGATCTTCCCCAGCTTCAAGAGCTAGTCTTTTGTGTCCCATCTCTTCCAAAATCTCTACTTCTTGTCTTATCTCGTCCATTGTAAGTCTTCTTCTTACAAATTTATTCTTACATTTATATCCACAGTAAACACAGTTATTTACGCAATAATCACTGATATATAATGGTGCAAAAAGAACCACTCTATTACCATATACATCCTTTTTTACTTCTCCAGCTATCTTAAATAGCTTTTTTACTTGATCTTCATTTTTAATTTCTAGTAAAGAAGCAATTTCAGAATGTTCTAAGCCTTTTCTGTCCTTTGCTTTTTCAAGGATTCTATCAATATCTTCCTCTGTTGTTTCTTTTGCATTTTCAATTAAAGATAGTATATAATCTCTGTCTATCTTCATATCCTCATCAAATCTTTTTCTTGTCATTCTTTTTACCACCTTTCAAATCAGATTATATTCTTTTTTGTCAGACAAAAATAATTATTTATTAGCATAATAACTATGATTTAATATTTTTTATACTGCTTGATATATAATGTTTTCATGCTTTTTCATTATAACATTTTAATTTTGAATTTTCTATACTTAATTAATTTTTAATAATTTCTATTTTTTCAAATCCAGTCAACATTTTACTATCTCCTCTGCCCATATCACAGTCATATCCAAAATCTTTTAATTGATCTTTTATTAGCTTTAAAGCTTGAGCTGACTCACTTCCACTGCTCTTTTTGTCATTATATAAAGAGTAGTCACCTCTATGGTCTTCTGGTGAAAGATTGGGCATAATAACATTACAACCCACATTTAATCCATACTCTCTTCCATTCGGGTCAATACTTGATAGTGCGGTTGTCGCAGGTAGAAGAACTCTTGGAAGTAACATTCTCACTAGAGATAACATAAGTATAGTCGTATCCAAATCTCCACTTTTATAGTGATTCATTTGAGTATCCTTATGAGTAATATATGGACCTATACCCACCATTTCAGGCTCTAGATTTTTAATAAACCTTAAATCTGCCACATAATCTTTTGTCGTGTACCATGGCAGTCCAACCATAAATCCTGCACCAGTTTGATAGCCAAGACTTTTAAGATCTTCTAGGCACTTTTTTCTTGTCCTAAATTCAGATAAAGGATGAAGCCATCTATAAAGCTCTTCATTTGTAGTTTCATGTCTCAATAAAAACCTATCAACCCCAGCATCTTTTAAAGTTTTATAGCTATCATAACTTTTTTCACCTATAGAAAGGGTAACCGCACAGTCAGGTATTAAAGACTTTATACTTTTGACTATATCGACATACATCTCATCAGTATAATATGGATCTTCTCCCCCCTGCAAAACAAATGTGTTATATCCCAGCTTTTCTCCTAATAAACATGATTTCATAATTTCGTCTTTTGTCAATCTATATCTATTCACATTCTTATTGAACACATTTATACCGCAATATCTACATTCACGCTTACAATAATTTGTAAACTCTATAAGTCCTCTTAAATAGACTTTATTGCCATAATATTTATCTCTTAGTTTCTTTGATAAGCTAAATAAATATTTCTTACCTTTTTCATCCAAATTATCGATTAACCAAGCCAAATCTTCATCACAAAGATTATTTTCAGCATATAGTATATCTATTAATTTCCTAGCTATCTCTTCATTTGAAAGGCCATTATTTATTAAGCTAAGAGAAATTGATTTATTATCTAAATCATCTCTATCTATTATTTTTATATCTTTATCAGATATAGAACTTCTTGCATAAGAGTTTTCTAAAACTCCCTCAACTTTATTTATTATTTTCTTTTTATTTTCACTATTTATTATAGACATATTGCTTCCTTCTTGGAAATAGCAGTTTTGACAGTTACATGTTCTATACTCCCTAATCTACCAGTCAAACCATTGATTTCATCTAGTGTCCCTAGTACCGTAATGCTAACAACAGAAATACCCTCTTTTTCAAAAGGAATTCCCATTCTTCCCCTAACAATATCCTTATATTCTGAAACTATATTATTGAAATCACTTTGACAAGCAAGTGGACTTTCCAATATTGCACTTATAACAGCAACTCTTTTATTCATAGCTCTATACCTCCTATTTTTAGAATCAACATAATTATAGCAAACATAGATAGATATTGGAACATAGAAAAATTAATTTTGTAAGTATTTTTTATTTATTCAGTATTTTTCAAAAATTTAGTGCCTAGCAAATCTTATTTTTTCGACTTGCTAGACACTGGTTTTATGTTTATTAAATTTTTTTAGAGTTCTTATATTTTTTCTATATTATCTTCTTTTTTTAATATTAATTTCTTATATTTTTCTTATATTGAGTTTTAAATTTTATGCTTTTTAAATCCACACCCTACAATCTTTTTGCTTATGAATTAAATCCCATAGCAGTGATGTATTGGAAAAATAGTTTTTATACTTACGAATTGGTTTTCATATCTATTTAGATAAATTTTATGTTTATGGTCTAAACTCTGTGGAAATACATATCTTTTTAGAGATAGTATATTAAGCATATAAGCTTTTTATCTATGAGCAAACTCTATTTCTGTAAAAAATATTTAGATTGATACAATAGCCTTTATTCTACATGAAGGTATATATCCACTCTAGGTTTATGTGCGTCGATATCATCCCTGAGAATAGCATAAATTTTGCTGTTCCTATCCTTCAAAAGAGGATATAACACTTCCCCGTGAGTCTTTGATATATATCCTATAACATAACCTTTTGAGCTACAAATTAAAACAGTATTTTTCTCATATATATCATTTGGATCTGCTTTTAGATACAAAATATCTCCCTTATTTATACTTCCTTCAAGAACTGAGAGGTCTCTATCTTCAGTACCCTTTAGTATAGATAATAATATTTTGACATCATCTTCTGATTTTTCAAAATCAGTAAATACATCCACATATCTTTGTTTTTTTACAATAATAGTTTTATTGTCATCTATTTTTCTTACACTATCACTTTCTTTTTCATTATGTTTTTCATCATCAGTTTTAGCTGTACTTTCTTCAGAGAATTCTATCTTTTTTTCTTTCTTATCTACTTTTGAAGTATTCTTTTTATCATTGACTTCTAGAGCTATAACATTTCCATCCTCTGTTAAATTTATAATATCTACATTATCTATAGATACTTTTGAATTAAGCCCCGCACTTAATCCAGAACTTCTTTCATTCATATTAAAAAGCTTGAATTTTATCAACATTTTTTCTATATATTTGACCAAATCCTTATCTGGCTCCTCTTTAATCATCTCTTTGAGAGCAATAATTACCTTGTCGCTCCAGTCTTCTCTAAAGTATTTTAAAACTGTTGCAGCTTTTATTCTTACATCTTTAAATCTTGCAAATAAGCATTTAATAAAAAACTCTTCATTATAATCTCTAGAATTTTTAAACGCTTGTAAAATATACACTATCCATACATCTGGAAGATACTTTACACTAGGATCATCAACATTTCTACTTTCACTAAACACCTCTTCTGGAACCATATCTATAATAAAGTTATATATATCTTTATAATATACTCTTTCATTATTTATAAGAAAATACTCTATCATGTCAAAATAAAAAGGCATTCTACTAAACATCATTTCAAATATTTTTGAATCTACTATATAATCATAAGAAAATTGAAGCTCTTTTAGTAAATACAACATCATACTTGCATCTTCTACTTCAAAATCATTATTATTTATTAATTCCTCTGTCATTATCTTTTCATAATCAAATCTCTTTATTAAGTCCTCGCAGTTTTTCTCCATAGACTTTTCAACATTTAAGGACCATCCATTATTCTTTTCTTCAGAGTCAATGGAATCTCTCCAGTCAGTTGCTATGTTTGATTTAATAATAGCTATTGCGGCAAAGTCTATATAGTCTTTTGCATATTTATAAGCACTAAAGAGATACTTTTCTATTAGACGCTTGCTAACCTTAAACATCTTAAAATTGGCTTCAAATGATGAATATGCCAAGAGATAAGAAATGCTAGTGAAGTTATTTTTATCTATGACTATATTATCGATATAATCTTCCAATAGTGTATTTGTCATTATAAATAAGCTACAATCCCTTTTTACACAGGTCGTAGTTTCTACAATTTCTTCAATTAATACTTTCTTTTGTTCCTCTTTTACTGCTTTAAACTTTATTAAAGAACATAATCTACCATAACCATCAGTATTTTTCAATAAATTGTTTACTATACTGTTATAATCTGAAAATCTATTTACAGCCTCTAAAACATATAAAGTGAACTCACTATGATATCCTAAAGTTAAAAGAACCCTTTTGCTATAATCATTTTCAAAGTTACCAAGTATTATAATACCTAGCTTAACCAAGTCATCATATATACTTTGGGTCGCCAATTTTATAGCAAAATTATAGATTTCGTCGACTTTAAAAAACTCCTCTTCAATATATGCTCTTAATAAATCTGTAAAAGCATATATATACTCATGTAATGGATTTTCCCTTAGATACATTAATATATTTATTTCTGTTTTATTATTATCTATTAACTCCTTTATTTTATTAAGAGCGGCGATAGAAAGTCTTTCCTTGTCTTCATTTGATAGAATTTCTTCACTCCATAACATATAGTCTACCTCTACTTTTCCTGCCATTGGAAGCAGCTGAAACTGGTAAGGGAGTTCGTTAAATTCCTGAAATGCGCTTCGTATTTCATTGTATATACTCTCTGACATCTTATCACCTCTTTCTTAAAATATTAAATCACTCAATAGTATTTTCTAAATATCAATCAGAAAATTATTTATACAAATAAAAGTATATTCCTTTTCATGCATGAAAAGGAATATACTAAATCTAGTACATATTTATATTTTAACATATTTTTTAGAATATTACATCAATATCGATTTTACTTTAAACTAAATAATTTTTCCATCTTGTATTCTAACTATTCTATCAGCACGATTTGCCAAGCTTTCATCATGATATTACTTGATTCAGATGAAAAAATAAATATGAAATAAATTTTTTAGCTAGTAATCTTACTGCTGTATTGAACAAAGAGTTAGAGTCGGACTTCTTATTTAAATACCATAGAAGCAAATTTTAATAGTACCTTATATTATTAGCTTAAATTTCAAAATTATTTTCATTAAAAAAGAGTATTATTAAAAAATAATACTCTTTTTTATTTATAATACTTACTCAATCTCTGCTTAAAATTCCAAACTTATAAATTAATACACAATATCATGAGCTATAGGAAGGTAAAACATCTCTTCAACTTTCTTTGGATCTTTTGTTATGGCTGTAATCCACATCATCTTGCATACAGTAGATTCTGTTGTCATATTATAGTTTTCAAGAAGATGAAGATTTCCCTTTATCTCATATCCTACCTGATATACTTCCATATTGCTTCCTTCATGTGGAACAGAAGTTGATAGAACTATAATCTTCCCTTGCGCCTTTAGCTCTTGCATTTTTTCAACTAAGGCATTATCTCCTTCATAACAAGGTATTCCACCAACACCGAAGCCTTCAATTATTAAGACATCTGATGCCTTTCCTATAAACTCAAATATATCTGGGCTAATTCCAGGAACAAGCTTCAATATATTAACATTTGTATTTAATTTATCGAAAAACATAGGCTCTCCACTTACTTTTTCCTCTATGTAGTATATTACTCTTCCGTTAAATACAATCGCAGTCATAGGATAATCAACACTATCAAATGCATTATAGCTATGAGTTCTAGTCTTTCTAGCACGAGTTCCAACTATTACCTTTGCATCAAATACTACATGCACACCACAAGCTCTATCATCACAGGCATATATAAAAGCATCATACAGATTTTTTCTAGCATCTGTATCTTCTAGATAAATAGATTTTTGTGATCCTGTCATAACTACGGGCTTTGGAGAATTTTGTATCAAGTATGAAAGTGCTGATGCTGTATACGATAAAGTATCCGTTCCGTGTGTAATAACAAATCCATCATATTTGTCATAATTTTCCTTAACACAATTGGCTATCTTTATCCAACCATTTGGGCTCATATTACTACTGTCAATATTCATCAACTGAATGGCACTTACCTCACATAACTCAGCAATATGTGGTGCTAAAGCCAAAATTTCATCACTCGTAATACTCGGTACCAAGCCAACGTCTGTTGGTTTGGAAGCTATAGTACCACCTGTTGCAATTAGCAAAATCTTTTTCATTTATTTCCCTTCCTTCTTCTTTTTTAAATTCTTTTTAAAATATCCAATCTTTTACTATAAACGTCTTTTTAAAAATTTAAAAGTAACCGCTATTATAAATCCTAGCATAATAAGATTTATTGAAGATGTTGTAAATAAAACTACTGTAAATACTGGTTTTGAATAAGAAAGCATTGTAGCAAGCAGCATCAAAAGCATTATCATTTTATAAAATAATTGCCTTCTATTGCTTTCTTCTTGAGTCTTCGCTTCTGTTTCAGTATACATCTTATAAAATATAAATATTGTGCCAACTATAACTACTGCAATTGTAAAAAAGTATCCCCTAGTAACTACACTTGTCCAATTAGTAAAATTCAACTTTAACATAGATTTTATAATATCCACTATTCCCTTTATTATAAATCCAAAACCTAAAATGGCAATACTAAACACAATACTGCTCTTAAAATCAACTTTATCACTTACCCATTTCATAATTATTCTCCTTTTTAAAAAATTACATACATTTTTGATTATATCACAGAATTTGATACTTTTTGCTCTCTTTACAACTTTATATCACAATTTTATTTTCAGTATAATTTCACTATCAAGAATTTATATTTTTAGAGTTTCTAACTTCAGCTTTATAAATTACTTTATTAATCTTTCAATAAGCTATTTACTTCTGATTCTTGATTTATATACATTTTTATATTAATATAAAATTATAATATTTTGAATTTTTTCTTAGTTACTTAAATATTTTAGGAGGGTGTATTTATAATGTTTTCTATATTTATAAAAATGACATTAAGACTAGCTATTGGACTTTTAGCACTTATTATATATATGAATCTGCTTGGACGTATGCAACTTTCACCACAATCTGCAGTTGATCAGATTGGTAACTATATACTTGGTGGAATTCTCGGTGGAATAATCTATAATCTTGATTTAGAGTTTTATAAGTTTTTTATGGCTATAATTATTTGGACAAGTCTAATGCTATTGGTAAATTTTATAACAAAAAAAAATCTTCGTGCAAAAAGAGCTATAAAGGGTCATCCTACTCTCCTAATGGAATCAAACAAATTTCTTACAGATGAATTTAAGAAAAATAAGGTTAACTTGGATGATATTATGTCAAGGCTTCATCAAAAGGGAATTCACAGTATCTCAGAAGTTGATACCATCTGGCTAGAACCAAACGGACAGCTCACTACTATTATGAAGTATGATGACAACACTGGCTGGGTATTAATAGAGGATGGACAAATTAATTACCTTGACCTCTTTAGATTAAACAAATCTAAGGAGTGGCTAGAAGCTGAAGTTCAAAAAAAGGGCTATGAATCTATATCTGAAATTTTCTATGGAGAATATCTAAATAAAGAATTGATTTTGTATAAATACTAGAAACAATTCTAATATAAATACTAGAATTTTAATATATAAAATACAAATAGGCAGCCATATGG
>PPYF01019941.1_pt1 | contig 10824 bp, 12 predicted proteins | sample 1559871 | NCBI WGS metagenome assembly PPYF01 (sample SAMN08240021, study PRJNA423297) | Human gut metagenome, whole genome shotgun sequencing project.
AATTCATTGAAGCTATGTGCGTGACCTGTACCGCAGTTGAATGTACCAGAAATTTCAGGATGTTCCCAGAAATAGAAGTTTACATTTACCACGTCTTTGACATAGATGAAATCACGTGTTTGACCACCATTTTCATAGCCATCTGTGCCTTCAAACAAATTGATAACGCCTGTTTCTTGGTTTTTATAGAACATTTGGCGTACAAGAGATGCCATTTTATCCTTATGTGCTTCATTAGGACCAAATACATTGAAATAACGCAAACCTACCACTTGTGCTGTATATTCGCCTTCAAATTTACGTACATAGCGGTCAAATAATAGCTTAGAATATGCATACGGATTTAAAGCTTCTTCTGCTTCTGGCTTTTCTACAAAGCCATTTGTACCATTGCCATACGTAGATGCAGAGGATGCATAGATAAATGGAATAGCACGATCTTGGCAATAGTGGAATAGATTTTTGGAACCTTCGTAGTTGTTCTTCATCATATATTTGCCATTGTATTCCATCGTATCTGCACATGCGCCTTCATGGAAAATGACTTCAATAGGACCTACATTGAATGTGCCGTCTGCAATGGCAGCATCAAAATCATCACAGTCAATATAATCTAAATAATCTAAATTTTGGAGATTGCGAATTTTACGACCATCTGTTAAATCATCAACGATTAAAATATCATTGCGACCGCGTTCGTTTAAGGCTTTCACAATATTACTACCAATAAAACCGGCACCACCAGTTACAATAATCATAATTTCCCCTCCTTAGCCATCATAGCTATTTTCTTTACGATATCCGATGTAGAGTATCCTTCTTTAAATGAAAGTACCTCTACTTCATCTACAGATTCTCTACCAACGATATCCTCTTTTTTATAATCGCCGCCCTTAACAAGAATATTAGGGCGTAAGTACGCTAATAATTCGGCAGGTGTATCCTCCTCAAAAAGGACGACACCATCTACACATTGTAAGGCACTTAATAAGGCTGCTCTATCCTCTTCGGATACGATAGGTCTTGTTTCACCCTTTAAACGTCTAACAGATGCATCAGAGTTAAGTCCTATAATGAGATGAGTCCCAAGTTGTGCCGCCTCTTGTAGATACGTAATGTGTCCTCGATGCAGAATATCAAAGCAACCATTTGTAAATACGACTGTTTCGTCCATGCTTTGCCATTTATCGATTAACGCCTTCATTTCTTCTTTTGTATATAATGGGCTAGATGTTGTCAATTGTCGTACAGAGCGCCATAATTCAATCAACTCTTGGCGATGGATTGGATATGTTCCCACCTTAGATACGACGATACCAGCAGCGCCATTAGCGATATGTAGGGCTAAACGCATAGATAAACCACTGGCTAAGCATGAAATCATCATAGCTACGACCGTATCACCAGCGCCACTCACATCGAATACATCCTGTTGTGTTGCTGGATTATGCCAAGTTCTACCATCCTTAGCCACAACGGTAATACCCTTAGCGGAACGAGTACCGATAATATATTTAATATTAACCTTATTGAGTACTTCCTTAGCCGCCTCGATAACAGATGCATCATCATTTGGAATCACACGACCTAAGGATTCACCCAATTCTTTTACATTCGGTGTAATACATGTAGCAGCGGCCAATAAGTTATCGAGCACTCTACCATGGTCATCGACACCAGCTACGGCCCCTAAATAGACATGGCAATCGAGATTAGCTAAGTTAGACGCTACGTTACCTGCCCCGCCAAGCACTTCTTTCACAGAGGATACGCGATTGACCGGCACAGGAGCCTCTGGTGAAATACGGCTCACATCGCCAAATACATAACGATCCACCATAACATCACCGATAACTGCAATGTTTAGGTTCGGTAATGAATTTGTCAAAAACTCATTCACTGTTTTTGTAATCATAGGCCCCCTTTCAAGAAATCTGTGATTTCTTCCCTATCTCGATTAATAATCTTCTTCAATAAGTTCGCAAATGATATGACCAGCTAAAATGTGCATTTCTTGAATACGCGCCGTAACAGTACTTGGAATAGCTAGTGTAAGATCGCATAATTCTGCCAATTTACCGCCACCTTCACCGGTGAAAGCAATCGTGTGCATGCCTGTATTTCGTGCCATTTCCACGGCTTTCACAACATTTTTTGAATTACCCGATGTGGAAATACCGATTAGTACATCCCCAGAACGGCCTAAGCCTTCAACTTGACGCGCAAACACTGCATCATAGTCATAATCATTGGCAACAGCAGTCAAAATAGATGTATCTGTAGTAAGCGCAATGGATGCAAGAGAGCGGCGTTCTTTTTTAAAACGTCCAATAAGTTCTGCTGCAAGATGTTGAGAATCCGCAGCGGAACCACCATTACCACAGAATAAAATTTTATTGCCACTATTCAAAGCCACAATACAGCGGTTAGCAATTTCTTGAATAACATCCATCTGATCCATTGTTTTACTAAACACATCAAGATGGTCTGTAAATCGATCCGCAATGATTGGATTTATATCTGCCATTATAAAATCTCCTTTAGTAGGCGATCCGCGTTTTTCCAAAATAGTTTTTCCGTTTGTTCTTCTGAAAGCCCGGCGCCTCTAAATGCATCATACAAACGATGCATATCGTCAATTTCTTATGAGAATCTCCAGTATTAGGTTCCCCCAATTCATTAGGATAATTCCAGGTCAATGTAATAAGTCGAACACCATCAGCGTAAGCCTTGTCTAACTTAGCTAAATCGCCTCCAAGGACTCCACCTTCTTCAATGGATAATAAAGCAGCTACTTTATGATTTTCATAACACGCTGTAATATCATCATAAGAACGCACATGACTGATATAGTCGCTATATTTTTGTATCTGACTATCGAACAATTGGCGCATAGATTCATATCTACCATACGAATCGTCTTGTTCTTCTAAGTCTACAAATAATGCAAAATCCTGCAATCGACTATGCCCTTTGATAAGGCGCTCAATATCAATTTTCCAGTTATTAGAAAATAAATCACCATCATGAGGGTGGTCGATTAATTGCATTATCGTATCACAATGTAAATCAATCATATATTCACGCTATTTCTTTGCTTTTTTAGCATCTAATTTTTTTAATGCTTTAAGTTCAGCCATAAAGCTGTCAATATTATCAAACTTACGATATACTGAAGCAAAACGTACATAGGCAACTTGGTCAATATCTTTTAATTGTTGTAATACAAGTTCACCAATACGATCTGTAGAAATCTCTTGATTTACTTCATTGCGAATGTCTCGCTCTACATTATTGACCACTTCTTCCATAACGGACATAGGTACTGTTCGTTTGTCACAAGAACGCAACAAGCCATTTAACAATTTACCACGGTCAAATAATTCACGGCGACCATTCTTCTTTGCTACCATGAGTGGTACTTCTTCGATGATTTCATAAGTAGTAAAGCGGCGTCCACAATTAATACACTCCCGACGACGACGGATACTATTTCCTTCATCTGTCGTTCTTGAGTCTGTTACCTTCGTGTCTGTATGTTGGCAATAAGGACATCTCATTAGCTAATACTCCTTTTCTAATCAGTCAGTAATCATGAAAAAGGCACAATACGCCTATTTTCTTATACCTTATATAGTACCATATTTAGTAGGAAAAGTACAAAAAGAACCCCTTATAAACCTATGAATTACAATCTTTTTAAGAAGATTATAATCAAAAGTGTTATAAGGGGTTCTTTAGTATGCACTTACGTGCTAAATCGTATGAAATTAACGTTTAATAGCATCTTCAATGTGTAACAAGCAATCACCGGATTCGATACGGCTGCCTTCACGAACAAGGATTTCTTCAACGATGCCACCGATAGGAGCTGTAATTGTTGTTTCCATCTTCATAGCTTCTGTTACGATTAATGGTTCACCTTTAGTTACGGATTGACCTTTCTTAACTAGAATCTTAACAACAGAACCAGACAACGTAGCACCAATTTCACCAGGGTTGGATTCATTTACTTTACGACGAACAACGCCAGTTGTTTTAGCATGTTTATCATGAACTTTAATAGAACGTGGTTGGCCATTGAATTCAAAGAGAACGATGCGATTACCATCTTCATCAGGATCGGATACACCATTCATCTTGATAATTAATGTTTTACCTTTTTCAATAGTAACTTGAATTTCTTCACCACGTTTCATACCAAAGAAGAATGTTGGTGTATCTAGTACAGATACATTACCAAAGTCTTTAGTAAATTTAGTGTAGTCTTTAAATACTTTAGGATACAAGCAGTATGCACTTACATCTTCATCAGTAGTATTAGCACCCATTTCGTTTAATTCATTACGAACATGTTCGAAATCAGTTGGAGGTAATACAGCACCAGGACGAACAGTAATAGGGCGAGCACCTTTCAAGATGATTTTTTGAAGTTCTTCAGGGAACCCTTGATATGGTGTACCTAGACGACCTTCGAAGAATTCTACTACTGATTGAGGGAAATCAAGAGTATCACCTTTTTCATAGATATCTTTTTCAGTCAAATTATTTTGTACCATGTACAATGTCATATCACCAACGACTTTAGAAGAAGGTGTTACCTTGATGATATCACCAAACATCATATTAACTTGGTGATATACTTTTTTAATGTCTGTCCAACGATCACCAAGTCCAACCATTTTAGCTTGTTGTTGCAAGTTGGAATATTGACCGCCTGGCATTTCATGTTGGTATACTTCTGTATTTGGATATTTTTCAGCTTTATCAACGCCTCTGTAGTAAGGACGAATACTACCACAGCGCGGCCATAGGAGTAAATCGTATTGCCAGAACCTTCATGAGAATGCAAATGAATTGGTACTGTCACAGCGTCTTTCAAAGCGGATACTAAGTTGTATGCAGCTTGAGGTTTCAACAAACCAGCCATATCTTTAATAGCAATGATATTGGCACCTGCATTTTGCAATTCTTTTGCCATTTTTACATAGTAATCAAGATTGTATTTAGGACGATTGCTGTCAAGGATATCGCCTGTGTAGCACAATGCAACTTCAGCAATCTTATTTTGATTACGAACTTCATCGATGGCAACCTTCATATTGTCAAGGCTATTCAAGCTATCGAATACGCGGAATACGTCGATACCATTTTTAGCGGATAATTGAATGAAGTTACGAACTACATTATCTGGATAGGATGTATAACCAACGGCATTAGCACCGCGAATCAACATTTGAAGCAATGTATTAGGCACTTCTTTACGGAACATGCGCAAACGTTCCCATGGATCTTCGTGCAAGAAACGATAGGATACATCAAATGTTGCACCGCCCCAACATTCTAAGGAGAATAGATTTGGTACACCTTTAGCGGCATCGCCAGCTACGCGTGCCATATCGATGGTACGCAAACGTGTAGCAAATAAGGATTGGTGAGCATCACGCCATGTTGTATCTGTGAAGAATACTTGTTTTTGGTCAGCCAACCATTTACTGAAGCCTTCTGGACCTAATTCGTCGAATTTTTGTTTTGTACCAGGTGCAGGAGATACATCCAGTTTAGATGGCAATTGCATTGGTTCAAAATCAGGCACTTCTTGAGGGCCTGCACCGGAGTAACCATTGATTGTAGTATCCGCAATGTAGCGAAGCAATTTAGTACCACGGTCGCGATCTGGTTTTAATTCGAATAATTCAGGATGGTCTTCAATGAAGTTAACTGTGTAGTTACCGCTTTGGAATTCAGGGTTTTCAAGAACGTTAATCAAGAAATGAATGTTTGTTTTAACGCCACGAATACGGAATTCTTTCAAGCAACGAAGCATTTTACGAATAGTTTCTTCATTGTTAGGACCGAATGCAGTTGCTTTCACCAATAAGGAATCATAGTAAGGTGTTACTACAGCGCCTGTGAAAGCATTACCAGAGTCAAGGCGAATACCAAAGCCGCCGGAACTACGATATGCTAAGATTTTACCAGTATCTGGCATGAAGTTGTTCTTAGGATCTTCTGTAGTGATACGACATTGAATTGCAGTACCTTTACTCACATACGGCTTTACGAGTTTCTAATGGCAATGCAAAAGCTGGTGCCATTTCAACAACCTTTTGGTGACGACGTTGTACAGAGCAATCACGTTCATGTAAATGAACTACATTACCATGTTCATCACCTAAGATTTGTACTTCAATATGTTTAGGTTCAACAATAAGTTTTTCTACATATACATCATCATCGCCAAATGCTGCTTTAGCTTCGGATTTAGCGCGGTCATAAGCATCGCGTAACTCTTCTTTGCGGTGAACTTCGCGCATACCACGACCGCCACCACCGTTTACGGCTTTAATCATCAATGGATAGCCGTGAGTTTCAGCAAATTCTTCTAATTGTGCAAAATCACGCAATGCCCCATCAGAACCTGGAATCATTGGAATGTCTGCCAATTTAGCTTGTGTACGAGCATTAACCTTGTCGCCGAACATATTCAAATGTTCTACGTGAGGTCCAATGAAAATGATACCTTCTTCACCGCAACGACGAGCGAACTCTTCGTTTTCTGATAAGAAACCATAGCCAGGATGGATAGCATCAATGTCATGCTCTTTAGCAATGCGGATGATATCTTCAATATCCAAATAGGCATCAACTGGTTTTTTACCTTCCCCAACCAAATATGCTTCATCAGCTTGGTTACGGTGCAAGGACAATGTGTCTTCTTTAGAATAGATAGCTACTGTTTTAATACCCATTTCGTTACATGCACGAAATACGCGGATTGCGATTTCGCCACGATTGGCTACCAAAACGGATTTAATTTTCTTCATAATTGCCTCCTACCGAGTCCTATCGAATGATAGATTTGTGTGCATTGATATACATTGTATATATGTATATCGAAATACATGTTTTACTTAAACATTTATCACTTTTTTTGATATCCGATTATGAATCAAATATACTTATATTATACAATAATTTTCAGATATTAAAAGCATTAATCATCAATATGGTTATATTTATAAATTATTTAACCTAATATAGAAATTATTCTATTCATTAATTTTTCATATGTATTTTTACATACACCGGATGTGGAATAAGGTTATATTTATGTAATTTATTCATCACCCAAGAAATGTTGCATTAAATGATTCAATTGTTCTTGGTCACGAGCCCCCATCGTTTCAACAGCGGAATGCATAGCCAATAATGGTAAGCCAATGTCCATCGTCCGCATTGGTAACATAGCTGATGAAATAGAACCTACAGTTGAGCCGCCCGGAATATCAGAACGATTAACATAAATTTGGTAGGCTACATTAGCTTCCTCACAAAGGCCTTTCACAATGGCAATAGCCTTTGCATCGCCTGCATAAGATTGGCTACAGGCCTGTTTTAATGTAACGCCTCCATTGAGTACCGGGAAATTGGTAATATCATTTTTCTCTGGATAATTTGGATGCAATCCATGGGCTACATCAGATGAAATCATGAATCCACGAGCCACATCTAGATCCATATCATCACGGCTTAATCCTAAACTGCGATACACACGTTCTAATAAGTTTGGCAATAACATTCCTGCTCCGCCTTGTTTAGTACGGCTACCCACCTCTTCATTGTCGAATAGGATTGCACAGCGAATACCGTCAACTTTATTTTTCTTTGCCTCTACAATACCCGCGAGAACACCGAAGCAAGACGTTAAATTATCAAGTCTTGGAGAACTAATGAAATCGAAATCTGTACCAACTAATGCACCTTCTGTTACAGGATAGAGTGTAATTTCATAGGATAGAATTTCAGATGGATCACAATTAATCTCGTCTGCTAAAAATTGATTCCATACCTCTTCCTCAGATTTTATCGTATCTCCATCTGGTTTCATCATGATGATAGGTAACATTTCTTTTTGTCGATTCAATGCTACCCCATCATTCACATTACGATTCATATGAATTGCTAAATTAGGAATAATAGCGATTGGCCGCTTCGTATCAAATAAAACGGAATCAACATCATATGGATTTTCACCCTTTAAGACAACTGTTCCAGCGGCCCCTAAAGGTCGATCTAACCAGGTATTTTGAATTAATCCACCATACATTTCAACATTGAGCTTTGTGTACCCTTTTACATCTGTAATAGGATTAGGTTTTACCCGTATAGCAGGAAAATCTGTATGACCTCCTACTTAATTATTACATGCAAATTGTTATGTAATATACATAATCTATTGTCATTGTAACACAAAAACGCCGTCCCACAAGGGACGGCGTCATGTATACATAATCGTATACGTTTATGTAATTGTGTGTTACCACATACCAATTACTTTCATCCAGATAGAACCTAATCCTACAAAGATGATTAAGTTGATTACGGATGAGAAGAAACCAAGTTTCCACCATGCATTTTGAGGAACATATCCAGTATTGAAGATAACTGGAGATGGGCCTGCAGCATAGTGAGTCAAAGACATACACAAGTTAGATGTAAATGCAATCATCAACAATGTCAACATTGGTGGTGCACCTGCAGAGATAGCAATGGCGGAGAATGCTACGAACATGGCAGAAATATGTGCTGTTAAGGATGCGAATACATAGTGGGAATATGTATTAATAAGTACAGCTATAACGAAGGCAATAATCCAAGACCCTTCTGGAATATAAGCGCCTACAAGTACTGTTGCCCATTTGATGAAACCTAATTTGGACAAGAAACCAGCAAAGCCCATCAATGTACCCATCCAAACTAATGTATCCCAAGCACCTTTTTCACTTTTAACATCGTCCCAAACAAGAACGCTAGTAGCAAGCAAAATAGAAATACCTAAGAATGCAACAGTGGAGTTGCTGGAGCTAAAATTAAATCAGATAATGCTAATGCATAAGCCAAACGCAAGGAACTACTACCAAAAGCAGCAATCAAATTATACGCAATACGTTTCCCCAAACCAGTTTTAATAAAGCCACGAGAGAATAAGAACGCACCTACGATTAGCCAAATAGCAGAGTTAGCAAAACCAGATATAGCTTCGCCAATTTTCAAAGTACCTGTCAAAGCAGCCACAGTAATTACAACGATAGATACGCCACCAATTGGTAATGGCTGAGTAATAAAGCCTACGATAGTAGCAACAAAAATGGCAAACAAATGCCACGATTGAGGTGTTAAACCCTCTGGCGTAGGAATAAACCATAGGCCTATACCAAAGACCGCTGGAATAATCCAATTTAACAGTTTTTTCATACACATACCTCCTACATAGGAAAAAAATTAAACTTTGTATGAAAAAAGCTGTGCATCTAAAACTATGCACAGCTTTCATCGTCATATAAATCCTATTCAGGTAAAGATACGTTTTCTAAGTTTGTTTTCTCGATAGACTCAATATCACCTTGGTCGCAAAGGTTTGCAATGTTTGGATCAATTGGTAAACGGTTCAACAATAATAGACCGTATTTTTGAAGGATTTCTTCAATGTGGCTTTCACCAAAGATTTGGTAATCCTTACCGTTATCTGGGCAATGGAAGTAAGAGTAGTTTTCCACTACACCAATAATAGGCACTTGCATTAAATCAGCCATCTTTACTGCTTTTTCAACAATCATGGATACCAAGTCTTGAGGAGATGTAACGATGATAATACCATCCAATTTCAAGGATTGGTAAACTGTAATCGCTACGTCACCTGTTCCTGGTGGCATATCAACGAATAAATAATCGATGTCTTTCCAAATAACATCACTATAGAATTGTTTTACTACATTGCCCAAAATAGGACCTCGCCATAAAACAGGATCTGTATCGTTTTCAAGCAATAAATTAACGGACATTACATCAATCCCATATTGCTTAGTTTTAACAGGATACATACCAACTTCGTCAGCGTAAGCCTTTTCTTTGATACCAAACATCTTAGGAATGGATGGACCAGTTATATCAGCATCAAGAATACCTACTTTATAACCTTTACGAGCCATCGTTAAGGCCATCAAGCTTGTAACGGAGGATTTACCTACACCACCCTTACCGGATACAACACCGATAACATGTTTAACGGAACTCAATTCATGCAATGGCGCCGTCATATCTTGAGGCTGTTGTGCACCACCGCAACCTGCTGATTTGGATGGACAACTATTGCAATCACTACTGCTGCTACCGCAACCCATAGTAAACACCTACTTTCTTCGAGGACTTCCCTCAACAATATATAGTTAGAAAATTATTATCTCATTGTAAATATCGTTCATTGTGAAAGCTCTTTCTACAACTAACACATCATATATTTACAGTGTTATTGTATCATGGTAGTTTAATAATTTTCAATATACCTATACGCTTTAAATGACTAAATTATTCACCGCAATAGTCCTTTGTAAGAGCACAAAGGATTTCCATCCCCTTTTCAATTTCTGGAATGGTTGGCACCGTATAGCTCAAACGGAATGCATGACCATTTTGTACACCATCCGCTGCAAAAGCACCACATTTAATAATGCCTACATTTTTATTCATGCACGCTTCAAAGAATTCATCACAATCAACAGTATCAGGCATTGTCATCCATGCGAACATACCACCTGTAGGTTGCGTCAAATGAACCTTAGAACTTCCCTTTTCTTTAAATACACGCATCATAGCATCACATTTAGATTTATATACCTTCCGTACATTTTCTAAATGTGCATCATAATTGATATGGCCTAATACGTGTGCTACCACCTTTTGTGTAACTAGTGGCATTTGTCCAGCCGTATTATTTTTAAGTGCCTGAATAGTACCGATAACATCTTCTGGGCCCAACAAGAA
>PPYF01526296.1_pt1 | contig 10824 bp, 10 predicted proteins | sample 1559871 | NCBI WGS metagenome assembly PPYF01 (sample SAMN08240021, study PRJNA423297) | Human gut metagenome, whole genome shotgun sequencing project.
GTATATTGTTTAGTTACAGTGTGTACAGAATCACTAAAGTAACGATTTTAAAATAATATATTGATGCGCATTTATCTCATATAATAGAATATAAGGAATGGACAGATATATGATAAAAGTTGCACTTGATGCTATGGGTGGCGATAATGCGCCAGTTGAGATTATTAAAGGTGCCATAGCTGCTGTTAATGCAAGCAATGAATGCTTTGTATATCTTGTGGGCCAGGAAGATGTAGTCAGGGCTGAGCTTGCAAAGTATACATACAATGAAAAACAGATAGAAGTTGTCAATGCTTCTGAGGTCATCGAAACTGGTGAGCCTCCGGTCATGGCAATCAGAAGGAAGAAAGATTCTTCAATAGTTAAGGGCCTTAATATGGTTAAGAATAAAGAAGCAGATGCTTTCGTTTCAGCAGGAAGCTCAGGAGCTGTATTGGTAGGAGGTCAGGTTATTGTAGGTCGCCTTCCAGGAGTTGAGAGACCTCCTATAGGAGCTATTGTTCCAACTGATAATAGCTGTGTACTTATTGTTGACAGCGGAGCTAATGTTGATGCAAGACCTGATTTTTTAGTACAGTGGGCTAAGATGGGCTCTATATATATGGAGAATTGCGTAGGTATAAAGAACCCACGTGTAGCTATTGTTAATGTCGGACTCGAGGAAGAGAAAGGTAATCAGCTGGTAAAAGAAACATATCCACTGCTTAAGGCATGCGACGATATTAATTTTATTGGAAGTATTGAAGCAAGAGAGATTCCACGAAGTGGTGCAGATGTTATAGTATGTGATGCATTTGTTGGAAATGTAATACTTAAGCTATATGAGGGACTTGCTGGAACTCTTATTTCTAAGATAAAAGGTGCTTTTTATTCAACGCTTAAATCTAAGATAGGAGCATTACTTGTAAAGGGAGCACTTAAAGATACATTAAAGACTATGGATGCATCTGAATATGGTGGAGCACCTCTTATCGGACTTAACAGACTGGTTGTTAAAACACATGGAAGTTCTAAGGCTAAAGAGATTAAGAATTCCGTTCTGCAGTGTGTTACATTTTCAAAAAGCAATATCAATGAAAAGATAGTTGAATCACTTGCTAATATGCCACACACAGATACAGAATCCGAAAAGTAAATGTATAAAATATATGAATGATTAAATATAAGCCTGAAAATAAGATATAAACAGGCGGGAATGGAGGAATAATATGGAGTTTCAGAAGTTACAGAGAATTATCGCAGATGTTCTAAATATCAGTGAGGATAAAATCACACCTGAATCTACTTTTATTGATGATCTTAAGGCTGATTCACTTGATGTATTTCAGATTATCACAGAGATAGAAGATCAGTTTGAGATTCAGATTCCAGATGATGCAGCAGAACATATAACAACAGTTGGTGATGCTGTGTCACAGATTCAGGCAGCTCTTGCTAAATAATCAGGATAATAACAGATGTGGAGTGCCGCCAAGTATCACTGCATAACATGCAGGCGAGGCGGCATTTTTATACTTATGTGTCAACTATATGATGAAAGGAAAAATATATGCATAATAAGAATTTATCAGAATTAATGCAGACAATACATTATGAATTCGAGAATATAGATCTTCTTAAGAATGCACTCACACATAGCTCATATGCTAATGAGAAATGTATTAAAAAGTATAAAGATAATGAACGTCTTGAGTTTTTAGGTGATGCCGTTCTTGAACTTACATCAAGTGATTATATATATAAGAATTATGCTGATATGGATGAAGGAAGGATGACAAGATTACGTGCAAGTATAGTGTGCGAACCAACACTTGCCATATGTGCAAGAGCTATAGGATTAGATAAGTTTGTCATGCTTGGTAAGGGTGAAGAACTCACTGGTGGAAGAAAGAGAGATTCTATTATATCGGATGCATGTGAGGCAGTTATAGGCGCAATATACCTGGATGGTGGTTTTGCTAATGCAAAAGAATTCGTAACATCATTTATTCTTAATGATCTTGAAAACAAGCAACTCTTTTATGATAGCAAAACTATTTTACAGGAAGTTGTCCAGGCAGCTCATAAAGAAGTGGTATATGAGATAATTGATGAGACTGGTCCTGAACATGATAAGAACTTTATTGCAAAAGCTTATGTTGAAGGTATGTTTGAAGTAACGGCAAACGGACATACAAAAAAACATGCAGAACAGAGAGCTGCATATGAAGCACTCGTATATCTTAAGAAGCATGGACAGGCATAATGTAATTAATGGAAAAGGAATAATAAATAAAATATGTATTTAAAGAGTATAGAGGTTCAGGGGTTTAAGTCCTTTGCTAACAAGATAGTGTTTGATTTCCATAACGGAATTACAGGTATTGTAGGACCGAATGGCTCTGGTAAAAGTAATGTTGCCGATGCAGTAAGATGGGTTCTTGGTGAACAGAGTGCCAAGCAGCTGCGTGGTGCTAAAATGGAAGATGTTATATTTGCTGGTACTCAGAACAGAAAACCGGTTGGTTTTGCATATGTTGCTATAACTCTTGACAACAGTGATCATGCATTGCCTGTAGAATACGATGAAGTAACTGTGTCAAGAAGAGTTTACCGCTCTGGTGAAAGTGAATATAAGATTAATGGACATTCCTGCAGACTTAGAGATGTCACAGAAATGTTTTATGATACAGGTATTGGTAAAGAAGGTTATTCTATTATAGGACAGGGTCAGATAGATAAGATTCTTAGCGGAAAACCAGATGAGAGAAGAGAGCTTTTTGATGAGGCGGCTGGTATTGTTAAGTTTAAGAGACGAAAGTCAGCTGCGATAAAGAAGCTTGAAAATGAAAGAAGTAATCTTGTCAGAGTTAACGATATTTTGTCCGAACTTGAGAAACAGGTTGGTCCATTAAAGCAACAGTCAGAAAAAGCAAAGGAATATCTTAACTATAAAACAGATCTGAAAAAATATGATGTTAATGCATTTTTACTTGAAACTGACAGAATAAGGAAGGAAACGGCAGAGCTTAATGGCAGACTGAAAATAGTAGATGATGATTTAGAAGATTCTAAATCTGAATATGATAATACAAAATCTGAATATGAAGCAGCAGAAAATCAGCTTAATGATATTAATGCCCAGATAGACGAAAACAGTCAGACTGTATCAGCTCTGGAACTTGAAAACCAGAAGCTTCAGGGAGAGATAAATGTATTTACAGAACAGATAAAGACATTTAACGCTAATAAGCAGCTTCATTCTGAAAGATTACTGGATATTGAAAAGGACAAGCAGAATAAGAATAACTCAGTTAAAGAGCTGAGGGAGCAGTATAATGACCTTAACACAGAACTTTCAGAGTATAATGATAAGTTAGCGGCTATTAATGATACAGCTAAGGCTCTTAACGCTGAGATTGAAGGAATATCTGGACAGATTGATAATCGTCAGAACAGCATCTATGATAACCTGACAGAGCAGTCTACTATCAAGGCTGAAAATCAGAAGTTTGTTACTATGCTTGAACAGCTGGAAATAAAAAAATCTGAGCTTACAAGTCATATTATCAAAGGTAAGAGTGATGAAAGTGCACAGAAACAGGTTATTAAGTCTCTTACAGCAGAGCTTGATAATGCTGTTGGGAAGCTTGAAGATATTAATAATTCGATCGAAGAAAGTAACACGTCAGTAACACAGCTGAAAGCTGGAATCACTGAAAAGAATAGTGAACTTGATAAGCTGACACAAAACTACCATAGAGAAAAGTCACGTCTTGAATCTTTAATAAATATTACAGAAAGATATGATGGTTATGGTAACAGCATAAAAAAAATCATGGAATTAAAGGATAGCAATCCTGGTATTCTTGGTGTTATTGCTGATATAGTAAAGGTTGAGAAGCAGTATGAAACAGCTATAGAAACTGCACTTGGAGGAACAATCCAGAATATAGTTACAGATAAGGAATCTACAGCAAAAGAACTTATAGGTTATCTAAAACAGAATAAGCTTGGACGTGCTACATTTTTACCTTTGAACGCCATACATGCCAGAAATACGTTAGAAAATGAAGCGTGTATAAATGAAAAAGGTGTTATAGGTGTGGCAAGTAACCTTGTACGTGTTTCTTTCGAGTATGAAGGACTTGCTAAGTATCTTCTTGGACGTATTCTTGTTGTTGATAATATTGATAATGCACTTCTGATTGCTAAAAAATATAAATACACGCTCAGAATCGTAACACTTGAAGGTGAACAGCTAAACCCAGGTGGTTCAATGACTGGTGGTGCATTTAGAAATTCCAGCAATCTTCTTGGACGTAGAAGAGAAATAGAAGAATTAAAACAGTCTGTATCTAATACAAATAAACAGATAACACAAGAGAAGGCAGCTGTTGCTGATTTAAGGAATCAGGTTGCAAAGTACCGCGAGGCACTTGATTCTTATAATAAGCTGTTAAGAGAAACTCATATCAGAAAGAATACTATAGACGTTAATCTTAAGCAGGCAGATCTTAAGCTGTCAGAGATTATTGCTTCATATGGTGATGATATAAAAGAACAGGCATCTATTGATTCTGAAATCTTAAAGATAAGTGAAAGCAGGAATCAGGTCAGTGGTAATCTTAATCTGCTTGACAATCAGAACGAGGCAGCCAGAAAAGAGATAGAGAATCTTGGCAAAACTCTTGAAGCAAAAAAATCAGAGGAAGCAGCTGTTTCACTGAAAATAGAGAATCTGAAAATATCACATTCATCTATAGAGCAGAAAGCCTCATTTATCAATGAGAATATAGAAAGATTATGTAAAGAGCTGGATAATCTTGAAGAAGAAAAAACTTCTATACAGGAAAAGATAGGTGAAACAAAAGAACTTGTATCAGCTAAGCAGGCTGATATTGAGCTTGTTAAGAATTCTATAGAAGAGTCCGAAAGAAAAATAACAGCTATAGGTGAAAAACTTGAAGATTTAAGAGCAGCCAAAGAAAAGGTTAATGCAAGTCATAAAGAGTTCTTTAAGAAACGTGAAGAATTAAATGAAAAAATAATTCTTCTTGAAAAAGATAGTATGAGACTTCATAACCAGTATGACAGACTTGAAGAATCTTATGACTCACTTGTAGATTATATGTGGAATGAATATGAGCTTACATATAGTTATGCTCTTGAGTTAAAGAGCGATGAGCTTAATAATATTAACGATATAAGAAAGCAGATTAACATATTAAAAGCTGCAATCAAGAAACTTGGAGATGTCAATGTAAATGCTATCGAAGAATATAAGTCAGTAAGTGAAAGATATGAATTCATGAAGACACAGCATGATGATATGATTGAAGCAGAAGAATCACTTATGAAGGTTATTGAAGAACTTGATGAAGGCATGAGAACGCAGTTTACTGCTAAGTTTGAAGAAATAAAGGTTGAATTTGATAAAGTGTTCAAGGAACTTTTTGGTGGAGGCAGAGGAACAATAGAGCTTGTAGAAGGAGAAGATATTCTTGAAGCTGGTATTCTTATAATATCCCAGCCACCTGGAAAGAAGCTTCAGAATATGATGCAGTTATCGGGTGGAGAAAAAGCGCTTACCGCTATTGCACTTCTTTTTGCAATACAGAATCTAAAACCTTCTCCATTCTGTCTTCTTGATGAAATAGAAGCGGCACTTGATGATTCAAATGTTGGAAGATATGCTAATTATCTTCATAAGCTGACAAAACATACACAGTTCATTGTTATCACTCACAGACGTGGTACAATGTCAGCAGCTGACAGATTGTATGGTATAACCATGCAGGAAAAGGGTGTATCTACGCTTGTATCGGTTGATCTTATAGAAAATGATCTTAATGACAGGAAAAAAGAATCGTAGAAAATATATTGATTAAGAAAGAGAGGCTGTATATGGGACTTTTTAGTAAATTAAAAGAGGGTCTTACAAAGACACGTAATAATATAGTGTCAGGTATTGATAATATATTTAGTGGTTTTTCTTCAATAGATGATGATTTTTATGAAGAACTTGAAGAAACACTTATTATGGGAGATATCGGTGTAAGAGCAACAGACGAAATTATAGAAGAATTAAAATCTAAGGTTAAAGAAAACAAGATTAAGGATCCTAAGGATTGCAAGCAGTTACTTATTGACACAATCCGTGAAAAGATGAATCTTGGTCCTAATGCATATGACTTTGAGAATCAGAAGTCAATAGTCATGCTTATAGGTGTTAATGGTGTTGGTAAAACAACATCAGTAGGTAAGCTTGCGGGACATTTAAAGGCGCAGAATAAAAAGGTTATCATGGCTGCAGCTGATACCTTCAGAGCAGCAGCTATAGAACAGCTTACAGAATGGTCTAACAGAGTCGGAGTAGATATTATTGCTCAAAGTGAAGGCTCTGACCCTGCCGCCGTTATATATGATTCAATAGCAGCTGCAAAGGCAAGACATGCAGATGTTCTGTTGTGTGATACAGCAGGAAGACTTCAGAACAAAAAGAATCTTATGGAAGAGTTAAGAAAGATAGACCGTGTTATAGAAAGAGAATATTCAGATGCTTACAGGGAAAATCTTATTGTGCTTGATGCAACAACAGGACAGAATGCTCTTTCACAGCTAAGAGAATTCAATGATGTAACAAACATAACAGGTATCATCCTTACTAAGATGGATGGTACAGCTAAAGGTGGCATTGCAGTTGCTATCCAGGCTGAATTTGGGATACCAGTTAAGTATGTTGGTGTTGGTGAAAAGGTTGAAGATCTCCAGAAGTTTGATTCTGATACATTTGTTAATGCATTATTTGATGTTGCGACAGATGATGAAGATGAAGAGCAGGAATAATATCATCAAATTATTTATTAAATATTGTATAAAAAACTTGAATGATTACGGTAATAGGAATAATATATAAAATGTCAGAATTTTATTTTGACATTTATATCATTTTATAAAATTCAGGAAAGGAAAGTACTGTCGTGGTATAATGGGATTTTTAGTATATATAGAATAATGCGTTGTTTTATGCATTTGCATGATATACGTTTATTGCGATAGCACTATATAAGTAATAATGGAAGAATTAACACTTAAGAAATTCGAAGAAGCTGCTGAAAAGGTAAAGGAAGCCACACTTCCAACTAATCTTGTATACAGCGAATATTTTAGTAACCAGACAGGCAACAAAGTATATTTAAAGCCTGAAAATATGCAGTACACAGGTGCTTATAAGGTTCGAGGAGCTTATTATAAGATAAGCACTATGTCAGAAGAAGCTCGTAAAAAAGGTCTTATAACAGCTTCAGCAGGTAATCATGCACAGGGTGTTGCATTTGCAGCTAAGAAGTATGGTGTTAAGGCAACTGTTGTTATGCCAACAACAACACCTCTTATAAAGGTAAACAGAACAAAAAGTTATGGTGCAGAAGTTGTGTTATATGGTGATGTTTATGATGAAGCGTGCGAGTATGCTCTTAAGTTAGCTGAAGAAAAAGGACTTACTTTTGTTCATCCTTTTGATGACCTTGATGTTGCAACAGGTCAGGGTTCTATCGCTATGGAGATTATAAAAGAGCTTCCAACAGTAGATTACATACTTGTACCAGTAGGTGGCGGCGGACTTGCCACAGGTGTTTCTACACTTGCCAAGCTTCTTAATCCTAATATAAAGGTTATTGGTGTTGAGCCAGCAGGTGCTAACTGTCTTCAGGCTTCTATAAAGGCTGGAAAGGTAACAACACTTCCAACTGTAAGCACTATTGCTGATGGTACAGCTGTTAAGACTCCTGGAAGCAAGCTGTTCCCATACCTTCAGAAGAATCTTGATGATATAATCACAGTTCCGGATGAGGATTTAATTGTATCTTTCCTTGATATGGTTGAGAATCATAAGATGATAGTTGAAAATTCTGGTCTTCTTACAGTTGCAGCATTAAAGCAGATTAAGGATAAAGATAAGAAAATTGTTTCTATCCTTTCAGGTGGTAATATGGATGTCATTACTATGTCATCAGTGGTCCAGCAGGGACTTGTTCAAAGAAGCAGAATCTTTACAGTATCAGTTCTTCTTCCAGATAAGCCAGGTGAACTTGTTAAGGTTGCCAAAATAATTGCTGATGCCAATGGTAACGTAATCAAGCTTGATCACAATCAGTTTGTAAGTATCAACAGAAAGGCAACAGTTGAGTTAAGAATTACAATCGAAGCATTTGGACATGAGCATAAAGAACAGATAGTGTCAGAGCTTGAAAAGAATGGATTAAGACCTAGATTAGTAAAGGTAAACATCTAATAGTGTCTGCTCCTGACATCATTATTTAAATTTTTTAAAAGTGTCAAGTAAAAGTACTTGACACTTTTTTAGTACCATGATATTATACTCAAGGCTTAAGAATATTTATGAGCTGGAAAGTTAAGGTGCATTGTGGAACGTATTGTAGAACAGACATTGTTATATGATTTTTATGGCGAGTTACTTAATGAACATCAGCGGGGTGTTTATGAGGATGCCGTGTTCAATGATTTATCCTTAAGTGAGATTGCAGATGAATATGGAATATCAAGACAGGGTGTTCATGATCTTATAAAAAGAGTATCTAACACACTTGATGGATATGAGGCAAAGCTTCATCTGGTTGAAAAGTTTATGGATACTAAAGCAAAGATTACAAGAATAGACGAGCTTGTTGATGCATATATCAAGGATGAGGATATGAGTTACATCCATGAGATTAAGAAGCTCTCTAAAGAAATTATCGAAGATTATTAATCATACATTGGAGGTCATATATGGCATTTGACAGTCTTTCAGATAAACTTCAGAATATATTTAAGAATCTTCGAGGTAAAGGCCGCCTTTCTGAAGCTGATGTCAAGGCAGCACTCAAGGAAGTCAAGATGGCATTACTTGAAGCTGATGTTAACTTTAAAGTCGTTAAGAACTTTATCAAGTCAGTAGAGGAGCGTGCTATTGGACAAGATGTTATGTCAAGTCTTACACCTGGTCAGATGGTTATAAAGATTGTTAACGAAGAGATGATATCTCTTATGGGTTCTGAAACTACTGAGATTAAGTTGAAATCTGGCAACGAGATAACTATTATTATGATGGCAGGTCTTCAGGGTGCAGGTAAGACAACAACAACTGCAAAGCTTGCTGGTAAATTTAAGGAAAAAGGTAAAAAGCCTTTACTTGTTGCATGTGATGTTTACAGGCCAGCTGCTATTGAGCAGTTAACTATAAACGGCAATAAACAGGGAGTTGAAGTGTTCTCTATGGGAACAGGTCATAATCCGGTTGATATTGCCAAGGCATCTATAGCACATGCTAAGGATAATAATTTTAATATCGTTATTCTTGATACTGCTGGTCGTCTTCATGTTGATGAGAATATGATGGAAGAGCTTATCAATATAAAGAATGAAGTTGAAGTTGACCAGACTATACTGGTAGTTGACTCTATGACAGGTCAGGATGCAGTCAATGTTGCTGCTTCATTTAACGAAAAGGTTGGGATTGATGGAGTTATTCTTACTAAGTTAGATGGCGATACAAGAGGTGGTGCTGCACTTTCAATCAAGGCTGTTACAGGAAAGCCTATCCTCTATGTAGGTATGGGTGAAAAGTTATCAGATCTTGAGCAGTTTTACCCGGATCGTATGGCATCAAGGATTCTTGGAATGGGAGATGTCCTTACACTTATTGAAAAGGCAGAAGCACAGATTGATGCTGACAAAGCTAAGGAGATGGAAGCTAAGCTTAAGAAAGCAGAGTTTGATTTTGATGATTTCCTTGAGTATATGGGGCAGATAAGAAATATGGGCGGTATAGGTTCTATTATGAGTATGCTTCCAGGCATGGGACTTGGTGGCAACATGAAGAATCTTCAGATGCCTGATGAAGATGAAGCAGAAGCTAATCTTAAAAGAACAGAAGCTATCATACAGTCAATGACAGCTAAGGAAAGAAAAAATCCTGATATTATCAATCCATCAAGAAAAAACAGGATTGCAAGAGGTGCTGGTGTTAATATCAGTGAAGTAAACAGGCTCATCAAGCAGTTTGAACAGATGAAAAAGATGATGAAACAGATGCCTGGTATGATGAAAGGTGCTAAAAAGGGACGTTTTAAATTACCTTTTTAACATATATATTATTATGAAAGATTTACAGGAGGTGAAACAGTAATGGCAGTAAAGATTAGATTAAAGAGATTAGGTGAGAAGAAGTCTCCTTTCTATAGAATTATCGTAGCAGATTCAAGATCTCCAAGAAATGGTAGATTTATTGAAGAAATCGGTACTTATGATCCTAATTACGATCCATGCAAGCTTAACGTTGATGCAGAACTCGCTAAGAAGTGGTTAGCTAACGGAGCTCAGCCTACAGAAGTAGTTGGAAAGCTTTTCAAGATGGCAGGTATCGAAAAATAAGACTAGTGGAGGTATTTAGCTATGAAACAGTTAGTGGAAGTTATCGCTAAAGCACTAGTTGATAATCCGGATGAGGTTGTAGTAACAGAAACACAGAAAGATAAAGCAATTGTCGTAAATTTAAAGGTTGCTTCATCAGATATTGGTAAGGTGATCGGTAAATCCGGAAGAATTGCAAAGTCTATTAGAGCTGTTGTATCTGCAGCCGCATCTAAGACTGATAAAAAGGTCATTGTAGAGATAGACAATTAATGCACTGTTATGAGTCATTATACTTTTTAAGTATAGTGGCTCATTTTTGTTATTAATATTTGCAGTAAAACACCAGATGCATATAGTATCATATTAATACTAGTACATAGTTTTCAAAATAACGTACTAGAAAATATGTTCGGCATATGTTAATAT
>PPYF01350131.1_pt1 | contig 10823 bp, 10 predicted proteins | sample 1559871 | NCBI WGS metagenome assembly PPYF01 (sample SAMN08240021, study PRJNA423297) | Human gut metagenome, whole genome shotgun sequencing project.
AACTTGCAGTGTGCTTTCTGGCATGGATATTGGTCTGCACAACAGTTGTAACTGGGCATGGAATGCATACGGCAAAAGCAGCACAGACATTTAAGATTCATTTTATTGATGTCGGATGTGCAGATGCTGCATTATTACAGTATGGAGAAGGAACAGAAGCAAAGTATGCATTGATCGATACAGGAGCAAACCAGTATCATAATACAAAGGATACGACGATTGACACAACAAAGACACCAGTCTATGAATATTTAAATAAGATGGGAGTAAAACATCTGGAATTTATACTTCTGACACATCCTCATCAGGATCATATTGGAGGTATGGAGAAGATTCTTTCTGATACAACGATCAAGATCGATAAGATTTATGGGAATGATCTGAATATTCAGTACTTGAAAAGCAGCGAGGATAAGAGCAAGCAGTCTTCAGATGAAACAAATTGGACAGAATTTGATACCAAAATATACAAGAACTTTAAAGCAGCTTTAGAAGCAAGAAATAAACTTGCCGAAGAAGCAGAAGACAAAACAGAGAAAGAAAATCTAAAAGTAGATTATGTAGTGCCAACTGCAGGAGAAACAATTAGTCTTGGAGAAGCAAAAATGACATTCTATGGTCCATTAGAGAATGATTATCAATATGGTAGAACGGTTGATTTGAATACAAGACAGGAAAATAAATATTCTATCGTCACAAAGATCGTTTACGGAAGCAACTCTTTCTTAATGACCGGAGATGCCCAGAAAGAAACAATCGAGAAGATCATCGCGAAGGGATATGATCTGACAGCACAGGTGCTCAAGGAGCCACATCATGGATTTCAGGATGTCACAGAAGAAGAGTTAGCCAATGGCTACCAGTATTCTGATCATAAAACAGTGATCGATGCGTCACAGGCTAGTATTGCGATCATCAGTAATGGATACATGAATACAGGTGGTGTTCCATATACAAAAGTCTTAAGAGACTTATCAAAATTAGATGTCTATGAGACAGGAGACCGTGGAACGATCATTGTAACATCCGATGGCTCACAGTTATCTATCCAGACAGAGAAAGGAGATAACCAGCCAAGTGTCAAAGGAAAGGAAAGTGATGATGAAACATCATCCCCAGTGATGAAATCCATGAATATCACAGCAAACACAACAAAGCCATTGACAGCAACGAGTGTGGATGCTGCGAATACTTATAATCGTTATGAAAAGAAGAATATCACAGTAAGATTTTCAGGAACAGCCCAAGGATTTACAAAGCTGACAAGCATTGAATATAAGTTTGTGCCAAAAGGTGTGAATAATAAAACCATAGCATATAAGACAGGAAGTTCCTATACAGTCAAAAATGGAAATTGTGGAAGGTTTTATGTAAGATATAATACACCATTAGGATCAACAGAGATCAAACTTCCTGGATTTACAGTTGATACGAAAGCACCAACCAGTGTGAAGATCAAAGCGAATAAGTCAGGGATCAAAACACTGTCAACATCTGCAAAGAATACTTACAGTAAACGAATCAAGAAGTCTGCCAAATTTACATTTAGTGCAAATTATGGAACCAGTGGAAAATCCATGACACAGTATAAGTTTGTACCAAGAGGAAAAAAAGCTTCCAAGTACAAATGGAAAACAGCAAATAGTGTAACTTATAAGACAAGAAATAAAAAAGTTCGTTTATATGTAAGATATATTGATAAATCTGGAAATATTACAACAAAGAAGACAAACGGATTTTACGTAACTAAGAAATAACAAAGAAAACGCTAGGATGAAAGTATGAAATATTTTACAAAGAAGATCATAGCGGTACTGCTGACAGTGATGCTTACAGGCATCACTGTTTTGCACGTATCGGGAGATCAAACGATCAAAGTTAATGCAGCACAGACATTTAAGGTTCATTTTATCGATGTGGGGGCCGCCGATGGAGCTTTGCTTCAATATGGAGAAGGAGAAAACGCGAAGTATGCCCTGATCGATTCTGGGGCTTATTCTTATGAGACAACAGATCACGATACGATCGATGTATCAGACCGTGTGCATCAGTATTTGCTGGATCATGGAGTAAAGCATCTGGAATTTGTTGTTCTAACTCATCCACACGGAGATCATATCGGTGGAATGAAGAAGATACTAGAAGATAAGAATATTACGATTGATACGATTTATGGGAATCCATTGGAGTTTGAATATTTGGAAAGCAGCGAAGATAAAGAAAAGCAAACAGAAGAAACAGCCCGATGGACAGCATTTGATACACAGACTTATCAGACATTCAAGAAGAAACTAGAGAAGAGGAATTCATACAAAGATGCATCATTGCATATCCAGTATGTTGTGCCACAGGCCGGAACATCCGTAAAATTAGGCGAAGCGGTAATGACCTTTTATGGTCCGTTAGATAATACCTACAGGTATGGAAGAGCACAGGATGCACCCAATTTAAATACAAGACAGGTAAATAAATATTCGATAGTGACAAGGATCGTTTATGGTAGTAATTCATTTTTAATGACAGGCGATGCACAGCAGGAAACGATCAAAAAGATTGCAGCCAGAGGTTACGATTTAAGTGCGCAGGTATTAAAGCAGCCACATCATGGGTATCAGGATGTTCGTTTGCAGGATAAGCCGAAAGGCCGTTATGTATACGATTCGGATCATAAGTATCTGATCGATCGAACAGGTGCAAGTATTGCGATCATCAGTAATGGATATAAAAATGTAAATCAGACACCAGAGAGCAATGTGCTTCGTGATCTGTCAGGAATGGATGTTTATCAGACATCAGATAAAGGAACGATCGTAGTATCGTCTGATGGTAAGAAACTAAGTGTGTCAGCACAAAAAGGCGGTAATGTACCAAGTCATGCGGGATATGTAGTGAAACAGAAGCGTACCCCTTTGATGCAGAAAGTTACAGTGCAGGCAAATACAAAGAAGAAAATGACACCACTTCGTTCCGATGCCTCAGCAGCATATCAGCATTATGAGAGAAAAAACATCAAGATCAGGATTTCAGCACAGGCAAAAAGCTTCACAAATCTAAAACAGATTCAGTACAAATTTGTGAAAAAAGGAACTTCCAAAGGAAGTGTACCATACAAAACCGGTACGACATTAACGCTCAAAGACGGCATGATAGGCAGGGTCTATGTGAGGTTTGTCACAGATGCAGGGATAGATGAGATGCAGCTTCCAGGAATCGCAGTAGATAAAAAAGCACCAACAAAGACGAAGATCAAGGTTAACAGATCAGGAATCAAGACATTGAAAACGTCAACAAAAACGTCTTACAATAAAAAAATCAAAAAGTCAGCCAAATTTGTATTTTCAGCATCCTATGGAATCAGCGGGAAATCAAAGACACAATATAAGATCGTGCCAAAAGGCAAAAAAGCATCCAAATATCGATGGAAAACAGCGAATAGGATAACCTATAAAAAGAAGAACAAAAAAGTGAGTATCTATGCAAGATTTATCGATAAATGTGGAAATATCACACAGCGAAAGAGTTCTGGATTCTATATTACAAAATAAGGGAAGAAAGATATAGGAAGAAAGATATAGGAAGGCTTAGCTTGTATGCGAAAAGAGAATTTGTTATACTAAGAGGCAGAAGAATTAAAAATGCAAAGCAGGAGAAAGATTATGAACAGTAAAGGAAAAGGAATCATTACAGCAGTTATAGTTGTCCTGATCGCACTGGCTGCTTTTTGCGGATTTGGATATATCAGCCAAAGAATGACAGCAAGCGAAGGAATTACATATCTTGATAAGAAAGAATATCAGAAAGCATACGAACAATTTGACCATGCAGCAGGGAAATTCACTCTCATTTTCACAAAGCAAAAGAAAGATGTTTTATTCTACGAAGGAGAGGCTCTTTATCAGATGGGAGAGTATGGGAAAGCCATAGAGATCTATGATGAGCTGATCGATCATGGAGAAAGCAGGGCATATTCTTTGAAAGCATATTGCCTTGCCCAGCAGAAGAAGCTAAACAAAGCAATAGATGTATGTGATCAGGGAATAAAAGAGCATCCAGACGATGGAGAGATCTATTGTACAAAATATGCGGTGTTAGCAAAGCAGGAGAAGTATACACAAGGGCTAAAAGTGATCGAGAGAGCATTAAAACAGAAGGAGCTTGAGAATAAGAAGGAAGTTTTATTCGCTAGGATCAGTGCGTATGAATCCATGTTTGATTTCGATACAGCATATCGTTATGCAAAAGCTTATGTAAAAGCCTATCCAAAGGATGCAAATGGCAAGAAAGAGCTGACATTTTTGGAGACACGATAATTTCGTGACAATTTCATGATAAGAGTTAGGAAGGACGAAAGTCCTTCTTTTTTTTGTGCAGAAACAGAAAAGATCAATTGAAAATTGTGCAAAATATACAAAAATAGAAAGCAAAAATCATGACTTTATACAAAAAATAAAATTTTACGAAAAATAAGTTGACGAAATTTAGGTTTATGACTATAATCAAGATACAAAATAAAATTTCACATGAGACAAAAGTAAAAAAATAAATTTCGTGCTAAAGGAGGTAGAGCAATGAAGTTAATTGTATCAGCCCATGGAATGTTGGCAAAAGAGGTTGTGAATTCTGCGGGAATGGTGTTCGGAGCAATTGATGATCTTGACATCGTAACATTTGTTCCAGGTGAGAATGCAGAGACATTAAAAGCCAGATACAAAGAATTGATCGATGGCTATAAGGAAGACGAAGAAATTTTATTCCTTGTAGATTTATTTGGAGGAAGTCCTTATAATGCAGCATTTGAGACCGTGATCGGACAAGATCGAATGGATGTTATTACAGGATTGAGCTTACCAATGCTGATCGATGTTGTAGGAATCAGAACAATGGAAGAAGATATCAAGGCTGGCGAAGTATATGACAAACTTTCAGGAGATTATGTGAAATCATGCAAGAAATTGCTTGGTAATACAAACGAAGATGAAATGGAGGATGATGAACTATGAAAATCAATTTAGTAAGAATCGATGACAGACTGATCCATGGACAGGTCGCAACCGTTTGGTCCAAAGAAGCAAACGCACAGCGAATCATCATTTGCAGTGATGAAGTAGCAAAAGACCAGATCCGTAAAACATTACTTTTACAGGTGGGACCTCCAGGAGTAAAAGTAAGCGTTGTAGACGTAGCAAAAGCAGTTCGTGTTTACAACAATCCAAAATATGAAAAGGACACAGTATTCTTCTTATATACATGTCCACAGGATGTTCTGCGAATGGCAGAAGCAGGGGTTCCGATCAAGAGTGTTAACATCGGAGGAATGGCATTCAAGACAGGAAAGACTCAGATTACAAAAGCAGTATCTGTTGATGAAAGCGATATCGCAGCATTTAAGAAACTGCATGAGATGGGAATTGAATTAGAGATCCGTCCGGTAGCCACAGACAAAAAAGTAGATCTTATGAGCAAGATTGAAGGCATCGAAGGATAAGAGAGATACAAAGGAGGATTTAAAAATGGGAATATCTACAGTTCAAATCGTTTTATTAGTTATTTTTGGATGTATCGCTGGAATGGGAAGCGTGCTTGATTCCTTCCAGACACATCGTCCACTGATCGCATGTACAGTTGTTGGATTGATCTTAGGAGATGTAAAAACAGGTATCTTACTTGGAGGTACACTGGAAATGATCGCTCTTGGATGGATGAACATCGGAGCAGCACAGTCTCCTGACTCAGCATTAGCAAGTATCATTTCTACGATTCTTGTAGTTGTAGGACATCAGTCTGTAGCAAATGGTATCGCGATCGCACTTCCAGTTGCAGTTGCAGGTCAGGTGTTAACAGTATTTGCTCGTACAGTAACAATCTTCTTCCAGCACGCAGCTGACAAATATGCAGAAGATGCAAACTTCAAGATGCTTGATATCTGTCATGTAGCCGCATTGGTTGTACAGGCACTTCGTGTAGCGATCCCTACATTCTTAGTAGCAGCAGTTGTAAGTCCAGAAGGTGTACAGACATTATTAAACAGCATTCCGAAAGTAGTAACTGGTGGATTAACAGTTGCAGGTGGAATGATCGTAGTCGTAGGTTACGCAATGGTATTAAACATGATGGGTGCAAAATACTTAATGCCATTCTTCTTCCTTGGATTCGTAATTGCAGCGTTTACAGAATTTAACTTAGTTGCATTCGGAATCATGGGTGCGGTATTCGCAATCGTATATGTACAGTTAAATCCTAAATTCCAGACACCAGTGGCAGCACCAGTAACAGCAGGTGCAGGTGGCAGCGATGATCTGGATGATGATCTAGACGACGAACTTGACTAAGAAAGAGGAGGAATTTAAAGATGAGTGAAAAGAAATTAACAAAAGGCGATAGATTTAATATGTTCATGAGAACAAACCTTCAGCAGGCATCATTTAACTACGAAAGAATGCATGCATTAGGTATGTGCTTCGACATGGTACCAGCTATTAAAAGATTATACGATACAAAAGAAGAACAAGTAGCAGCATTAAAGAGACATCTGACATTCTTCAACGTAACACCAGCAGCTGTAGGACCAGTCTTAGGTGTAACAGCAGCGATGGAAGAAGCAAAAGCAAATGGAGCAGATATCGATGAAGGAACGATCGGAAGTATCAAGATTGGTTTAATGGGACCTTTCTGTGGAGTTGGTGATCCAATCTTCTGGGGAACATTAAGACCAATCACAGCAGCGATCGGTGCATCCTTAGCATTAACAGGAAGTGCATTAGGACCAGTATTATTCTTCTTAGCATTCAACATCGTACGTATGGCAGCACTTTACTTTGGACTTGAATTCGGATACAAAAAAGGATTAGACTTTGTAAAACATTTAGCAGGAAACATGTTACAGAAAGTCACAGAAGGAGCTTCTATCCTTGGACTGTTCGTCATGGGTGCACTGGTATCTAAATGGACGACGATCAACGTACCACTTGTAGTATCTAGAGTAACAACAAACGGAAAAACAACAGTAACAACAGTACAGAATATCTTAGATCAGTTATTACCAGGATTATTAGCATTAGTTTTAACCTTGGTCGTATCTAAATTATTAAAGAAAAACATCAGTCCGATCGCAATTATCTTTATCTTATTTGCAGTAGGAATTGTTGGATATGGATTAGGAATTTTGGCATAATCTGTTAGGGGGAAAGTTATGAAAACAAAGGCAGTAAGACTTTACGGAGAAATTGATTTAAGACTGGATGAATTTGAACTGCCAGAGATGCAAGATGATGAAATTATGGCAGAGGTTGTAACAGACAGCTTATGTATGTCCAGTTACAAAGCAATCACCCAGGCACAAAAACACAAAAAAGTACCAGATGATATCAGTGAAAATCCGATCATTTTAGGACACGAATTTTGTGGAACGATCAAAAAGGTCGGTAAAAAATGGAAAGATCAGTATCAGGAAGGTGACAAATTTGTCATTCAGCCTAACATTGGAGATATCAGAGGCTATGCCCCAGGATATTCTTTCCATCATATGGGAGGAGATGCCACAACGATCATCTTTTCTGATCAGGTTATGGAAAATGGTTCACTATTAAAATACAACGGAGATTCCTTCTTTGAAGGATCTCTCGTTGAACCACTGTCATGTGTCGTAGGTGCATTTAATGCACAGTATCATATGAAGAAAATGTATTCATATGAACATGTGATGGGAATTAAAGAAGGTGGAGCGATCGCACTTCTCGGTGCAACAGGACCAATGGGATTTTTAGCGATCGACTTTGCAATCCATGGACCAAAGAAACCAAAGACATTGGTTGTCACAGGAAGAACACAGAAGAAGATTGATATGGCAGCAAGATTATACACAGTAGAAGAAGCAAAGAAGAATGGTGTAAAGCTTGTATATGTCAATACGAGAGATATAGTAGATGTCAATAAAGAGCTACGTAAATATTCAGAAAAAGGATTTGATGATGTCTTTATCTTTGCACCAAATGAAGAAATGGTAACATACGGAGTTAAAATGTTAGCATTCGATGGATGTTTGAATTTCTTCTCAGGGCCTGCCGATCAAGAATTTTCATCCAGAGTAAATTTCTATAATATTCATTATAATTCTACACATTTTGTGGGAACAAGTGGTGGAAATACAGAAGATATGAAACAATCCATTGAACTGATCGAGAACAAGACAGTCAATGTTGCAAAGATCGCAACACATATATTAGGGCTTGACCATGCGGTTGAAACAACAAAGGCGTTACCAGAACTTGAAGGAAGTAAAAAAATTGTCTATACGCACAAAAAATTTCCATTAACAGAGGTTGACAAATTCGATGAAAACAGCGATGATAAGTATATCAGAGAATTAAAATCAATCGTAGAACGCAATGGTAATTTATGGAGCGGTGAGGCAGAAAGGTATTTCATACAGAATGCTCCTGAGATTTAGAAGGGAGTAGTATGAGTAGTGATATCTTAGTTAGAGACCAGATTTTTTCAACATATGATAGTTTATATGATGCAGAGAAGAAAGTAGCCGATTATCTGATCAGTCATCCATCTGAAGCGATCGAGATGTCTGTATCAGAACTTGCATCTCACTGTGATGCGAGCCAGGCAACGATCATCCGTTTTTGTAAGAAGATCGGGTGTAAGGGATTTCATCAGTTGAAGATCAAGCTGGCCGGAGAACAACGACAGCAGGAAGAACAGGTGATATCGAACGAGATCGATATCGATCAGATGGACAAATCACTCAATAATATCATGATCAGTAAAGTGGAAGAGATCAAAGCGACGTTTCACAATTTTAATCCAGAAGAATTAAGAGAGATCGTGGATCTGATCATACATGCCAATCTGATTGAATTCGCTGCGATGGGAGATACGATCCCGATCGCACTGGATGGATCTTACAAGTTCAATCAGTTAGGATTGAAAGCAGTTAGTTCAACAATTTGGGAGAGTCAGGAAGCATTTTCCAGAACTTTGAGAAAAGGTGATGTATTTTTTGCGATTTCTGCCTCTGGGGCATCCAAAAGACTTGTGAAGATGGTAGAGATCGTGAAAGATAATGGTGTAACAACAATTGCGATCACCAATCAATCCAAATCGCCACTTGCAGAGTTATGTGATCATGTTTTGCTGACAGCAACAAGAGAACACATTTTCCATGATCAGGTTAGTTTCACAAGAATGGCAGCGATGTCAGTGATCGACACACTGTTCTTATTACTGTTCTCCACAAAATGGGATTCATTTGAGAATGTGGCACAACACGAGCAGTCTGTTGCAGAAGAAAAATTATAAAAGGAGATCATAACGATGAATAACGATTGGTTAGAATTAGAAGGGAAGACAGTCATCGTCACAGGCGCAGCATCCGGAATCGGGAAGGCAGTTGCGCAGGAGTTTTTGAATATTGGGGCGAATGTAGTTATTTCTGATATGGCAGAGAATGCACCAGAGATGGATGCAAAAGAAGGCCAGTTATTATATGTAAGAACAGATGTAACAAAAGTTTCTGATGTTGAAGCTATGGTAGCAAAAACAATAGAAACATTCGGAACAATTGATGTACTAGTGAATAATGCAGGAATCAATATTCCACGTCTGTTAGTTGATCCAAAGGATCCAAAAGGACAATATGAATTAGATGAGGCAGTATGGGATAAAGTATGCAATGTAAATCTAAAAGGTGTTTTCTTCTGTGCGCAGGCAGTTGGAAGGATCTTGGTTGAAAAAGGTGAAGGTGTCATTATCAACATGTCTTCTGAAAGTGGTCTGGAAGGATCCGAAGGACAGAGTGTTTACGCAGCTACAAAGAATGCAGTAAACTCTTTAACAAGATCATGGGCAAAAGAATTAGGAAAGCAGGGAGTTCGCGTTGTCGGAGTAGCACCTGGAATCATGGAAGCTACAGGACTTCGTACGATCGGTTATGAAACAGCTCTGGCTTATACAAGAGGGATCACAGTAGAACAGTTAAGAGCAGGATATTCCAAAACATCCACAATTCCACTAGGACGTTCTGGAAAGCTTTCTGAAGTTGCAGATCTGTGTGTATATCTTGCAAGCAAGAGATCTTCTTACGTACATGGTGTGACGGTTAACGTTGCGGGTGGTAAGACAAGAGGATAGAATAATTTCTGATAGAAGATATAGAAGGTAAAGATATCAGCTGGTTTTAGGATCAGCTGATATCTTTTTTTAACATAATATAGCAGGAAATTCCGATGGAACTCTCTATGATATAAGAAAGTATGGCAAAGCCGGTTTCTTTCTGGTTGCTACAAAAAAAGAATCGTTGTATAATGATTCTTAGCATCACAAATTAAAAAGAAAGGAAATATGATGTTTTCGTTTCTATAAAAACATCATACAAGAATAAAATGTTAATTCTGGCCGTAGGAATCGGAATTGTATTTTGTATAATAGTATTTATTTGTTATTCTTATAAACAAAATCAACGGTCAAAATACACATCCGAAGTATACAAAGTATTTAAAGGGCAATATGGGAGAGAATCAGTGATCTCTATGGGTTATGCACAGACGAATGCATTTACAGAACCCGTAACATTAATGTTGGCAGTCAGCAAGGATGATCACAGAGTTGTAGATGCATGGGAAGTTACGCAAGAGGAGATGGAGAATAGCTGTCGGTCATGTGAAGAATATATAGGAATGGACCTGATCAAATATTATAAAGAGAATCAGGAAAGAATTGAAAAAAGTCAAATGATGAATCAGACGATGGGCAGGGATTCAGCGAAGAAGCAAGCATTTGACATGGCAGTCCAACAGATATTAGGGAAATTAGGAAAA
>PPYF01103527.1_pt1 | contig 10821 bp, 9 predicted proteins | sample 1559871 | NCBI WGS metagenome assembly PPYF01 (sample SAMN08240021, study PRJNA423297) | Human gut metagenome, whole genome shotgun sequencing project.
ACTCCTTGGGCATTGCACAAGGAGGTTCATATTTCCTGCATCGCGAAGCGTGTTACTGAGAACGGAGTGAACAGTAACACTAATGCCAAACATTAAAGGAAAATATATACGAATTGTATTGACATTTTTGGTAAAATGTGATAAAAAAGAATATCCGAATTGAATATGTGCAATGTTATAACGCAAAGGTTGCATCGTACTTGATGCGCAAAAGAGAATCCGGTGAGAATCCGGAGCGATACCGTCACTGTGTATGGGAGCTGTTTTTCAGAAACCACTGGGAAACCGGGAAGGGAGAAACAGCGATGATCGAAGTCAGGAGAACTGCCTTGGCGTAGAATTTAAGGTCTGCGGTATACAGAACCTGTATTCTCATAACGATACATAGCTCTTTTATTAAATGAATCAGACAGAATCGAAATTACAGATATATCTGGTACATATAAACCATGTATTTATGGGAAAGCGGTAGCTGCAGAATATGCAGCTGCCTTTTTGTGCATACAATTGTCTGGAAATACGAGAAATAAAAGAGGAAAAACGAAATGAAAAGAAAATCCATGTTAGCATTATTACTGGCAGTATCCATGACCTGTTCCATGACAGCAGCAACAGGTACAGTTGCTTTTGCATCTGATGATGCAGCAACAGAAGAGGCTGCAGATGACACAGAAGCAGCTACAGACGATGCAGATACAGAGGAAGCATCTGATGATACAACAGAAGCTTCTGATGATGATCAGAAAGCCGCAGATGAAGTTGGTGCCCTGATCGATAAGATTTATGTTCAGGAAAGAACAGACACAACTGACGAAGACTGCAAAGCAGCAAAAGAAGCATGGGACAAACTTACAGATGCTCAGAAAGAACTGGTAACAGGTGAAGAAGCAAGCCCTGAATACTTTGGACGTGACACAGGTGATGCTTCCAAAGATGATCCTCGTAACCAGGATGAGATTGGTGAGAATGAACTTCTTGTAGTAAGTTTTGGTACATCCTTCAACGACAGTCGTGCAGAGGATATCAAAGGAATCGAGGATGCCCTTGCAGAAGCATATCCGGACTGGTCAGTAAGACGTGCATTTACAGCACAGATCATCATCAACCATGTACAGGCAAGAGATGATGAAGTAATCGATAATATGCAGCAGGCTCTTGACCGTGCAGTAGCTAACGGTGTTAAGAATCTTGTTGTACAGCCGACACATCTGATGCATGGTGCAGAATATGATGAAATGACAGAGGCAATTGATGGATACAAAGACAAATTTGAATCTGTTGCAATTGCAGAGCCAATGCTCGGTGAAGTTGGTGATGACGCTACAGCGATTAATGATGACAAGAAAGCAGTTGCTCAGGCAATCACAGATGAAGCCTGCAAGGAAGCCGGATTTGATGATATGAAAGCAGCAGCAGATGCAGGCACAGCATTTGTATTCATGGGACATGGTACATCCCATACAGCTAACGTAACCTATGACCAGATGCAGACACAGATGGATAATCTTGGATTCACAAACGCTTTCATCGGAACTGTAGAGGGAGAACCGGAAGGCACAGCATGTGACAAGGTTATCGAGAAAGTGAAAGAAGCAGGATTCAAGAATGTGATCCTTCGTCCTCTGATGGTTGTTGCCGGAGACCACGCTAACAATGATATGGCCGGTGATGATGCAGATTCCTGGAAATCTCAGTTTGAAGCATCCGGTGATTTCGACAGTGTTGACTGCCAGATCGCAGGTCTTGGAAGAATTGCAGCAGTAGAAGATCTGTATGTGGCTCATACAAAAGCAGCAATTGATTCTCTTGGAGCATCTGACGATGCAGCGGCAGAAGATACTGATGCCGAAGCAGCAGATGACAGTGCAGTCGATGCACAGGCAGATGACGCAGCTGAGACAACAGCTGATACTGCAGCTGAGACAACAGCTGATACTGCAGAGGCTGATGCTGAATAAAAAATATTGTTCAAACAAGATAAACTGCCCGGAGGACTTGCAAAAGTTTCCGGGCAGATATATTATATGATAAGAAAAAAAGAAGTCATAGCAATTCCATAAAATATTGCAAACAGTTCACACGTTACTGTTCATTCCGTTCGCAGTAACGTGCGCACATCTGAGAAAGATCTGGAGGAACTGTCTTAATTACATTATTTTCTGGAATTACTATAATATATTTGCCATTATCTGTTCAAAAGCCTGTTGCTCTGCAACAGATGGATTGAACAGCACGATAGAAAAAACCATAAAAAATATGAAGACAAGGGAGAAAAAATAATCATGAAGAAACGTTCATTTACATTATTAATGTCAGCACTTACTATTTCAGCCACTCTGATCGGTACAAGTCCGGTTGCCGCAAAGACAGATATTGATACGGCAACAGAAGAAACCACTGATAAAGAAGAAACAACTGTAAAAGATGCTGATTCAGAAAACACAGATAATAAAGAAACAGATGCATCCAAGGGTGATACATTAGAGGATGGCATCTACACAGCAGAATTTGATACAGACAGCGGAATGTTCCATGTAAATGAAGCAAATGACGGAAAAGGAATCCTTACAGTAAAGGATGACAAGATGACTATCCATGTAAGCCTTTCTTCTAAGAAAATTGTAAATCTTTTTGTGGGAAAAGCAGAAGATGCACAGAAAGACGGGGCAGAGATTCTTGAACCAACCACAGATACTGTTACATACAGCGATGGAATGAGTGAGGAAGTATATGGATTTGATATCCCGGTACCCGCAATTGATGAAGAATTCGATGTAGCTTTGATCGGAACAAAAGGAAAATGGTATGACCATAAGGTGAGTGTCAAAAATCCTGTAAAATCCGATGATACATATGCAAAAAAAGATGATAAAGAAAATAAAGATGCAGATTCCAAAGCAGATGACACAGACAAAGATGCGAAAGACAGTAAGACAAGTGAAGGTAAGACTCTGGCAGATCTGAATCTTGAAGACGGCGACTATACCATGGATGTAACTCTCACAGGCGGTTCAGGAAGAGCAACCATTGATTCTCCTGCAGCCATTAATGTAGAAGGCGATAAAGCTACAGCAACTATCGTATGGAGCAGTCCGAACTATGATTATATGCTTGTGGATGGTGAGAAATATGAGCCGGTTAATAAAGATGGAAACTCCACTTTTGAAATCCCTGTCAGCGTATTTGATGCAGAGATGGAGGTAACAGCAGATACAGTAGTAATGAGTGAGCCTCACGAGATTGACTACACCTTAAATTTTGATTCCACAACTGCCAAAGAAGCAGAAAAAACAGCAAAATAATCATATACAAACAAAGAAACAATTATGAAGATGAAAAACATAATAAAGAAACAGCAAAAAACAATATTTATCGGTTTTATGTCAGTTACATTATTTATTATCTGTATATGCACTGTCTGTACAGCATACGCAGCAGATAAAGACAATGCAAAAACTCCTGTGGATATCCCGGGACTTACCTATGACCACAGTATGGAGCTTTCCTACGCAGAAGAATTCAGCGTAGACTATTACAATGATGGCTATGCTCTGATCGCTATCAATCAGGAAGGACAGTTTCTTGTAGTTCCAGAGGGAAAAAAGGCTCCAAAGGGGCTTGAAAAAGATATCACAGTTATTCAACAACCGCTGAACAACATCTATCTGGTAGCAACCTCTGCCATGGATCTTTTCCGCGCAATTGACGGTATTGACAGCATTCGTCTTTCAGGAACTCAGGAGAATGGATGGTATATCCAGGAAGCAAAAGATGCCATGGAATCCGGAAAAATGATTTATGCAGGCAAGTACAATGCACCGGATTATGAACTGATCCTGAATGAAGGCTGTGGTCTTGCCATTGAATCAACTATGATCCACCATAATCCGGAGGTGGAAGAGAAACTGGAACAGTTTGGTATCCCGGTAATGGTAGAACGTTCCAGTTATGAGAGCCATCCTCTGGGAAGAACTGAATGGATGAAACTCTATGCTGTGCTTCTCGGAAAGGAAGATGTAGCTGAGAAGGCATTTAAGGAGCAGACAGACAAGCTTGACAAAGTTCTGACCTCTGATGATAAAGATACAGGTAAAACAGTAGCATTCTTTTACATTAATTCCACAGGTGCTGCCAATGTGCGAAAGAATGGTGATTATGTTTCAAACATGATCGAGCTTGCAGGCGGCAAATATGTTCCCGAAGATACAGGAGAAAGTGATAACGCTTTGTCTACCATGAATATGCAGATGGAAGAATTTTATGCCAAAGCAAAAGATGCGGACTATATCATCTATAACAGTACTATCGACGGTGAACTTTCTAGTATTGATGAACTGCTGGCAAAAAGTAATCTTCTGGCAGATTTTAAGGCAGTGAAGGATGGAAATGTGTGGTGTACGGGTAAAAATCTTTTCCAGGAAACCACCGAGCTTGGAACCATGATCGAAGATATTCATACAATCCTTACTACAGATGATGATTCACTGGATGAACTTGTATATATGCATAAGTTAAAATGATATTTGTAAATCCTCGGCACACTTGAATTCGCATTCTATGCGATTGGTATAGTTATTTACGAATGACACTGAAATATGTTTGTGGGATTCTGCAGAACTGCCAAAAGCAGGAAATATAAAAACAAAAGGAACAAAAAATATGGATGACAAAAAACGTACAGCCAGATACTGGATGGCATTTTTTATACTGGCGGTGTTTCTGGTGATTTTATTTGTCTGGAATGTAAATGCCGGAAGCATTCATCTTTCAGTGGGTGAGATTCTGAATATTATTTTCAGACATCAGGGAGATGCGACTGCTTACAATATAATATGGGAAATCCGTCTTCCCAGGATTCTGTCAGTAATCATTCTTGGAGGAGCACTTTCTGTATCCGGATTTCTTCTTCAGACATTTTTTAATAACCCTATTGCAGGTCCCTTTGTACTTGGAATTTCTTCAGGAGCCAAGCTGGTAGTTGCACTTCTGATGATTTATTTTCTGAGCAGATCTATTTCCATGGGTTCTGCAGCCATGATCATTGCAGCGTTTATCGGTTCCATGATTTCCATGGGATTTGTCCTGCTGGTTGCCAAAAAAGTCCACAACATGTCCATGCTGGTTATCAGCGGTGTCATGATCGGTTACATCTGTTCTGCAGTTACAGATTTTGTAGTTACCTTTGCGGATGACTCCAATATTGTCAATCTTCACAACTGGTCACTGGGAAGTTTTTCAGGAATGTCCTGGGGTAATGTGAAAGTAATGGCAACAGTAGTTCTGCTCACAATGGTGATCGTGTTCTTTATGTCTAAACCTATCGGTGCCTATCAGCTGGGTGAAGTTTATGCCCAGAATATGGGAGTGAATATCAAGCTGTTCCGCATAGGACTGATTCTCTTATCCAGTATTCTGTCTGCCTGTGTGACAGCTTTTGCAGGACCAATTTCTTTTGTTGGTATTGCAGTGCCTCACATTGTAAAAAGCCTGCTGAAAACAGCCAGACCGCTCCTTGTGATCCCGGCCTGTTTTCTGGGAGGGGCAGTATTCTGTCTTTTCTGTGATCTGATCGCCAGAACCGTATTTGCGCCTACAGAACTTAGTATCAGTTCTGTAACAGCAGTGTTTGGCGCACCGGTTGTAATCTATATCATGATTCGCAGACAGAAGAGAAATTGATATAAAAAGCAGGAGCAGAATACGCTATCCGGGCAGATTACTATAAGATGCAGCATAAAAAAGGAAAACAGGAAAAAATATGTCAGAGAAAATAGCAGATGTAATAAAGGAAACAGAAAATAACAAAGCAGACCGGCAGGAACAGTATTTTTTCCGTACGGATCAGCTGACTGTGGGATATGACGGAAAACCTCTTATCAGAGAAATCAATATTCAGCTGAAAAAGGGAGAAATCCTCACTCTCATCGGTCCTAATGGTGCCGGAAAATCCACTATTCTTAAAAGCATCACCAGACAGCTTGCCACGATCAGCGGTACTGTTTATCTGGATAAAGAGAAAATGGCAAAGATGACCAATAAAGAAGTCTCTCAGAAACTGGCAGTCGTGCTCACGGAGCGTATGCGTCCGGAACTGATGACCTGCGAAGACGTTGTAGCCACAGGGCGTTATCCTTATACAGGAACTTTGGGAATACTCTCTGCAGAGGATAAGACAAAGGTAAAGAAATCAATGGAAACCGTCCATGCATGGGATTTAAAAGACAGGGATTTTACAGCCATCAGTGATGGTCAGAGACAACGAATCCTTCTTGCCCGGGCTATTTGTCAGGAGCCGGAGATCATTGTACTGGATGAGCCGACTTCTTTTCTGGATATCCGTCATAAGCTGGAACTTCTTACCATTTTGAAACAGATGGTGCTGGATCATCAGCTTACAGTGATCATGTCGCTGCATGAGTTGGATCTTGCACAGAAAATATCTGATAAAGTTATCTGTGTACATGGAGAATATATAGAAAAATACGGTGCTCCGGAAGAAATCTTTACTTCTGAGTATATTCGGAAGTTGTATGGAATTACCAGAGGAAGCTATAATGCTGCTTTTGGATGTGTGGAGATGGATCCGCCCAGAGGTGAACCTCAGGTGTTTGTAATTGGCGGTAATGGAAGCGGAATTCCGTATTATCGAAAACTGCAGAGACAGGGAATTCCGTTTGCGGCAGGAGTGCTTCACACGAATGATGTAGACTGTCAGGTAGCCGGTGCACTTGCAGACCAGGTGATTACAGAGAAACCTTTCGAAGGTATTTCACAGGAATCTTATGATAAGGCTGTGGAATTGATGAAAAAATGTCAGAAAGTTATCTGTCCTCTGAAAGACTTCGGAACAGTGAATGCTGCAAACAGGGAACTGCTTCGCCTTGCGCGGGAGCTGGGAATACTGGCAGAGCTATAGTAAATCGTTTTCGAAATAATATGATTATTTCATGTATATGTATGCTATAATGGATACCATCAATCATCCAAAGGAGAGAAATATGGATAAGTTATACATTGTTATCCCGGCATACAATGAGCAGGATAACATTGAACAGGTCATTAATGACTGGTATCCTGTTATAGAGAAGCATAACGGAAACGGTCAGTCACGTCTGATTGTCATCGATGACGGGAGCAAAGATTCTACATATGAAAAACTGAAACAGTGTACAAAGACACGCCCTCTGCTGATTCCGATAACAAAACCAAACGGCGGTCATGGTGCAACTGTGCTTTATGGCTATAAGTATGCACTCAAAAATGGTGCAGATTACATTTTCCAGACAGATTCAGACGGCCAGACACTGCCGGAAGAATTTGAACCGTTCTGGAAACGAAGACAGAAATATGATATGGTCATCGGTTGGAGAAAAGACAGACAGGATGGAATATCACGTGTTTTTGTAACAAAAACTCTGAAACTGGTTATCCGTATCTGTTTTGGGGTAAATCTGACAGATGCCAACACTCCGTACCGTTTGATGAAAGCAGAGACGATGGCCAGATACATACATCTGATTCCGAAGGACTTTAATCTTTCCAATGTACTTCTGGCTGTTATTTATAAGAAGAAGGGATGCAGCATCAAATTTCTTCCTGTCACATTCAGACCTCGTCAGGGTGGGGTGAATTCCATTAACATGAAGAAAATCTGTAAGATCGGAAAACAGGCGGTAATAGATTTTGCGAAATTGAACAGGATTATCCGCCGAACATAAAAAAATGATGAAAAAAAACTGTTGTTCCTACAGTGATCGTGAGGAACAGCAGTTTTTTTATGTTATAGGAAATTATTCCGTAATGTTCCTACAACATAAAAAAGTCCTCCGGGTAGGATCGCACTGCGACGGAGAGGAATTATGTCGTTGAAGCGACCCGCCGCAGGCGGAGAATCCTGCAAGCAGGATTCTTTCTTGTATTTTCAGATAAATGTCGAATCACATCATAAGATGTCGGACGAAATGAATTGACATTTTCTTTAAACAAAATTACAATTATAGTTGTAATAAGACAGAAAACGGTATATACCGATCTGCACATATCGGGTACATAACACACATAGCACAACAAATCAACATATAACAAAACAACACACAACAAACACAGGCAAAACAGGTAACAAGGTTACCACAAATGTAAAAATAATAATAGGGAGAAAAGAATAAGATGAACAAAATGAATGAATTGTGCGAAATGGAACTAACAGGTCGTTACGAAGAGAAACTTTCTGCTCTGAAAGCGGAAATCAGTGCAGCAGATGAGTATATCAGACAGGATAACAGTGACCTGACGGAATTTGAGAACCGATATGAGCGCTTAGATATCCCGTATCGTGTAAAAAGATTTCTGGATGACTATATTGCGTGTATGCAGACGAAATATGAACGTCTTGCAGACCTGTGCTATCTGGCGGGAGAACAAGGGTTATAAAAAAATTCCATTCTTTATATGTCGCAGGAAACGTATTCTGCTGATGATCTGACTGTAAAAATGAAAGTACTTTCATAAAAACAGAGTACACAGTTTCAGGGGATTTTCTTGCCATATGTGGAACATCATGATACAATGAGACACGATATGATAGAGAGAACCCCTGAAATTTTATTATGTTATAAGAAATTACTCCATAATGCTCTTATAATATAATAAAGCAGTATTTTTATAATGCTGTAAATATCTGGAAAATATGGGAGGAATAAATATAAATGTGTGGAATTGTTGGATTTACAGGTAATCATCAGGCAGCACCTATATTATTATATGGTCTGTCCAGACTTGAATACAGAGGTTATGATTCAGCGGGACTTGCAGTTCGCGACGGCGAAGGTGATACAGAGGTTATTAAAGCGAAAGGCAGACTGAAAGTTCTTGCAGATAAAACTAATAATGGAGAATCTGTACCTGGAACATGTGGTATCGGACATACCCGTTGGGCGACACATGGAGAACCATCTGAGACAAATGCGCATCCCCATATGAGTGATGACGGTAACGTAGTAGCAGTTCATAATGGAATCATTGAGAATTATCAGGAACTGAAAGACAAACTGATCCGCAATGGCTATGAGTTTTATTCATCTACAGACACTGAAGTAGCAGTTAAACTTGTAGATTATTATTATAAGAAATATCTCGGAACACCGGTAGATGCCATTAACCATGCAATGGTCCGTATCCGCGGTTCCTATGCTCTTGCGATCATGTTTAAAGACTACCCGGGAGAGATTTATGTGGCAAGAAAAGACAGCCCGATGATCCTTGGGGTGGAGAACGGTGAATCTTACATTGCATCCGATGTTCCTGCAATTTTAAAATACACCAGAAATGTATATTATATTGGAAATCTGGAGATGGCTCGTATCAGAAAAGGGGAGATCACGTTCTACAATCTGGATGGTGATGAGATCCAGAAAGAGCCGAAAACAATTGAATGGGATGCAGAAGCGGCGGAGAAAGCGGGATTTGAACATTTCATGATAAAAGAAATTCATGAACAGCCGAGAGCAGTTCGGGATACTTTGAATTCTGTACTCAAAGATGATCGTATTGATCTCTCAGAAGTAGGTCTTACAGATGAGGAGATCAAAAAGATCAGCCAGATCTATATTGTAGCCTGTGGCTCTGCTTACCATGTGGGAATGGCAGCCCAGTATGTGATTGAAGATCTGACAAGGATTCCGGTACGTGTGGAACTGGCATCGGAATTCCGATACAGAAATCCGATTTTAGATCCGGAAGGTCTTGTGGTCATTGTCAGCCAGTCAGGGGAAACAGCAGACAGCCTTGCGGCACTTCGTGAGGCGAAACAGAGAGGTATCCGTACACTGGGAATTGTCAATGTGGTAGGTTCTTCCATTGCCAGAGAAGCGGATAATGTTTTTTACACTCTGGCGGGACCGGAAATTTCTGTAGCAACTACCAAGGCATACAGTACTCAGCTGATTGCCTCCTATGCACTGGCAGTGCAGTTTGGAAAAGTCAGAGAACAGATTACAGAAGAAAAATATCAGGAGCTGATTGCAGAGCTGAAAACACTTCCGGATAAGATTGCCAAGATCATTGAAGATGACAAAGAGCGTATCCAGTGGTTTGCGGCTAAGCAGGCAAATGCCAGGGATGCTTTCTTTATCGGGCGTGGTATTGACTATGCCATCAGTATGGAAGGCAGCCTGAAGATGAAAGAAGTCAGTTATGTACACACAGAAGCTTATGCGGCCGGAGAACTGAAACATGGCACAATCTCTCTGGTTGAGGACGGAACTCTTGTGATCGGTATTCTCACGCAGAATCATCTCTATGAGAAAACAGTCTCCAATATGGTAGAATGTAAGAGCCGCGGTGCATACCTGATGGGACTCACCACATATGGACATTATAATATAGAAGATACTGCAGATTTCACAGTTTATATTCCGAAAACAGATCCACACTTTGCAACTTCACTGGCAGTTATTCCTTTGCAGCTGCTTGGCTATTATGTCAGCGTAGCCAAAGGCCTGGATGTAGATAAGCCGAGAAATCTGGCTAAGAGTGTAACTGTGGAATAGTGCCGGTTCACCAGTAACGAAAACAATATAATATGTAGCGTAATGCCACAGACTGTAAAGGATTAATACGGTCTGTGGCATTTTTTTTCAAAACCCCAGAATCTCATGAAAATAGATCTGATTTTGAATAACTGCGCGTCGCATTCTCGTTACTTTCAGTGATGAGTTAGACGCGCAAATTTTTTACTAAACAATAGAACAAATGTTTACATAAACCAATACATATGGTATAATATTTATATGGAAAAAGATATATTTAATATAGATAAAAACA
>PPYF01188851.1_pt1 | contig 10819 bp, 12 predicted proteins | sample 1559871 | NCBI WGS metagenome assembly PPYF01 (sample SAMN08240021, study PRJNA423297) | Human gut metagenome, whole genome shotgun sequencing project.
GAGCAGCGCCATATTGTCGATGGTTTCAGTTTTGAGTTAAGCAAAGTCGTTCGTCCGTATATTCGTGAGCGCGTTGTTGACCAGCTGGCGCATATTGATCTCACTCTGGCCCAGGCGGTGGCGAAAAATCTCGGTATCGAACTGACTGACGACCAGCTGAATATCACCCCACCTCCGGACGTCAACGGTCTGAAAAAGGATCCATCCTTAAGTTTGTACGCCATTCCTGACGGTGATGTGAAAGGTCGCGTGGTAGCGATTTTACTTAATGATGAAGTGAGATCGGCAGACCTTCTGGCCATTCTCAAGGCGCTGAAGGCCAAAGGCGTTCATGCCAAACTGCTCTACTCCCGAATGGGTGAAGTGACTGCGGATGACGGTACGGTGTTGCCTATAGCCGCTACCTTTGCCGGTGCACCTTCGCTGACGGTCGATGCGGTCATTGTCCCTTGCGGCAATATCGCGGATATCGCTGACAACGGCGATGCCAACTACTACCTGATGGAAGCCTACAAACACCTTAAACCGATTGCGCTGGCGGGTGACGCGCGCAAGTTTAAAGCAACAATCAAGGTCGCTGACCAGGGTGAAGAAGGGATTGTGGAAGCTGACAGCGCTGACGGTAGTTTTATGGATGAACTGCTAACGCTGATGGCAGCACACCGCGTGTGGTCACGCATTCCTAAGATTGACAAAATTCCCTCAAGCGGCGCAGTTACGCCGCCTTTGTAGGAATTAATCGCCGGATGCAAGGTTCACGCCGCATCTGGCAAACATCCTCACTTACACATCCCGATAACTCCCCAACCGATAACCACGCTGAGCGATAGCACCTTTCAACGACGCTGATGTCAACACATCCAGCTCCGTTAAGCGTGGAAAACAGTAAGCACTCTGACGGATAGTATTATCGATAAACGCCGGATGACACATCACCTCCAGCGAACGATCACCCCGATGGCCTGCGTCATCCAGCACTTGCAGGAACAGCGACTCACTGATCTCTTCACCGTAGAATGCACTGCTGAATCCCTGGGTAGTGCGCAGGTTGACCGGCAAATCAAACGCCATCTGACGATCCGCCCGCAACGCAATGCCCTGCTCTGCCGCAAACCTGGCAACAATCGGGAAAATCTGCGGGAACATATGCACATGATGATGGCTATCAAGATGCGTAGGTTTGCGTCCAAATAGCTCTCGGTTCATCACGACTCAACTGCACCGCATGGTCAATAGCCTGCCCATTCACCAGCGCCGTCGTCGACGTGACAATCCCATTGCGACAGGCCTCGATAATGCCGTAGTTCTGACCTTTGCTTAAGCCAAAATCATCGGCATTAACAATCAGTAAGCGTTCCATAATCAGCCTCGGTTAATGTGCTTTTTTAAGCTCTGCGATGCAGTCGGCAAAGTTTGGCAGCCATTTCTCGTGCGCCAGAATCATCTCGCGTGCCAGCAGCTCAGCATCGCGATCGGAATGCACCAACGGACTAAGGTTTAGCGCCAGTAACACATCGTTAAATTCTCCGCTAAGTGCGGCGTTGCTGGCAGCAATCTCGAAGCCTTTAATGGTGTGAATCAGCCCCATCACTTTATCATCGAAATGCGTAATGCGCGGATGTGGCGTCGCGCCATCGCGCCCCAGCTTACAGGTCATTTCTACCGCCCAGTCTGCCGGAATATTATCAATATGCCCATGATGCGGGATATTAACGTAATGTTCAGCTTGCTTGTCGTTGTAGATAGCGTTGATCACTTCGCACGCTGCATCAGAGTAATAAGCCCCACCGCGCTGTTCCAGTTCTTTCGGCTTAACTTTCAACTCCGGATTTTTATACAGCTCAAAAAGTTGTTTCTCGACTTTCTGTACTACCTGTGCTCGTGCGCCGCCTTTGTAGTATTCGCCCATTTCAATAGCCAGCATCTCTTTCTGCTTGAAGTAATACAGCAGATAAGAACATGGCAGCAGATTTAACGAACGAATTAAGCCTTCGCTAAATGGCAGATCGAAAATATTTTTAACGCCAGATGCTTTTAACTGCCCTGACGCCACACCATCAAGCAATTCGGCAAAGAGCGACTTGCCATTTACCAGCACATCCTTAATGAACACCATATGGTTGAGGCCGAACAGATCGATAGATAAATCATCGCTGTCTTTCAGCATCAGAACATCGCGAATAAACATCTTCATGCCGATCGGAATATTACACACGCCGATAAAGCGTTTAAATCCAGTATGACGATAAACGGCTTCAGTGACCATTCCCGCCGGGTTAGTGAAGTTAATCACCCATGCATTCGGACAAAGTTCTTCGACATCTTTTACGATGTCAAAAATCACCGGAATGGTACGCAGACCTTTAAACAAACCGCCCGCGCCGTTGGTTTCCTGACCAAGATAACCATGACTTAATGGAATACGTTCATCCAGTTCACGCGCCGGTAATTGGCCAACGCGCAGTTGGGTAGTAACGAAATCAGCATCTTTCAATGCTTCGCGGCGATCCAGCGTTTTATAAAGCTTCATCGGGACGCCAGCGTTATCAATCATCCGTTGGCAGAGATCGAAAATAATATCCAGTTTAGCTTTACCACCTTCGACATCCACCAGCCATAATTCGCTGACCGGCAATTCGTGGTATCGCTTAATAAATCCTTCCAGTAACTCCGGGGTATAGCTGCTCCCGCCACCAATAGTGACGACTTTTAATTTCTGGCTCATAATTTCTCCCTTCAGTACAGAATACTGATATCTGGCATATCTGCCCCCCGGACATAAATAATCCAGCAACAGGACAGATATGTGAATTGTCAGGTATAACGACTTACTGATTAAATTCAGTCAATTTCTTACGATAGCTCTTAGGCGTAAAGGACGTTAATTTCTTAAACGTTTTAATAAACAAACTCGGGCTACTATAACCGGCCTCAAACGCAATATCCGTCACTGAATAGTTGGTCATTTCCAGTTGTTTTTTGGCAAAATTAATACGGATTTCATTAATAATCTGCATTGGCGTTTTGCCATAATATCGTTGAGTCGCCCGCGTCAAATATTCCTGTGATTTGGCTGACAACGTCACCATATTCTCCAGCGCCGATTCACTAAACTGCTCTTTATCATGCATCTTTTCTACCGTACTTTTCAGCCACTGCGGTACATCATCAATCACCTGTTCTTCGCGGTAATGACGTAAACGGTTAATGACATAAAAAGTAACCATCTCAACAAACTCTTCCAGCCCTGTTTCGCGGAAATTCAATGAAGAAATCACTGTTTCCACATAGGTGAGAAAAGCGTTGTTGGTCCGGTATACCTGCGAAGCTACAAAGCAATAAGGCAACAACGGCAGGTAATGCTGCTCAAAAAAGCGTTTACTGATCCCAACGTTCAATATACGCGTGGCACCAAACTCATAGAAACTTTGATGGTGCGAACCTAACGGAATAAAAACAAAATCACCCCGTTCCAGTAACACGCGCTTACCGTTAATCTCCTGGAAATAACGCCCGGTTAATACCAGAGTAAATTCATAATAGTCGTGCTGATGCAGTCCGCTGATACTCTCAGTTTTGTTATAGATAAACACATGGAAGTTTTTGCCATTAAACAACTGCTGTTCTCGGGCAGTGGCAATTTCCGGCGCGTTAATCACTGGCTGCATCATCGACTCCTTATGCCTTCAGTTTTTCATGAAGCTCAATTAATTCAGTAATCAGTTCACGCGCAAGCATGGACGTCATTAAATGATCCTGAGCGTGGACCAGCACCAGACTCACTTTCATCTTACCTTCGCCCGCATCGCCTTCAATCAGTTTCGTCTGTACCAGATGCGCTTCATTCAATGCCAGCCGTGACTGATCCATCATGGCTTTTGCTGCGGCAAAATCGCCCTGCTTCGCCTGTTTCAGTGCCGCATACGCCAGGCTGCGCGCTTGTCCGGAGTTGATGATAAGCCCCATCACCACTTCTTCCAGCTCTTCAGCTTCCGTTTGCGTATCGGGAATGTTGTCGAGATCCATCATACATCGTTCCTCTCTCTGCTTACCGGCACGATTACCCGTACCGGCATCGATTAAAATTTCAGGGCGTTAGCGATATCTTCTTCGCTCTCTTCTTTATCAATCGCATTTTGTGCTTTGTTAGCCACCACAACAAAGGGCAGATAAATTAACGTTGCGATGCCAAGGTTGAAGAGTGCGACCAGCAATGCGGCGACGCTACCGTTGGTGTTAAAGAAGGCTCCCAGACCGGTTGGCATGGTCCACGGTGCAATATTGGTCACCGGAGGAATGATGCCCATGTAGTACGCTGCGAGGGTGATTGCCGCCAGAATCGGTTGTACCAGTACAAACGGGATAAACATCACCGGGTTCATGATAATTGGCAGACCAAACAGAATCGGTTCGTTAATCTGGAAGATGCCGGACGGCAGCGCCAGTTTTGCCACCTGACGATAATCAGCACGGCGAGAGGCGATAAAGATAGCCAGGATCAGGCCTAAAGTCGCACCACTGCCCCCAAGGAAAATAAAGGAGTCCAGCATCGGCTTGGCCCAGATATGGAAGGTCTTACCGGCTGCCAGCGCCGCTTCGACGGAACCATATTGCTGATAGGTCGCGATATTTTCCAGCGCCCACGGCGTCATAATGCCGTTGTCCAGTGCGGTCAGCGCCAGCGCGCCATGAATACCGAAGAACCAGAGCAGTGGAACAAAGATCACATAGGCCCAGCCCACCACGCTACCCAACGATGCCAGTGGGGTTGAGATGGTATCCATAATGATCTGATGGAAGTTGGTGCCCCAGGTATTCAACGCCCAGGCAATAATCCCCATCACGGAAAGAATAATAAAGCCGGGAATTAATGCCGAGAAGGAACGCGATACTGAAGCAGGTACGCTGTCGGGCAGTTTAATGACCCAATTGCGGCGGACAATAAAGGTAAACATTTCTGCCACCACCAGGCCAATAATAATCCCGGAGATGATATTCGCCCCACCTAACCAGTTTGCGCCAACCGCATAGGCCTCACCGACACTATATGGGGTGACGGTCATAAATGCTGCAACGGATAACAACCCCGCCGCCAGCGCATCGACTTTACGCTCTTCTGCCAGCGCCATGCCAATAAAGAACGGTGCCATTAAAGACATTATCCCTAATGTTCCGTTATATACGTTGCCGCCAATACCTTTCAGGCCATTAAGTGTTTCAATGGTTGAGGCGTCGAGGCGAATACCTAAGGAATAAAAAAACGACCCCTCCCCAAAGCTTAGAAAAACGTTGTTAATTAATACAAACATGGCCCCCGCAAGGGTTAACGGCATTAAGCGAATAAAGCCATTTTTGATTGCATTAACGTGTGGCTGCTTTCCTATTTTAACTGCAAAAGGGAGGAGTACCTTTTCAAGCGATGCAATAACATTACTCATAGAAAAATACCCTTAAAAACCGCAATTTAAATATTGCGGTATTGATTTATGAAATAACTCTTTGACGGGAAAATTTAAAATAAATTAATTTGCTGCGGCTTTTTTAATCGTTGCAACCGCAGCCTTAAGCACGCCTAAACCATCGACTTTGCCATAAAGCAGCGAGTCAATTACTTCAACCGGTTTGTTGGGTAACAAACGCTGGATTTCGGGCAACATATAAGCAATCTGCGGCCCTAATAACACGACATCGGCATTCTGACCTTTTTCACCAGCCAGTGTTTCCGGAAATGCTTCAATAATGACCGGAACTTCATATTTTTCTGCCTGTGCGCGCATTTTTGATACCAGTAAAGAGGTAGACATGCCCGCAGAACAAAACAGATAAATGTGTTTCTTTTCCATAAAACTGCCCTCATCGACGATTATCTGTCAGCCAGACACTCCGCAAGCCTTAACCTGCTTCCATGCTCTGGGTAACTTGCGAAACCAACATGACTTTTTTTGTGGCTGAAAGGAGTATACGGTATAGACCTGAGCAATAGTATTTCTTTGACCTTATAAATTGTTTCTCCTTGACCTGTGGTTATGACCCTCTTCACATTTCGGGCAAATAATTCGCGAAGATAATTAAGAACTCAGGCCAAAAAAAACCGGCGCAATGGCCGGTTTCCGTTGTTACTCAAGCTTTCAGACGAATTGATTACTTCGCAGCCTGTGGATCAGTGTCGTATTCAGCACAGGTCTGATAACCGGAGTTGATGACATGTCCGGTATCATCTAACGCGACAAAGTAGGTTTCTGCTTTACCATCACGTTGACCCAGGATGTAGGTCTGGCAAGTACCGCGAGCATGGATCATGCTCACTTCAGACGAAGGTTTACCCGCAATTTGTGCAACCTGCGCCCGGCTCATGCCTTTTTTGACGTCTTTCACCACAGGCTGTACAAACTGGTCTTTGGTACGATCATAAGCCGTACAACCCGCCAGCATGGTTAATACCGCCGCTGCACTCAGAATTCCTGCCATATTCTTGTTCATATTCCGTCCTCTTGTTTATCAGCGTGTTAGATAAGCCTGGAATACATTGGGCGCTTTTTCAAGCCCGTGAACGAAACGGCTCCGCTTTCAGAGGATTCCTGTATGACGTTTTAACCACCATTCAGCCCGCTGTCGCTTGTCGTTTCAGTAGCAACGGGTTAGCTTTAAGGAAGTTTTGTCTTTTCTGTCTGGAGGGGTTCAATGACATTGCAACAACAAATAATAAAGGCGCTGGGCGCAAAACCGCAGATTAATGCTGAAGAGGAAATTCGTCGTAGTGTCGATTTTCTGAAAAGCTACCTGCAAACTTATCCGTTCATTAAATCACTGGTGCTCGGGATCAGCGGCGGTCAGGACTCCACGCTTGCCGGAAAGCTGTGCCAGATGGCGATTAATGAGCTGCGCCTGGAAACCGGCAACGAATCACTGCAATTTATTGCCGTACGCCTGCCCTATGGTGTTCAGGCCGACGAACAAGATTGCCAGGATGCCATTGCCTTTATTCAACCGGATCGCGTATTAACCGTTAATATCAAGGGCGCGGTATTGGCCAGCGAACAGGCATTGCGGGAAGCAGGCATTGAACTGAGCGATTTTGTCCGTGGCAATGAAAAAGCGCGTGAGCGGATGAAAGCACAATATAGCATTGCGGGTATGACCAGCGGTGTCGTGGTGGGCACCGATCATGCAGCAGAAGCCATTACCGGATTCTTCACTAAATATGGTGACGGCGGTACGGACATTAATCCGCTGTATCGTCTCAACAAACGTCAGGGTAAACAGTTACTGGCGGCATTAGCTTGCCCGGAACACCTTTATAAGAAAGCGCCAACGGCCGATCTGGAAGATGATCGCCCTTCTCTGCCAGATGAAGTGGCACTCGGCGTGACCTATGACAATATCGACGACTATCTGGAAGGGAAAAACGTACCTCAACAGGTCGCCAGAACAATAGAGAACTGGTATCTGAAAACCGAACATAAACGCCGTCCGCCAATTACCGTTTTCGATGATTTCTGGAAAAAGTAATAATTTGCACATATTGGATTGTGCGAAAAAGAGTAATTTGTTCACGCCGGATGCGGCGTGAACGCCTTATTCGACCTATAAAACTATGCAAATTCAATACATTGCAGGAGTCGAATAGGCCTGACAGGCGTAGCACGTCAGACGGTGTAACCTTTGTCATCGACCCGCCTCTTTTTTAATCGCTTCCCGCCTGTTACACTGGATAGATAACCAGAATTCGGAGTCAACAGTGGTACGGCGTTTAACTTCTCCGCGGCTCGAATTTGAAGCTGCGGCAATTTATGAATATCCCGAACATTTACGTTCATTCCTTAATGACTTACCCACCCGACCAGGGGTGTATCTGTTTCATGGTGAAAGTGACACCATGCCGCTCTATATCGGCAAAAGCGTTAACATCCGCAGCCGCGTCCTTTCTCATTTACGTACCCCGGATGAAGCCGCCATGCTACGGCAATCCCGACGGATCAGCTGGATATGTACCGCCGGTGAAATCGGCGCTCTGCTCCTTGAAGCGCGATTAATCAAAGAACAACAGCCGCTGTTTAATAAACGGTTGCGCCGCAATCGCCAGCTCTGTGCCCTGCAATTAAATGAAAAGCGCGTCGATGTGGTGTATGCCAAAGAGGTGGATTTTTCACGAGCCCCCAACCTGTTTGGCCTGTTTGCCAATAGGCGCGCAGCTTTGCAAGCATTGCAGACCATCGCTGATGAACAAAAACTTTGTTATGGCCTGTTGGGACTGGAACCGTTAAGTCGCGGTCGTGCATGTTTTCGTTCAGCGCTAAAACGTTGCGCTGGGGCGTGTTGCGGTAAAGAGAGCCATGAGGAACATGCGCTACGCTTGCGCCAGTCTCTGGAGCGTTTGCGGGTGGTGTGTTGGCCTTGGCAAGGGGCGGTGGCGCTGAAAGAACAGCACCCGGAAATGACTCAATATCATATTATTCAAAACTGGCTGTGGCTGGGGGCGGTTAATTCGCTGGAAGAAGCGACAACGTTAATTCGGACACCCGCCGGGTTTGATCACGACGGTTATAAAATTCTTTGTAAGCCGCTGCTTTCCGGTAACTATGAAATTACTGAACTTGATCCGGCGAATGACCAGCGAGCCAGTTGATTTCACTGAACAACAGTTTACCCTGCGGTTGTAAAAGCCGCAGGGTGTGCCTGCCATCGAACCAGCACGCGCCCTGGTCGGTAGTGAGCAGTTTGTCGCCCAGTTGCCACGCCCCGTTAATCACAAACACCACCCCGCCGCGTGAGCCAAAGGTAGTAAACGTACGTTCGGCAATTCTGACTTTCGCCTTACAGACATCCAGGCGTGTCATGATGTTGAAATCCATCGACATCTGCCCTTTTCATTGTTATCGTTCAGGTAACCGTGGATGGTTATCGGCAACTCGGGTGATTTACGTTAGTGGCGATCAGGCTTTTTTTACAACTGTTTGAGAAGAGAAAAGAAAACCGCCGATCCTGTCCACCGCATTACTGCAAGGTAGTGGACAAGACCGGCGGTCTTAAGTTTTTTGGCTGAAAGATTATTCAGCAGTTGCAGGCATTTTACCTTTTGCCGCTGGACGTTCTGTCAGACGCTTCTCAAAATTAGCATTAAATTGCTTTTTCTGTTCCGGCGTCAGGATGTTGTAAATTTTGTTCTGGGTTTCCATGTGCGCCAGCATGTTAGCTTTGCGCTGTTCTTCCATTTTTGCGATCTGCGCTTCAGCTTTTGCTTTATCGAAGGTATCGCTGGCAATGATGTCATGCATTGCGCGGCGTTCTTCCAGCGGCGGACGTTTCATCTGGTCACGCTGGCCTTTCATGATTTCGCGGATCTGCTGTTTTTGCGCGTCGGTCAGGTTCAGGTCTTTGAACATCATGTCCTGATGCGGACCGAACTTGCCTTTATGGTGCATCATCGGCTTCGCGTCAGCCGGTGCTGCGGTAGTGGTGTCTGCGGCATGGGCCAGGTTAGCCGCGCCAAGAGCCAGGGTAGAGGCAACAAACAGTGCAGTTAATTTACGCATATTCTATATCCTTCCTTTCAGTTATTTATTACGGCTTTCTTAAGTAGCGTGCCGTGTTGACGAGATTAACTTTACTGACTTTAGCGTCAATTAATCAGAGCAACGGTAAAACAATGAAAGTGTAAAAAACACTTTTGCGCCAATTATGGAGAAAAAAAGAAAATGTGATGGAGAGTGATGAGAGAATATTACAACACCATGATTTTGCAGAGATTATGAAGAACTATACCGGATGACTGGTGATAAATAAAGCAAATAACCAGGATTAATCTGTATTAATTTATAAGAAAGTAACTTAATACCCGCAGAATGATTTCTGCGGGTAAGTATTAGCTTATTTTTTCGAGCATTAATCCCGCGCGTAATCCCAACGCTACCAACGGATTAGGGAATAACACATACTCTACATCATGGGTTACGGTAAAACGTTCCTCACCGTCCTGCGCCAGCAACGTTCCTTTCTTAAACGGCATAAAATTCAGCGTGTCACTTGCCATATGCATTTCGAAGGACGGCGAGTGGCGAGTAATTTGCGAAACCACCCGATAACGGAGCGGCGGCGTTCTCACGATACCAACACTCTCACCAGATAGCAGCGCAGCAATTGCGCTGGCAGTTACTGCAAACTGGCGAAGATCGTTTTGTCCAAAGGGCAACGCTTTGCCGAGTTCCAGCGTACAGGCCAGCGCGCCAAAATGTCTGGCGCTGAAATGGGTAAACGTACCACCAGGCTCCTGATGGAACACCAGTGCCTCCAGCCCCGCCGCACCCAGCCACGTCAGGAATTTCTCGTCCCAGGGTATGTCGCGTTGCGGTAATACACCGAACTGCGGATGCAAGGAGCCACGAATTGCTGTATGTAGATCAAGGTGCCAGCGCACAAATTCTTTACCCTGGTCATAAAAATCTTCCAGGCACTGTTCCAGTTCGCGCGCCCGACAGGTTTCCCCGCTTTCAGCAAACAGCTGCCAACGACCGCCAAACATTCGGTTCATATCGCTATGGCAATAACGTTTCCCTTGCTTCAGCGCAGGAGGATTCCCGAGGATCACCAGCAACCGCCAACGTAACGGGATCTCGCCGTGAGATATCGCGCCAAGCAACGCGTCCAGCATCTCCACAGGTGCCGTCTCATTACCGTGGATCCCCGCAGAAATCACCAGTGCGCCTTGCGGTGGCGTTAATGGCGTCAGTTCCAGCACACCATCGCCCAGCCAGCGCCAGCGAACGCCGTTGATTTCTCGCTCGGTGATAACCGGTTTTTTACCCGTTAAGGTCAGAGCAAG
>PPYF01024880.1_pt1 | contig 10818 bp, 7 predicted proteins | sample 1559871 | NCBI WGS metagenome assembly PPYF01 (sample SAMN08240021, study PRJNA423297) | Human gut metagenome, whole genome shotgun sequencing project.
GCCAATAGCTGACTATTGAACCTTTTATATTTTATTGGATGATTTGAACAAAAATCCATAATTGACAATGCCTCATCAGCATTCAATTTATTTAAAACTTCGGGATACGAATTTTGGATGCCTTTAACTTCTTTTTCATTTCCATTGAAGATTGCAAGTTTATATAAGTTAAGTCTAATATTCCAATCACTATATTTACAACTTAGATAAAATACAAAATCTTTAATTTTATCATAGATGAGCAGAATATGAGTTAAAGAGCCATTATACATAGATACAATAAAGGAGCTTGCAAGCATTTCAGCATATTGATCCAAGTCATTACCTATGGTAACTGCATAAGGTGATTCTGTTTTCTTTTTGTACAAACCTTCTATGTATTTTCCGTTCAATGATTCATTGATACGGTCAAGAATAGGGTAATAAAGTTCTTCGTCACTTTCCGTTAACTCCTTTTGTGCAGGTGTATCGTAAAATTCATTTCTTGTAGTACAACGAGTCCAATGCTGGTTACGTAAATCCACCAAAATGTCTTTAATAACCCATGCAGGCTGAGCAGTTTCCTTTGCAAGGCTTAATGCTGCTTCAAGATGTTCTACACATTTTTCGATATTTCCAACAAAATAAGTTTGAATTGCCTGCCAACGAATCTGAACAATTTGAAAATATTCAGATTCCTGTTGCACTCTTAATTCTTCCAAAAACATTGCAGTATTGAAATGCTTTATTGACTGTCCCTCAAAAAGAACTGGCAGAAACTGAATTCCCCAATCATCAAACTCGCTTGTCTTTTCCTTTTCATCATGATATTTGCCTCGCAGATAGCCAAGCACGAACTTCAAAATATAATCTCTGCATTTATCCACATTTTTTAATGTAGCTTTAGGTATTGTCGGCAACTGATATTTTTCTGTTCCAACAACCTCTACGCTCTGAATCTCATCAATTTCATTAAATTTTGGAGCGATTCTGTGTTTACAGTAATTATGATATATCGTTACAATATCATCTATCAAATCACAAGCTCCATTTTTACTTAGTTCATCGAAATTGTGAATTGTTTTGCTTTTAGCGAACTGTGCTCCCATTAAACTTTGTTCCAGCACAGTTTTCTCTTTTTTCTTTTCATCGCAAAAGTAGTATAAAGCCTTTATATTGTGCTTTTTGACTGTGTCAATTTCTGCTTGTACTCCCGGTTTAATTCCATCGAAATTATCGATTAAGAAAATACAAATATCACTATCTTCTAACGCCCATGTATAATGAGAACCAGCAGACAATGAAGCAGCTCCTGCTTCCTCAAAAAGATATACATCTGCTAATTGCGTAGCTTCTATAGAACTCTTTAACTTAGATCGAACTTTGTCATATCTTTCAACACCGCAAATAGAACTAATAAATACTTTTATCTTTTGACCTGGGTAGGTTAGCAGAGGAACGGAATCTTTCTCTGCTTTGTTTGTATACTCCCATGAAACACCGCCCATTGGTGTGCTTATTCCTGTTAATCTCACACCCATAATTCGCTTCCTCCAAATCATTATGTATAATCTTCATATAATACTTTTGTAATTTTTCACACTACTTTTCTTTATCAACCAACCCCTGATACCTCTTCATCAATTCAGCTACACAAGAACTTTCTGTCATATCTTTGATGGAAAAACCATAAGCCTGCATGACTGCTCGATCATTATTCTGATGGGCTTTCAGCAGTTCGGGGAACAGATACATCTTTTCGCCATACATATCTGCAAAGCTACAATCAGGATACTGTGCTCGTGCATCAAGGATAGCTTGAGCAGTCTGTTCAATTTTTGTTTTCTGTGCATCCGTTGGGTTTGGCCAAGGGAATGTGTTATATACAATTTCCTTGGAATACCGATAATCACTTTTTAATCTACCGCAAACCGCACGCATCCAAGCCATGTGAATATTTGAGGTCAATATACCAAAGTGATACAATGTTGCATTAGGGACAATTTGCACGGCATTAGACGAAATAATATTCGATGTAGCAAAGCCAATGGGTACATAACGTCTTCGTTCTGATGAAACACTCGGTATAATAAGAAAATCAACATCATCTGGCTGTGTAATTTGTGCAAACAACTGGGGCACTTTTGCATAACCGTTTGTTGTTTTCGCTTTCGAAGAAAGTCGGAATTGTCGTACAGCTTCTACCTTTTCAGAAAGGATTTTGCTGTTCATGATATCCTTTGGAGAAGCGTGCTTAAGCCACAGACACCAACGTTTTTTCCCTTTGATAAACTCGTCTGCACCAATATAAGGATGAAGCCATTTTTGAAGTTCGGGCTCCTCTGTTATAATATCTTGATACTCCTCCTCTTTAATGACAAAAAATCCGCCATCCCGTGGTTGATTTCCAAAGTTCATTTTAGGCATTCCACAAAGGGATTTTTTGACTGCCACAACGAAAATATCATTTCCTTCTACTAAGTATGGACTAATATTGGAAACAATTTTTCCGTTTGATCCATCTGAGAAAATCCATTTCTCATTCCGATGAAATCCAGCAAATCCTACAATAACACAATGAACTGCCGCCTGCATTGAAGATTCGCTGTTCCACTTAAATGTCTGGTATGCAAAATTGATGTGAACATGATAATCGTTAAATAACACGTTCCATAAAATCGGCACCTGCGAGCCTTGGCAAATCGAATTAGTTGAAACAAAACAAACTTGTATTCTTGTGTTCTGAATATATTCAGCAGCCAACTTATACCAGCAAGTTACATAATCTAAATCTTGCACATCCTTGATATTTCCAAAAATATCTTGAACTTCTTTCTTCTGAACACCGTCCTGTGCCATAAGTCGTGCCCCAACAAACGGTGGATTTCCCATAATATACGATAGTTTCTGCTTCGGAACAACGTCCTCCCAGTCAACACGTAGTGCATTCCCCTCAGTAATGTTCGTATAAGATTTCAATGGAAGAAACTCCAAATGCATAAGCACAATTTCCTCGGTTTCCTTCATCATTTGGCTTTCAGCAATCCATAATGCGGTTTTAGCAACTGTAACAGCAAAATCATTGATTTCTATACCGTAAAATTGTCCCAAGGACACCTGAATGGGGTTCCAATCTGCATAACCAAAAGCAATCTGCCCATGTGACAAGACCCGAAGCACCTCGTTTTCCAGACGGCGGAGACTCAAATAGGTTTCCGTCAGGAAGTTTCCACTGCCACAGGCTGGATCTAAGAAGCTGAGGGATGCCAGTTTTTTCTGAAATTCTTTGAGTTTTCGCTCCTTCGTGCGCTCCACCGCAATTTCACAAATATCAGAAAATTCTTTTTTCAGTTCGTCCAGGAAAAGCGGGTCAATGACCTTATGGATATTTTCAATAGAAGTATAGTGCATACCGCCGCTTCGTCGGGTTTCCGGATTCAATGTACTTTCAAAGACAGCCCCGAAGATTGTCGGACTAATTTCCGACCAGTTGAAATCATCACTAGCTTTACTTAACAGCAATTCCCGAATTTCATCGGTAAAAGGCGGGATTTCGATATTCTCGTCCGCAAACAGACCGCCATTTACATAGGGAAATGCTGCTAATTCTGGAAAATCGTCTTTCAGATATGGGTCACGATCTTCAGGCTTTGTATCCAAAATTTTAAACAAGTCTGTAAGAGCACGCCGCATTTTTCTTGCGTCAAATTCAGCCAGATAATCATGGAACATACCATGATGACCGAAAATTCCGGCATCCTCAGCATATAAACAAAATACCAAACGGACGCAGAGAACATTTAAGCTTTTCAATGCCTGTTCGCTATCCGGATCTGCATATTGCTTATGAAAAGCTTCATAAAGAAGGCCCACAATTTCGCCTGCCGCAATAGATACTTCCATTTCACGTTTCAGATGCTCACTGCCATTGTCCACAAGAAATTGTAAGCGGTAGTATTCCTTTTCCAGATTTTCCAAAAGTATTTCCTCTGGTTCTCCGCCCGGACGTTCCATATCGTAAACAAAGAATCTTTCAAAATTGCAGGTCACTACCCAGCGAGGGTGTTGTGATAATGGCAATTCTGTAATGTACCGCTTCGCCTGCTGAAAAGGTGTAAGTAAAGTCCCATCAGACTGCTTGATTGGCTTTTTCAGATCCTTACCCAAGCCCTTTTGCTCTATCAAAACCTTTGTCGATGTAATTGTTCCATCTATAAAGCTAGTATGATCAAGATGCACTTGTTCCTCAAAGGTGATAAACTGCTCTGGATGCTCTACGCCATAAACATCACGAAGCAGAGAAAGCCAGAACGGTTGGCTTTGTCCCTTTTCATAGCCTTTTCCTTTCCAATCGGCAGCAAATTTTTTGGCAGCTATTTTTTGCTGTGTATCATTCATTATCATTTTCCTCCGTAGTAAATTCCAAAACATCGTCTACGCCACAGTTTAGTACTCGGCAAATTTTCTCAATACTTTCAATCGAAATATATTCGTCCCTTTTAAGTCGTGTAATAATATTTGCACTAAAACCTGCTTGCTCTTTAAGCTGAGAATTTGTCATCTTTCGATCAATGAGCAAGTGAAATAATCTATCATAACAAACAGCCATTTCAAGCCTCCTACATCTACATAATAATCAAATTAATCGTATCACGAAAAAGTGAAAAAATCAATTTGCAATGATGTTTTTTAAGTGAAAAACCGAACACAAATGTGCCCGGTTTTCCGCTTTTTATCATCTACGTTATATTATCTGATGTTGTGTCTTTTCGTAACTTTGGTGCTGTCTTTATCGAATAGATTCCACAGATTTTGTTTCACTGATATTGTCAATATTAGATTAGCAAATAGAATTTATTCTTTTTTTATAAAATTCATTTTATTATCTTCACAATATTTTTTTACTAGTTGAAAGAATTCATCTGTCCACACAAATCTGTTATTCGGCATACTGTACCCATATTTAGTATTATTTTTATTAATATTCATGTGATTACGCCAAAATTTTACAAAACTATTCATAGTAAAATTTTCATAACCAAGCTGTACCATTTCCGAAACAATTTCCGATGCATAGTAACCATTTTTTATAGATTCTGGTTTTATAGTAGGCTGCGTTTTTTTACAATGCGCCTCAATTACAGGAATCCAATTCTCGTACCAAAACCATTGATTATTCGATAGAAGAATGCCATAATTCTCACGACTGCCTAAAGTATTTTTCCAATAGTCAGTCATCATACTTGTATTAAACCATGTATATCCTTTATCGTGCATAATTTGAACAACATCTTTTGCACGATATTTTTTCTTCTCTGTTTCTTTTATTACAGCGTACGCTTTGTTTAATTGTTCAGATCCCTCAGTTCCTGATTTCAAAAATTCAATCACCTTATCAGCCTGACCTTTTCTGTTTGCATTTAAAGGAGTAAAAAGCAATCTGTAAGCATATTTGGGACTACGAACATCTTCTTCCTTAAGGTTTTCTTCAAACCCTGAGATAAAATTTTTTACATTATTAGTCAATTTGCTATTATTGAGTAAATCCTTTTTCTGCTCTGGTGTAACAGGAGAAAACTGTATTGCAAATCCTAATTGATTATCTACACCATATTCTTTGCCAAACAATTTCTTGATATAGTAGTTATAATTAATAGAACAGGCTTGTAATTTAGCACTAATAGATTCATCTATCTTATTTGTCATCTGATGTTCTATTTCATGTCGGATTCCTATTAAAAATTTGAGATTGTTAGTTGTTTCAGAGTCTATTGGACTATTTTTATCATCTAGGCAACGTTCTAATTCCCAATGTTTATATGCCCCATGTTTTGTTCTATCATAGTATTTTCTTGAACCTTTCATCTTGTAATAACGATAATCAATACCATTATTGGCATAATAGGTATGTAATAAATATGTCCAAGAAATAACTGCTAGAGAAATAAAAGTTTCTGATTTAAATGTTATCTGTGGATTATTGTATATTTGAACTGCAGAAAGCATTGCTTCTCTTGATTTTATTAACAACTCTTGCTTTTTCATAAAAATCCCACCTTTGCTTTATCTATGAGTTGATTGTTGCACCAGTTTTTCAGCTTTTTTCTTTCTGAATCTTATACTGATTATATCAACAAAATCATATTTCTTCCATAGCGAGGTTTTTTAATTTTCATGTTGTATAAGGGAGGCTCATTTCCCATATAAGTGAGAGGTTCTTTTTTCTAAGAGCAAGATCCACCCCGGTATTACCATATCGCTATTCTGCCATATAAGTAATATTTCGGAATTTTATCTTGCTGGGGAACTGTCGCCTCCCCATACCCATTTTTTTATTGGCTACACCGGCGGTGTACGCAACAAAATATTATAATTAACATAATTCTATTTTGAGGCATTCAGTAAGTAACTGGATGTCTTTTTCTTTTTGAAAATACACATGGTGATGCGAACAAATTCTTTTGTAAGCCAATTATATAAGCAAGGGTATGGGGAATTGTCACTCCCCATCAAGAGAACACCCATAAGGTGAACGGGGGCGGAAACGCGATAACGTTAAACATGGGTGGATCTTGCTCTTGTAAAATTTTTTCTCTCTGTACCCTGTAAAATGAGCTTTTTCCCTTTCGTTATATAGGGAGATATAAAAAGAGAATTTTAATAAAGCATAAAAATCTCTTTGGGAAAGCCGGCATCCGTCTCCTTAATTTTTTAGAAAGGTAAAAGAAAATATGAAATTTGAATATATGATGGAAACAGAAAAGATACTTCCCTATTATCAGTTCCCTAAATTTTTGTTAGAGCTACCACTCTCTCAAAATGCAAAATTACTTTATATGTTGTTATATGACAGAGCCAGAATTTCACAGAAAAACCATTGGCTCAATGAAGACGGGTATGTATATTTCGTCTTTCCAATTACAGAAATTTCTTTAAAATGGGGAAAATGTTGTACTTCTGTAAAAGCTGCCATGAAGGAATTAGATGAGTATGGATTGTTGATTCGCAGTTCCGGAGGATTTTCAAAACCAAATCATTTATATATGCGAATCCCCTGTATAGAGTTGATTTCTGAACCGGATGTAAAGCAAACAGACGAAAATACAACTTCCATGAGGATGAAAAGCTGTCCTTCATTCAGTCGGAAAACAGCCTCTTCTATGGTCGGAAATGTGCCACCTAGTAAAGTAAAAGAAATATATAATTTTAGTAATAAGATTGGAGTAAATTACGAATATGAGGAGGGCGACAGTCTATGATAAAGCAGGAAAACACATATTTAGGTGCAGATGGATTAGCATATTGCAAGATTTGTGGAGAACCTGTAGAGGCATATTTTCCTCCAGACAGTATTCTTGGTATGAAAAAACATTTCAGACAATGTGCATGTATCCGTCAAAAACGTGAAGCAGAAGAAAAGGCATATAAAGAAAGAGAACATTGCGAATTAGTGGAGAGAAATAGAAAAATCTGTTTTGAAGAATCACGAATGTATGATTGGAATTTTGAACTGGCAGAAGAAACTACCACCATCGAGAAGGCAAAAGAATATACAGCGAACTGGAACGATATGAAGAAAAATCATATTGGTTTTCTCTTGTGGGGACCAATAGGAACAGGAAAGAGTTACATAGCCGGTTGCATTGCCAACGCACTTTTGAATCAGGAAATTACTGTGAAGATGACAAATTTTAATACAATTATTGATGATATGTTTCCATTAGAGGATAAAACAGAATATATCAATGCTCTGGCAAAATATGAACTTTTAATTCTGGATGACCTTGGCACAGAACGAAGTTCCGAGTATGCTCTTGGAATTGTATTCAGCATAATTGATCGAAGATATCGCTCCGGCAGACCATTAATCGTAACTACCAATCTTCCGATAAAACAATTAAAAGAAGAAACGAACATAGAAAAGAAACGAATTTACGATCGTATTTTAGAAATGTGTGTTCCGTTATATGTTGGCGGTTCTAGCTATCGGAGTGATATTGCCCATGAAAAAATGGAGAAAATGAAAACCTTTTTCGCTACTGCCGAATCAAGTCAGACTGAAAATATTATAGAGCAGACAGGCACAAAAATAATCTGATGTTTATATCTTAGTATAGACATCAGAAATAGAAAGAGTGTGATAGCTCTGCAGAAACCTACATATTACCTGTGGCGAACAGATTATACATCTTCAGAAGACTTTGAGGCAGATAAGGAGAAATATAGGAAAATAGGTTTTCGGGTTGTCACGTTTGCAGATGGACAGCCGGATAAAAATATACATAATGGAATAAAAGCGTTGATTCGAAACCATATAAAAGAAATCAATCAGTAATTTCTATGGGCGGGAGACATTCTCTCGCCCATATTTACTATTCACAATAATATAATTCATTGTAAAATTATATGATAATCCGTTTACGAAAAAGATTTTTCGATATATAATTATATTACATTATTCTATAAATAATATTTCAGAAAGGATGAGGACATGAATGCTGGATATGTGCGTCTTTCAAGAGATGACGATAAGCGAAATTATGTTTCTATAGAAAATCAGAAGTTAATTATCAATCAGTATGCATCTGACCATGGAATGGTTATTGACCGATGGTATGAAGATGACGGAGTATCAGGTTATATTTTTGACAGACCAGGATTTCAACAGATGATGGCTGATTTAGATAAAGATATTGATACCGTATATGTGAAAGATTTCTCTCGTCTTGGCAGACATAATGCGAAGGTTCTTTTGCTTTTGGATGAATTTCAGGAACGCGGAAAACATCTCATTGTCATTGATGATAATTACGATTCTTTTGATTCCAGCGACGACACCATTGGAATTAAAACATGGTTCAATGAGCGTTATGTAAAAGATACCAGTAAGAAAATCAAAAGAGCGATCGGAGCTAGACAAAAAGAAGGCACTCTTATGACAAAACCACCTTTCGGATATTGTCGGGATACGAAAGACAAAAGTATCATCAAAATCGTTCCCAAAGAGGCAGAATTTATCAAAATGGTTTACGATCTTTATATCTCCGGATCCGGTTATCGCAAAATAGCAAATTATTTGACCGACCAGGGTATCCCAACGCCTTCTATGGTACAGCGAGAACGAGAAATTGAAGAAGGTCGCATAAGTAAAAAGAAAGTCGCAACCATTTGGTCTGACAGCATGGTGAAAGAATTATTAGATAATGATTTTTACATTGGAACTTTTCGTTTAAGAAAACGTGCCAGAAATACAGTACATGGAAAGGATAAACGTGTTCCAAAAGAAGAACAGTGTATTTTTGAAGATCATCATCCGGCAATTATTGATAAAGCCACTTTTTCTCTTGTACAGGAATTAAAGGAAAAGCGTAATCGCACGAATTATCGTGGAAGTAGGGGGGAATGGATCGGTTCAGAAATTCCCAATCCTTTTGGAAGCTGTTTGTTTTGTAAAGATTGTGGAAGTCGTTTGACACCGATTAAGCGTCAAACATCCAGCAGAGAAAGAAAATATTATATTTGTACCACCTATAATACAAAAGGCAGACGATATTGTGAAAAAGCACATCTGATTGAAGAAAATGATTTGATGGAAGATGTGCTGAATTATATTAAGATGTGCAGAGAGGCGCTTTGTGAAGTGATTTCCACGTACGATATGAGGGATTTTGAGGCAGAAAAGAAAACGCTGGAAGAAAAGCGACAGGACATTCAGGAAGAAATTCAAAATCGAAAAAATCAGTTGAAGGTACTTTTGACACAGAAGATAAAAGATTTATCCATAGCATCTGAAAATGAAGATTTGATCCACGAAACCTATGATTCCATGCAAAAGGATTTACTGGCACAGATTCATGGTTTGGAGATACAGGAAAAAGAACTGAACGAAACTACTATAGAAACACCAGATGTAAAGGACAAATTGAGAAATGCATTGGATGTAGTTGATAAAATCATTGCAGGTGGAACTCTTGACCGAAGAGATATTGAACTGTTGATTGAGCGAATTGACGTAGATAAAGAGGGAATGCCAGAAATTACTTTAAAATATGGTTTGTCTGATTTAATCAATTACAGTCCTGCTGATGAGATGAATCGCCGGGAAAATACTGTAATCGCTCTTGTAATGAAGCTGATTATAGAAGATGAACGTGGATATACATCTGCAAAATACTTGTCAGAACATATCACAGCATTGGGATTTAAGAAAACGAAACAAAGTATCTTACCTTATATCAATCTGATGAAAGAATTAGGAATTTTGGAAGATACGGATAATCCGCTGAAACCTTACAATGTTGTGAAAACAAAAGAAGAACTTGCGGTATTGATGCATCAATACCTGCCGGATTTACCGGTTCAAATGACTTCTGAACAATTATCGGACAAATATTTACATTATAAAGATGGCGACAGGTGGTATGCCGGAGATGGTATTTGAGTATATTCTCCGCCAGAATGGCATTGACCCTGCCAAAGATCTAGAGATCAATCAGAATATTGACTTTGGCTCTACTGCAGCAGCTTTTTCTGAGGATGATTCAGATTTCACTGTAGAATTTGAACCTCATGCTACTTCTCTGGAAACTGGTGGAAAAGGACACGTGGTAGCTTCTCTCGGAACTGACAGCGGCTATGTTCCATACACTGCGTTCTGTGCCAAACAAAGCTATCTCAAAAAGAATCCTGAGACCATTCAAAAATTTACAAATGCCCTTCAAAAAGGAATGAATTTTGTGCGTGCTCACTCTCCAAAAGAAATCGCCGAAGTCATCGCTCCCCAATTCAAAGAAACGGATCTTGATACGATTACAGCAATCGTAACAAGATACTATGATC
>PPYF01546091.1_pt1 | contig 10818 bp, 6 predicted proteins | sample 1559871 | NCBI WGS metagenome assembly PPYF01 (sample SAMN08240021, study PRJNA423297) | Human gut metagenome, whole genome shotgun sequencing project.
GCTCAACCGCCCGGCATCCGTGCAGGTCGCCAAGACGTCCGGCCTCGCGGGCATCGCCTACTGGATCAACCAGAACTACCACCTGACCGGAGATGCGCAGATCGACAAGCACGACCCGCTCGTGCTCGCGCTCAAGGGCTGGGTGGACGCGGAATACGAGGACGGCCGCCAGACCGTCCTGTCCGCCAAGGAACTCAACGCCAAGATTGCGGAGCTGGCCCCCGGCCGCTTCGCGCAGGTCTGACAGGAGGCGCCGCATGAAAGATTTCCGCACCGTTACGCTGGCCGATCAGGTGTTTGAGCGGCTGGAATCCGATATCATTCAGGGCGTGTACCCGCGCGGCGAGGTGCTCACGGAGCTCCGGCTCGTCGAGCAGCTCAACGTCAGCCGCACGCCCATCCGCGAGGCGCTGCGCCGCCTCGAGCAGGAGCACCTCATCGCCGACACCGGCAAAGGCTCCGTCGTGCTCGGCATCACGGCCGAGGATCTGGTGGACATCATGGACATCCGCTGCAAGATCGAGGGGCTCGCGTCCTACTACGCGGCGAAAAACGCTTCGCCCGAGGGCCTCGCGCGCCTGCGCCACATCATGGACCTGCAGGAGTTTTACTTTGAAAAGCGCGACGCTGAGCACCTGCGCGAGATGGACGACCAGTTCCACGACGTCATCTGCGACATGAGCGGCCACGCCGTCATCAGTGACACGCTCATCCCGCTGCACCGCAAGACCCGCCGCTACCGCAAGGCGTCCATCGCCGATGCCTCGCGCACGGCGCAGGTCGTGAAGGAGCACCGCGCCATTTTCGACGCCATCGCCGCCGGCGACGCCGACCGCGCCGCCGAGCTCACGACCGAACACACCATTCACGCAAAAGAAAGTATGATGGGGAGGCTGAAAAACCATGGGTGAGACCCTTGCTCAGAAAATCATCCGTGCCCACCTGCTGCACGGCGACATGACGCCCGGCAGCGAGATCGCCCTGCGCATTGACCAGACGCTCACGCAGGACGCCACCGGCACGATGGCCTATCTGGAGTTTGAGACGATGGGCATCCCGCGCGTCAGGACCGAGCTGAGCGTGGCCTATGTCGACCACAACACGCTGCAGTCCGGCTTTGAAAACGCGGACGACCACCGCTATCTCCAGACCGTGGCCAAGAAGCACGGCGTCTGGTTCTCCCGCCCGGGCAACGGCATCTGCCATCAGGTGCAGCTCGAGCGCTTCGGCAAGCCGGGCAAGACGCTCATCGGCTCCGACAGCCACACGCCCACCGGCGGCGGCATCGGTATGCTGGCCTTCGGCGCCGGCGGCATGGACGTCGCGGTCGCCATGGGCGGCGGCGCGTATTACATCACCATGCCGAAGATGTTCAAGGTCAACCTCACCGGCACGCTGCGGCCCTATGTCACGGCCAAGGACATCAGCCTCGAGCTGCTGCGCATCCTGTCGGTCAAGGGCGGCGTCGGCGCGATCATTGAGTGGGGCGGCACCGGCATCGCGGCGCTGTCCGTGCCCGAGCGCGCCACGATCACGAACATGGGCACCGAGCTCGGCGCGACGACGTCCATCTTCCCGTCGGACGACGTGACGCGCGCCTTCCTCGCCGCCGAGGGGCGCGAGGGCGACTATGTCCCGCTCTCGAGCGACCCGGACGCCCGGTATGACCGCATCATCGACATCGACCTCAACACGCTGCAGCCCATGATCGCCTGCCCGCACAGCCCGGACAATGTTGTCCCGGTCGAGACGCTCGCGGGCACAAAGGTCGATCAGGTCTGCATCGGTTCGTGCACGAATTCGTCCCTGTTCGATATGCTCAAAGTTGCGGCCCTGCTCCGCGGCAAGACCATTGCCCCGGGCGTGAGCCTGTCCATCTCGCCGGGGTCGAAGCAGGTGCTGACCATGCTGGCCGACTGCGGCGCGCTCACGGACATCCTCGCCAGCGGCGCGCGCCTGCTCGAGTGCGCCTGCGGCCCGTGCATCGGCATGGGCTTCTCGCCCAACTCTGGCGGCGTGAGCCTGCGCACGTTCAACCGCAACTTCCTCGGCCGCAGCGGCACAAAAGACGCGCAGGTCTACCTCGTGTCCCCGGAGACGGCCGTCGCCGCTGCGCTCACGGGTACGATCACCGATCCGCAGACGCTCGGCCCCATGCCGGCCGTTACGCTGCCGGAGCGCTTCCGCATCGACGACAGCGCCGTGCTGCCACCCGCCCCGGCGGACGAGGCCGACACGGTGGAGGTGCTGCGCGGGCCGAACATCCGGCCCTTCCCGCAGAGCAAGCCTTTTGCCGACACGCTCACGGCCGAGCTCGTGCTCAAGGTGGGTGACAACATCACGACCGACCACATCATGCCCGCGGGCTCGAAGATCCTGCCCTATCGCTCGAACATCCCGAAGCTGTCGGAGTTTTGCTTCACGGTCTGCGACCCGAGCTTCCCGGCGCGCGCCAAGGCGGCCGGGGACGGCATCATCGTCGGCGGCAGCAACTACGGGCAGGGCTCGTCGCGCGAGCACGCGGCGCTTGTGCCGATGTATCTCGGCATTCGCTGCGTCGTGGCCAAAAGCTTCGCGCGCATCCACGTGGCAAATCTCATCAACGCCGGTATCCTGCCGCTGACGTTTGCGGATCCTGAAGATTACGACGCGCTGCAGCAGGGCGCGCAGCTGCGCATCGACGGCATCCGCGCCGGCATGGCAGCAGGCAGCCTGATGCTCACGGACACGGCGGCGGGCAAGACTTACCCCGTCGTGTGCAGCCTCACCGAGCGGCAGCAGGCCATCCTGCTCGCCGGCGGACTGCTCAACTACACAAAGGAGCATACACTATGAACGATCTTGACCGCGCCTGTGCGGCGTTTCGCGCGCTGCTCGCCGAGCAGCAGGAGCGCGTTGCGGCGATGAAAACCGAACGGGTGGACTATACGAAAAAAGCGACCGTGACCATCGGCCTTGTGGACGGCGACGGCATTGGCCCCATCATCATGGAGCAGGCGGTGCGCGTGCTCGAGGCGCTGCTCGCCGACGAGATCGCGCGCGGCAGCGTTGCCCTGCGGCGCATCCGCGGCCTGACGATCGAAAACCGGCTGGCCTGCAATCAGGCGGTGCCGGACGATGTGCTGGATGAGATCATGGCCTGCGACGTGCTGCTCAAGGGCCCGACGACGACGCCCATGGGCGGCGGGCTTGAGAGCGCGAACGTGAAGCTGCGCCGCGCGCTCGACCTCTACGCGAACGTCCGCCCCGTGACGATTCCCGAGCAGGGCATCGACTGGACTTTCTTCCGCGAGAACACGGAGGGCGAGTACGCGCTCGGCAGCCGCGGCGTGGAGCTGCCCGGCATGGCCGTGGACTTCAAGGTCACGACCGATCCCGGCACGCGCCGCATCGCCCGCGCGGCGTTCGACTATGCCCGGCGCAACGGCAAGACGCGCGTGACCGTCGTCACGAAGGCGAACATCCTCAAAAAGACGGACGGCAAGTTCACCGCCCTCTGCCATGAGGTGGCTGCCGACTATCCTGAGATCACCGTTGATGATTACTATATTGATATCATGGCGGCGAACCTCGTCAACGAGCGGGTGCGCGGACAGTTTCAGGTGCTGTTGCTGCCGAACCTCTACGGCGACATCATCACCGATGAGGCCGCGCAGCTGCAGGGCGGTGTCGGCACGGCGGGCAGCGCCAACATCGGCGACCGCTACGCCATGTTCGAGGCCATCCACGGCTCGGCCCCGCGCATGATCGAGCGCGGCATGGGCGACTATGCCAACCCCCAGAGCATCCTGCGCGCGGAGGTCATGCTCCTGCGGCACATCGGCCGCGCGGCCGCGGCGGACCGGCTCGAGGCGGCGCTCGATGCCTGCCCGGCCGTCATCACCGGCCAGCCGGACGGCGCGACCTGCGCCGGCTACGGCGACGGGGTGCTGAAACTGCTCTGAAGCACACGGCGGCGCGCCCTGACGGGCGCGCCGCTGAGCCTGTCTGTATCCGGTTCTTGGCGCAGAGATGCGTGTCAACGCGGGACGGAAAATGACGGAATTTTTCGTGCAAAAAGACGGCGCGCAAAGCCGCCGGATTTGTTGACAGACCGGGCGATTATGTGATATCATATCAAAAATTTGCGATTCGGCAGAAATGAGGCGAGGAAAATGGTTGCGGCCGCAGAGAATATGCAGGCATTTGGGTGGGATCTTTTTTCCGACAACCGTGATTCTGTTTTTCTTGGCAGCGGCAGCATTGCCGGTGACGAACTTGATATTTCTTCTTTCGTGGTATTACCTGGTTTCGTAGATGTGCATGTACATCTTCGTGAGCCGGGTTTTTCTTATAAGGAGACCATTTCGTCCGGCACGCTTGCTGCGGCGCACGGCGGATACAGCCGCGTGTGTGCCATGCCCAATCTGGATCCGGCGCCGGATAGTTTGCAGACGCTTGCCCCCCAGCTGGAGCGCATCCGCACGGATGCGGTCATCGATGTGACGCCCTACGGCGCGATCACCGCGCACCGCGGCGGCAGGGAGCTTGCGGACATGGAGCAGCTCGCGCCCTATGTCGCCGGCTTTTCCGACGACGGCAGCGGCGTGCAGGATGCGGACGTGATGCGCGCCGCGATGCGCAAGGCGGCAAGTCTCGGCAAGCTCATCGCCGCGCACTGCGAGGACAACACCCTCCTGCACGGCGGCTATATCCACGACGGCGCGTATGCCCGCGCCCACGGGCACAAGGGCATCAGCAGCGAGAGTGAGTGGCGGCAGCTGGAGCGCGATCTCGAGCTGGTGCGCGAGACGGGCTGTGCCTATCATATGTGCCACGTGTCCACCAAGGAGAGCGTGGCGCTCATCCGCCGGGCAAAGGCGCAGGGGCTGGACGTCACCTGCGAGACCGCACCGCACTACCTCGTGCTGACCGAGGACGACCTGCGCGAGGACGGCAGCTTCAAGATGAACCCGCCCCTGCGCACGCAGGCAGACCGGGACGCGCTGCTCGAGGGCATCCTCGACGGCACGGTGGACATGATCGCGACCGACCACGCGCCGCACAGCGCGCAGGAAAAGGCCAGGGGCCTCGCCGGGAGCGCCATGGGCATTGTCGGTCTCGAGACGGCGTTCCCCATTCTCTACACACACCTAGTGCGCACCGGCGTGCTGACGCTCGACAAGCTCGTGGAGCTCATGGCGGTCAACCCCAGAAAGCGCTTCGGCTTCCCGCTGTGCGCGGACGATTATGCCGTCTGGGACCTGAACACGGAGTACCGCATCGACCCGGCGCAGTTTTGCTCCATGGGAAAGAGCACGCCCTTCGCCGGACAGACGGTCTACGGGCGGTGCGTGCGCAACGTTTGCGGCGGCGCTGTCGTCTGGCAGGACGCGCAGGACTGAGCGCCCTTCATTTACATATTAAATATATGACATACAGGACTTTTTACGTACTGAGGAGGAAATCACATGCCCAAGAGAACGGATCTGAAGAAAATTATGATCATCGGCTCCGGCCCGATCGTCATCGGTCAGGCCGCTGAGTTTGACTATGCCGGCACGCAGGCGTGCCTGTCGCTCAAGGAGGAGGGGTACGAGGTCATCCTCGTCAACTCCAACCCCGCCACGATCATGACGGATACCTCCGTCGCGGACAAGGTGTACATGGAGCCGCTGACGCTGGAGTATGTGGCGCGTATCCTGCGCAAGGAGCGTCCGGATGCGATCGTCCCGGGCATCGGCGGCCAGACCGGTCTGAATCTGGCGATGCAGCTCGAGCAGAAGGGCGTGCTCAAGGAGTGTCAGGTCGAGCTTCTCGGCACGGACAGCGACAGCATCCGCCGCGCCGAGGACCGCGAGCAGTTCAAGGAGCTCTGCCAGAGCATCGGCGAGCCGGTCATCCCGTCGCAGATCACCTACGACCTCGAGGAGGCCAAGGCCGCGGCCGCGGCCATCGGCTATCCGGTCGTGCTGCGCCCGGCGTTCACGCTCGGCGGCACGGGCGGCGGCTTTGCCGACGACGAGGCGCAGCTCGTCGAGCTGGGTATGCAGGCGTTCAAGCTCTCGCCCATCCATCAGGTGCTGATCGAAAAAAGCGTCAAGGGCTATAAGGAGATCGAGTTTGAGGTCATGCGCGATGCGTCCGACCGCGCCATCACCATCTGCGGCATGGAGAACATCGACCCCGTGGGCGTGCACACCGGCGACTCCGCCGTTGTCGCGCCGATCATGACGCTCAGCGACCATGACATGAAGATGCTCAACGACAGCGCGATCAAGATCATCCGCGCGCTGAAGATCCAGGGCGGCTGCAACGTGCAGTTCGCGCTCAACCCCAAGACCTCGGAGTACTTCCTCATCGAGATCAACCCCCGCGTCTCCCGCTCGTCGGCGCTGGCGAGCAAGGCCAGCGGCTATCCCATCGCGCGCGTCACGGCCAAGGTCGCCGTCGGCATGAACCTTGACGAGATCGCCGTCGCCAACACGACGGCCGCGTTCGAGCCGTCGCTGGACTACGTGGTCGCAAAGCTGCCGCGCTTCCCGTTCGATAAGTTCTCGACCGCCGCCAACACGCTCGGTACGCAGATGAAGGCCACGGGCGAGGTCATGGGCATCGGCAGCACGCTCGAGGAGTGCCTGCTCAAGTCCGTCCGCTCACTGGAGATCGGCGCGCAGCACCTCTGGCTGCCGAAGTTCCAGAACATGACCAAGGCGGAGCTGACCGAGTACCTGCGCCAGTTCCGTGACGACGGTCTCTTTGCCGTCGCGCAGCTGCTGCGTCTGGGCGCGAGTGTGGACGAGGTCGCTGCGCTGACGATGATCACGCCGTTCTTCCTCGAGACCATCCGCACCATCGTGAACATGGAGCAGACGCTCTGCACGCACAAGGGCGACGGAGAGACGCTCAAGCAGGCCAAGCAGATGGGCTTCTGCGACCCCTACATCGCGCGGCTCTGGGGCGTGCGCGAGGAGGATGTGTATGCTCAGCGCGTGCAGCTGGGGCTCTACCCCGCCTACAAGATGGTGGACACCAGCCACACCGGCGCTTACATCCCCTATTTCTACTCCACCTACGCCCCCGGCGCAAAGAGCGAGGCGCGCCGCTCGGACAAGAAGAAGGTCGTCGTGCTCGGCGCGGGTCCGATCCGCATCGGTCAGGGCGTGGAGTTTGACTACTCCACCGTCCACGCGGTGCAGACCATCCGGCGCGCGGGCTACGAGGCCATCATCATCAATAACAACCCCGAGACGGTCTCCACCGACTACACGACCGCCGATAAGCTGTATTTCGAGCCTCTCACGCCCGAGGATGTCATGAACATCCTGCACGAGGAGCAGGCCAATCAGGTGATCGCCAGTCTCGGCGGCCAGACGGCCATCAATCTGGCGCAGCCGCTCATGACGCGCGGCGTGCAGATCATCGGCACGGACTGCGCCGCGATCGAGCGCGCGGAAAACCGCGACTGCTTTGAAAAGCTGCTGCTCGAGCTGAACATCCCGCAGCCGATGGGCGCGGCGGTGACGAATCTGGACGACGGCCTCAAGGCTGCGCACGCGGTGGGCTATCCGGTGCTGGTGCGCCCGTCATTCGTGCTGGGCGGCCGTGCCATGGAGATCGTGGCCGACGACGAGATGCTGCGCCACTATCTGCAGAATGCCGTGCGCACCGGCGAGGGCAAGCCCGTGCTGGTCGATAAGTACATCTCCGGCCGCGAGGTGGAGGTCGACGCCATCTGCGACGGCAGAGACGTGTTCGTGCCCGGCATCATGGAGCTGGTCGAGCGCACCGGTGTCCACTCCGGCGACTCCATCAGCGTCTACCCGCCGTTTTCCATCTCCGACAAGGTCAAGGGCACGATCCTGACCTATGCCAAGAAGCTCGGTCTTGGCATCGGCATCGTCGGACTGTATAACATCCAGTTCATCGTCGATAAGAGCGACCATGTCTACATCATCGAGGTCAACCCCCGCTCGTCGCGCACGGTGCCGTTTTTGTCGAAGGCTACGGGCTATCAGCTCGCGGACATCGCCACGAACGTCATCCTCGGCACGAGCCTCAAGGAGCAGGGCATCTTCGACCTGTATCCGCCGGAAAAAGAGCGCTGCTATGTCAAGGCGCCGGTGTTCTCCTTCGCCAAGCTCCACGGGCTGGACGCCTACCTCTCCCCGGAGATGAAGTCCACGGGCGAGGCCATCGGCTACGACAAGAAGCTCTCGCGCGCCATGTACAAGGCGCTGCAGGCCTCCGGCATGAACGTGCAGAACTACGGCACCGTGTTCGTGACGCTGGCCGATGAGGACAAGCCCGAGGGCCTGCCGCTCGTGCGCCGGTTCTATGAGATGGGCTTTAACATCGAGGCGACCGCAGGCACGGCTGCCTACCTCAAGTCCTTCGGCATCCGCACGCGCGTGCGCGGCAAGATCAGCGACGGCAGCCACGAGATCCTCGATTCCATCCGCAGCGGCTACGTCAGCTACATCATCAACACCCGCTCCATCCATTCGAGCGTCCACGCGCAGGACGGCGCCGCGATCCGGCGCTGCGCGGTGGAAAACGGCGTGACCGTCTTTACCTCGCTCGATACGGTGCGCGTGCTGCTCGACGTGCTCGAGGAGACGACGCTGGCCGTGTCCACGATCCACGCGGAGTAAGCCATGCAGCAGAAACGTTTCACCATTGCGGAAAACGCGCCCGTTGCCCGCGGGACGTATCGTCTGCGTCTCGCGGGGGACACCGCCGCGATCACCGCGCCGGGGCAGTTTGCGGACATCCGGCTCGCCGGATATTTTCTGCGCCGCCCCGTGTCGGTGTGCAGCTGGAGTGACGGCGCGCTGACGCTGTATTATAAAGTGGCGGGCGCAGGCACGGCGCAGCTGAGCACGCTGGCGCCGGGCACGGAGCTGGACCTGCTGGTCGGTCTCGGCAACGGCTTTGACACCGCACCCGCCGGTGCGCGGCCGCTGCTGGTCGGCGGCGGCGTGGGCGCGTCCCCGCTGTACGGTCTGGCGAAGCAGCTCGTGGCCGAGGGGCGCAGCCCGCTGGCCGTGCTCGGCTTTCGCACGGCGGCAGAGGTGCTGCTTGCCGATGCGTTTGAAGCGCTCGGCATCCCCGTCACGGTCGTGACCGAGGACGGCACCATGGGCGCGCGCGGCTTCGTGACCGACGCGCTGCCCGAGGGCGGCACCTATGTATATGCCTGCGGGCCGATGCCCATGCTGCAGGCGCTGTGCAGCGCGACGCCGCTTGACGGTCAGCTGAGCCTTGAGGCGCGCATGGGCTGCGGCTTCGGCGCGTGCATGGGCTGCACCTGTAAAACGACGCACGGCAGCAAGCGCGTCTGCAAGGACGGGCCCGTGTTCACAAAGGAGGAGATCCTATGGCCGCAACAGCCGTAACGCTCTGCGGGATCGAGCTGGAAAACCCCATCATCCCGGCCAGCGGCACGTTTGGCTACGGACAGGAGTTTGCGCAGCTGTATGACATCAATATGCTCGGCACGTTCTCCTTCAAGGGGACGACGCGCGCGCCGCGCTTCGGCAACCCCACGCCGCGCATCGCCGAGTATGCCGGCGGAATGCTCAACGCGGTGGGGCTGCAGAACCCTGGCGTGGACGCGGTCATCGCGCACGAGCTGCCGGAGCTGAAAAAGGTGTTTCACAAGCCGGTCATGGCGAATGTGAGCGGCTTCAGCGTGGAAGAATATGCCGAGGTCTGCGCCAGGCTTGACGCGCAGCCGCAGGTCGGCTGGCTGGAGGTCAACATCTCCTGCCCGAACGTCCACGGCGGCGGCGCTGCCTTCGGCGCGGAGCCGTCGGCGGCCGCCGAGGTGACGCGCGCGGTGCGCGCCGTGACGAAAAAGCCGATCATCCTCAAGCTCTCGCCGACGGCGGCGGACATTGCCGCCGTTGCCAAGGCCTGTGAGGACGCGGGCGCGGACGGCGTGAGCCTCATCAACACCCTGCCGGGTATGCGCATCGACCTTGTGCGCCGCCGCCCGCTGCTGGCCAACCGGACCGGCGGCATGTCCGGCCCCGGTATGTTCCCGCTGGCCGTGCGCATGGTCTATCAGGTGTATGAGGCGGTGCGCATCCCCATCGTGGGCATGGGCGGCGTGACGAGCGCGCAGGACGTTCTGGAGCTGATGCTCGCGGGCGCGACGGCGGTCGGTGTGGGCGCGGCAAACCTGGTCGAGCCGTATGCCTGCAAGCACATCATTGAAACTCTGCCGGACGCGATGGCGCGCTTCGGCATCGACAATCTCAGGGATATCATAGGAGGAGCACATCATGGGTAAGGACGTTATCATTGCGCTGGATTTTGACAGCCGGGAAAAGACGCTCGCATTTCTCGACCTCTTTCAGGACGAGAAGCCGTTTGTGAAGATCGGCATGGAGCTGTTTTATGCCGAAGGACCGGACATCGTGCGCCAGATCCACGCGCGCGGCCACAGAATCTTTCTCGACCTCAAACTGCACGACATCCCGAACACGGTGAAAAAGGCGATGGCCGCGCTCTCGGCGCTGGATGTGGATATCATCAACCTCCACGCTGCCGGCACGAAGGCCATGATGAGCGCCGCGCTCGAGGGACTGACCCGGCCGGACGGCACGCGCCCGCTGCTCATCGCCGTGACGCAGCTGACCTCCACGGATCAGGAGCGCATGGACCGGGAGCTGCTCATCCACGCGCCGATCGACGAGGTCGTGCTGCACTATGCGCGCAATGCGCGCGATGCCGGTCTTGACGGCGTGGTCTGCTCCCCACTGGAGGCGGGCAGCATCCATGCGCGCTGCGGCGCGGACTTTCTGACCGTGACGCCCGGCGTGCGCTTTGCCG